>ENA-OQHY01000389-OQHY01000389.1-human-gut-metagenome-genome-assembly--contig:-NODE-389-length-24926-cov-3.071213_pt1 | contig 24926 bp, 32 predicted proteins | sample MGYA00242570_ERZ504733 | MGnify/ENA primary metagenome ERZ504733 (study PRJEB26092, sample SAMD00036219) | human gut metagenome | host: Homo sapiens | study: EMG produced TPA metagenomics assembly of... | reverse complement strand
CTTTCATTTAGTTCAGTTTTCTGGTTCTTATACTTACATTTATCGTAAAATACCGGTTATGCAAAATGCGTTCTGCACAAATTTCCAGAGGATTTATTGGTATTTTTACTATGTTCAGAATTTTTTCATTCTACAAAGTGGATCCTGCTCTCATCAAAACGGTCCTGCTGCTTTCTGCTCTCTGCCGGGTACCCCAGGGCAAAAAGAGAAAATACCTCCACATTCTCCGGAAACTTCAGAATATCATGGACCAGCGCCATGCGATCCTCAAACGGTGCAATTCCGATCCACACGCCGCCAAGTCCCAGTGCATCCGTTTCCAGCCAGATATTCTCCTGTGCGATAGACATATCGATCTGTGCCATATCCTGAACAGGCAGTCCCTCTTTCCGATATACCGGAACGATCACAACCGGAGCCCCTGCCGCACATCCTGAATAGGGAGTGGCTTTGGAAAGCTCCAGGATCTTCTCCTTATCTGTTACAACATAAAATTCCCATGGCTGCTGATTACATGCGCTTGGCGCCTGCATACCTGCTTTCAGGATCTGAAGGATCTTTTCCTTCTCTACGGGTTTATCTTCATATTTACGGATACTTACTCTGTGAAAAATATTCTCCATGCTATTTTCTCCTCGTCTATATAATCTGCATTACGTTTCCGGTTTAATTTTGTCAGTCGGACTCCGCATCTTTCTCTGACAAATTCCTCCGATTATTTTAACACAGTTTTTTACAGACGGACAGACTTCATTTCTGTAAACGTTTATATGACATCATATTCATTCTTTTTCCTGCACATTGATGATAACCTTCATAGTTGTCTCGCGGTTTTCATCAATATACTGATAAGCCTTCAGATAATCTTTGAACTTAAATGTCTTTGAGATCAGTGGCTTTAAATGAACCTTTCCGGCATTTACAAGATCAATGGCATCTACATAATCATCATGGCGGTACATCATGGTGCTCTTGATATCCAGCTCATGGTCATTGGCAACAGCAAGGTCGACGGTTGCCATATCCGCAAATACTGCTACCAGTACGATCACGCTGCCCTTTCGCGCATACTGGATGGCCTGTCCCATAGTGATGTTGTTTCCGGCACAGTCGTAGATCACATCTGCCTTATCCGGACCAAACGCATCTACCAGTGCCTCTCCGAAATTTTTCTCCTTTGTGTTTACACAGATATCAATGCCGCACTCTTTTGCTTTTGCAAGACGGAGGTCACTGACATCTGTGATCATAACTTTGGCCGCACCCATTCCCTTGGCTGTCTGTGCAACAAGGTTTCCGATCGGACCTGCACCGATCACTGTGATATTCATTCCCTTTACATCGCCCATTTGCTTCACTGCATGAACTGCAACTGCCAGCGGTTCGATCATGGCCCCTTCCTCGTAGGACATCTCTTCCGGGATCGGTGTTACCTTGGAAGCATCCACTGCAAAAAATTCAGATGCTGTTCCAGTTGTCTGGAAGCCCATAACCTTCAGTTCTTCGCAGAGATTGTATTTGCCATGACGGCACGGATAACAGTGTCCGCAGTATACCTGAGGCTCGATGGTTACTTTCTGGCCAACTTTAAAACCTGTCACATTCTTTCCAAGTTCTGTGATCTCACCGGAAACCTCATGTCCCTGTGTCACCGGATATTTGGTAAACGGGTGCTTACCGTGGTATACATGGATATCTGATCCGCAGATACCAATGTTCATGATCTTAACAAGAACCTGGTCATCTCCCACTTTCGGAACATCTACCTCTCTGAAAATAATCTCTCCTGGATTTGTCATTACCTGCTGAATCATATCTTATTTCCTCCTCGTCTATTTTTTGTGATTTATTTCGCTTTTATCTTTTATTAATTATTTTATTAAAGTGACTATATTATCATTCCTGTAAACTCATTTGTCAATAGTGTTTCCTGTGTTTCTACTTATTGTACAAATTATCGTTTTTATTTTTATGCACATTGTAAAGCGGACATTCGCAATCCGCTTCGCTACTTGCTCATGAACGCAGTCGCTTCGCGATCTGTCAGTGGAAGCTTTCAACTCCCACTGACATAAGCATCCCCCCTCACCCGCCGCTTAGTGCTCCGCGCACTTGAAGCGGGGGAATGCTTATCTGCGTTCAAGCAAACAATACAGTAAAACAGCGATAGAAAAAGCTCTCAGATCCGACACGACCATTTCTGATACATGACAGATATGCGAGCTCAATTCTCATAAATCCATATAACTCTGTATTCTTATATATTCCTGATCAGTTCATAAAAAAAGTGCTTCGCCGCACCGACTGCTGACGCTTCCTTTCTGTAAGTACAGTTCTTCAGATATCGGATATCACAGTCAAAGCCGTTGTATTCCATAACCTTTTCCCCGAGAGGAATCATATGATCGGCAAGATATCCACCAACTTCTCCACCAAGGATGATATCCATATCATAAGCCATTCTGAGATTGGAGATCAGCACAGCCAAATGATCCAGATATTCTGCCCACTTCTTCTCTGCTTCACTGTTTCCGTGGGAAAGTGCCTCCATAAACTGCTCCAGAGTTTCATACCTTCCAGCTGTCAGTGCACTGGCAGCACAGTAGGCATCTGCACAGCCTTTCTTGCCACAGTAGCACTTCCGTCCACCCGGAACCAGGATCATATGGCCGAACTCTCCTGCTTTCCGGTTCTGTCCTGCAAACAATTTCCTGTCAATACAGAAAGCTCCTCCCAGAGTATTATTCAGTGAAAGATATATGGCATCCTGATACTGGTTAATGTCCTCTGCCAGCATAGCTGCATTGGCATCATTTTCAAAACAGACAGGGCAGGAAAAAGCCTGTTCCAGAAAATTCAAGCTGTAATTTTCGATCTGCAAAGCATGAGACTTCACAACAAGATGCTGCTCCTGATTGATGATTCCCGGAATGGATATCCCGATTCCCAGCAGTTTGTCCGGTTCATCCATATCCCCGAGAAATTTTTTTGCCAGAGAAGCAAGCTCCACACAGTAGGATATCTCCTGTGAAAATTTCATTCTCACACGTTCTGTCTTCTCGATCTCAGACCGCATATTCACCAGCGTCATCCCTACATGATTGGCAGTGATACGAATACCCATTGCATAGCGGTAACCGGGATTGATCCCGATACTCTTGGCTTTTCTGCTCCTGTAGAAGCATATTCTCCGGTCTCCATAAGCACTCCGCCTGCCATAAGCTCGTTTACATTGGAAAGCACAGTAGGCATACTCATATTCAGATTTTTGGAAATCTCCACCTTTGAAGTGTCCGCATTATTCATCACATAGCTGACGATCCTGGATCTTGTATTATTTTTTTTCTCTGTTTTTGATGCCATATCAAACCTCTTTTATAAACTGTTTTACAAAAGATATGATAGCCTTTCCCTTTGAATTTGTAAAGTATTTTCTGTTGTTGTTCAGCTACATATTCTCCAGAATCTGTTTCACCAGCTGCCGTGATTCCATAGGCTTTGCGATATGACCGTTCATACCTGATCTGCTGCATTCATCCACACATTCCTGTGCAGTCTGGGCAGTCATTGCCAGAATGATGACCTTCTGCGCATCCGGACGGTTCATGGCACGGATAGTCTTTGCCGCCTGAATTCCATCCATCACCGGCATCATCACATCCATAAGGATCACAGCGAACTCACCTTTGGCAGATGCCTGGAATTTTTCCACGGCTTCCTTTCCGTTCCATGCTTTCTCAACAGCTGCTCCATGCTCTGTAAGATAAAATTCTGCAATCTCCATATTGATCTCGTTATCCTCGACCAGGAGAATCTTTTTCCCGGAAAGTGCTTTTCCATCGGGAAGAATATCTTTTTTCATGATCTGGTTTTTCTCTTTATCGATCAGGAAAGGAAGGCGGAATGTAAAAGTTGTTCCGACACCAAGAGTACTCTCCACTTCAATAGTTCCCTGCATCTGTTCAATAAGCTTCTTCACAATAGACATTCCAAGACCGGTTCCGCGATACTGTGTCCTTGCACCGTTCTCTTCCTGATTAAACGGCATGAACAGCTTATTTTTTACAAATTCTTCACTCATACCGATTCCGGTGTCTGTAATCCTGAATTCATATACAGCATTTATCCCGTCACTGGAGATCTCTTCGATATAAGTTTCTACTGTACCGCCCGGCTTATTATACTTAACAGAATTGCTCAGAAAATTCAGCATGATCCTCTGAAGCTGAAGAGCATCTCCCACAAGCGCAGTATGTTTCACATATCCTCTGCGTCTGCGGTGGATCATTCCTGTTTCCACCATCTGTGCATCGATCAGTAATGCCACTTCATTAGCCAGTGTTTCCAGATCAAACGGCTCCTGTTTCAGCTTACAGTTGCCTGATTCCAGCTTGCTCATATCCAGCACATCATTGACAAGTGCCAGAAGATGACTGGCAGAAAGCTCCAGCTTTCGGAGACTGTCATCCATTTTTCTGCATCATTCCTGTTCTTCTGTATGATATTCAGCATTCCCATAATACCGTTGATCGGTGTACGGATATCATGGCTCATACGGTTCATGAATTCTGTTTTCGCCTTACTTGCAGAATCTGCTTTTTCAAAAGCCTCCTGCAGACGTTCATTCTCCTGCTGTTCCTGTTCATGAAAAGCCGATGTGTTCTTGAACAGTATAATGCCATGTACAACGATCTGTTCTCTGCCCGTACAACTGTCATAAAGCGTATCCCTTGACATGAGCACAGTCTTCTGCAGCCATACAAAGCTTCCATCCTCGCTTTTCTTCCGAAATTCCACTATAATCTGCTTTGCGCCTGTCTCGAAACGTTCCAGAAGTTTCTCCGCAGAATCCACAATACGGTAATTCTCCAGTGTTTCATCGGTAATCTGACTGCGTTTTTCTTCACAGTATTCATTATAGGAGCACGGAAGCTCCAGCTCATCCAGAAATTTCAGTATCCCTTTCTGATAAAAAACCTGCTCCATCCTGTCCTCAGTGAGATTTACCATGTAACCCGCCTCTGCAGTTTCCAGGAGAGCGTCCGCATAATTGCTATTCTCCACAATAGACTGACGAAGTTGCTCATAATATCGGGTAAGCCTCACCTTCTCACTGACTGCTTTCTCCTCACAATTCTGGAAATCTTCAAATCCCAGTGCAAAATGGTGGAGCCGTCCATCCTCTGCGCCATTAATAAAAAGTATGGTCATTTTTCCATATTGTACTTTATCCTGTTTATGGTACTGATACGGAATCTCGATCTTTCCGGCTGACTCTGTAAGATTCTCATCCAGATAAGATATCTGCAGCTTTTCCCTGAGTGATCTTCTTGTTTCCCCTGAAGAAAATTCCTCCACGATCTGCTCTACAGCGCCGGAATAGCTGCCGTCCTCTGCAAGGATAAAATCTGCTCCCGCCCGGAGGGTTCTGTATTCATCCAGTCTGGCATTGCAGTACAGGCATGCGGAAAAATCATAGCCCTGAAATTTCAGGCGGTCACGGATCTCCTGATCAACCTTCTGCCGGTCTGCTGCCTCCTGCAGCTTCGCCCGGTTCTTGTCAATGTACATATTTTTGTCCGCATAGCGGAAAAGATCTCTCAGCGTACTTCCCTCAAAATCCACCATACTGGCGTATCCGGCTGCATAGCTGATAGGCATCTCCGGATGTCTTCTGGAATATTCATCTGTATGCTTCCGGATCCCCTGCAGACAATCCCGGATTCCCTGATCATCCAGCCTTTCAGCACGGCAATAAACTCATCGCCTCCGTCGCGTCCCACAAAATGTTCTCTCGGGACAGCTTCACGAAGAAGGATGGCAAAAGACCGGATGTACTCATCACCTTTCTCATGTCCCAGGTTATTGTTAATGGTTCTGAGATTATTAAGGTCAAAAACGCAGACCGCAATGTTTTGTTGTCCTTCGGCATCTGATGTTTCCGTACCATCCAGGATCTCTTCACATTTATTCTTGTTTGGAAGTCCCGTTGCTTCATCCAGATAGACTTTCTTCTGAAGAATCCTGTTCTGAGCTGCAAAACGGAGAGCCCGGATCAGTTCCCCTGCGATCAGGATGATCAGTCCCACGATATCCACGATAACGATCTTCTCCAGCCGATCCAGCGAGGTGGCTTTTTTCTGGGAATAGTCTTCTGCCAGGCCGGTAGCCTCGTCACAGATATGGAAAAACTTCTCGCTCATAGATATGATATCTGTATTCTCATATCCCTTCTCACGGACAAGATCTATCTCCTGTGTCAGTTTCTGGAAATACTCATTCAGTTCAACCATCTTGTTCTGGAATGCATTGTCATCCAGACGCACAAAATTCAGTCATCACTACCGTTTTGAAGTCCGTTTATATAAGAAGCAATGATACCGCGCATCTTATCCTGCGGCTGTCCTGCATTCTCCAGCTTTACCATTCTCTGAGTTCCGCCACGCACAAATCCTGTATAATTGACAATACGTGCAGTTCCCTGGATCTGTCCAACCATGATCATAATACTGAAAAACAGCACAATCAATATCATCGTCAGCACTATCATACCGAAACGCATGATATATGACAGATTTTTGTTTGAACCTTTCTTTGCGTGTTTCATTGAAATTTTCGCTCCGTTATATAATTTTCTTCTTTTTCTGATGTTCCCATTTTAGCTGTAACCCGAACTGTTTTCAACCATTTTGTCTATTTTGTTTTGGATGTTTTTTTAAACATTCATGACTTTCCGCCCGGTCAGTTTCCGGAATTCTCCATTACCAGAAATGATACTGTCAGATATTCTCTTTCATAAGCATTGTCCAGATTAAGGTCAAATATCTCCACTATCCTTTTCAGGCGGTACACAAGAGTATTTTTGTGCACAAAAAGCCTCTTCGCCGTAAGAACCTGTCACGCTCGCACTGAAGATATACACGCAGGATATGATAAAAATCCGTGGATTTCAGGCTGTCATACTCTCTGAGTCTGTCAAGTGCCGGATGGATGGCAAGTCTTCTTAAAAGAGGATCCCGATACAGGGCGGTCATATCTTCCAGTGCACAGTTATAGTAATCCTTCACTCCTTTTTCCAGTGCTTTCCTGGCCTGCTTGTACTGAATACTCATGTTCCTGATTCCTGCAAAAGGATAACTGCAGTGCATTCGGAAGCCCAGTCTTTTCAGCATATCTGAAAAACGTTCCGGGAACTCTGTGCCATATCGATTACCGGATTCTTCAAACCTCCGTTGCTTTACCGGAACTCCACAGACAATATTCCCATTCCCGCTCTCCCCATCCTGACAAAATACGATCTCAGGAAAATAACTGCACAGGGCCCACATCTGATATCCGTAATTCCGGCCACCTGCATCATCTTTTTCCAGGATTGCCACAACACCTGGCTGTGACGGCTCCCAGCCCTGCATCTGATAAAATGTCCGGAAACCGTTCTCATCCAGATGTCTTCCCTGAAGAAAATCCCGAAAAAGGCTCTGTACCACCGTTCCCTGCTGTTTCCCTGAATCATGGCCTGCCACAAGGCAGAGAGCCTTCTTCAAAATCTGTGCCAGATGTTTCTGATACTTCGGAATTTTTCCTGACTGACGATCGTCAGCTGACCTGTCAGCTGATGTTCACTGTTCTCCTGACTGATCATCATAGACCATGGATAGCTGTCTGTATATTCTTCATAAAAAATCTCACAGTCCCATTTCTGAGGAAGCATTTCCATATACTTTCCCTTCTGCATCTGCACAAGTGAATCTACAGATAATGTACCGATATCCCAGAAATCATCCCAGTTCCGGTTGACACTGCCCTTAGGATACTGTCTGGAAAACGCAGTTACCTGAAGACTGGTATCAGTAAAAAATACAGGCCCGAAAATATCCCTGCACGCATCTATGATCACCTGCTCCGGATTCTCCTGCTGAAAGGCCGCAAGCATGGTCTGCTCCCATTTCTGATAATAAACAAAAGCATCCATCACCATATCAAAAACATCCTCAAGTTCTTCTGTCCGAAGGCTGATAACATCCTTCCTGTGCACCAGCAGAACCTCTTTATCCTGCGAACGCTGAAAAAAATCTCCGGTGCGACCAATATAAAGATAATCCGGATCCGGTGTCTTCTCATAGGAAAAAAGCCGGATTCCTGCAATGGTAAGTTCATCGGAAACAATGGTGGATACAGGATCATATTTTTGTATCCACTGCTCGATAATATCCATGCTCAGCTTCATACTCTATATTTTCGTCTGTGCAGACGAATTTCCTCCTTTTTTTCTTCGTATCTGTGTTTCCCCTGGATATATACGAAAAATAATTGTCTGATATAATCAAAGTATAGTTGAAATATACAAAAAAATCAAGAAAGAGGTGTTTATTGTTATGGAAGATAGAAAAAATTTCGATGCAAGTTCCTCATGGTTTGCAACCAATGTCCGTGCAGCCGAAAAGGATGCCTCTGCTGCCGAAAAATTTGCCAAACGTATCCAGCTGGTAGAGGATGCCACCGCTCTGAAAGAGCCGGAACGTATTCCGATGTGTCCGATGCTTGGTGCTCTTCCCTACAATCTGGAAGGCTCCTCTTATAAGGCTGCCATGTATGATTTTCCTGCCGCATCGGAAGCTCTGGTGAAATTCTATCAGGAATTCCAGCCGGACGCAGCCACACATACAGGTTTCACCAGCGGAAAGGCCAATGAGCTTGCCGGATCGACCATGATCGACTGGCCGGGACGCCCCGGCACCAGTGTTCCTGATTTTTCCACCCATCAGGTTATTGAGAATGAATATATGGATGACAGCGAATATCCGGAACTGCTGAAGGATTTTACAGGCTTTATGCTCCGCAAGTATATCCCGAGAGCTTTTCCTGCACTAAAGGGACTGTCTGATATCCGCTTCGTTCCGTCTATTGTGCTGAATACCACTCCGCTGGCTTCCCTTTATTCCAGACAGGCACAGGAGGCTTTTTCTCTGCTTGCAAAGATCGGTGAGGAGGATGCGAAAGCAGCTGACGCTTCCAACGCAGTTCCAACCGTCTTGCTGACCTTGGATTCCCGCCTATGTTTACAGGTGCAGGTGAAGCTCCTTTTGATATCATCGGTGATTACTACCGTGGAACTCTGGCTACCCTTACCGATCAGCTGGAATATCCGGATGAACTGGAAGCGGCCTGTGATCTGATGGCTGATATCCAGATTGAATCCTGGCAATATTTCCGCAGTGTCCCGCTTCCTGTGAAACGTGTTTTCTTCCCGCTTCATAAAGGTATGGATGGTTTCATGAGTCCGGAACAGTATGAGCGTATCTACTGGAAACCTCTCAAAAAATGTATGCTTGCCCTGATCGATATGGGTGTTACTCCGTATATTTACACAGAAGGCCGCTACAATACCCGTCTGGAGCAGCTGGCTGATATACCTAAAGGCAAGGTCATCTACCATTTTGAGACTGCAGATATGGAGCGTGCAAAAAAAATCCTCGGCGGTACTGCTGCAATTTCAGGTAATCTTCCGATCTATATTCTGGAGCATGGCACAAAACAGCAGGTTATTGATGAAACAAAGAAGCTGATCGATATCTGTGCACCTGGCGGTGGATATATTTTTGACACAAATGGCTGTATTGATAATGCCAAACGTGAAAACCTGGAAGCAATGTTTGAAACCTTGTATACATATGGACATAAATAAAGGAGGCGTTTCTTATGCTTACAATTCGTGAAAACTTTATGGAAACTATCAGGGGCGGTCATCCGGATCGTTTTGTAAAACAGTATGAATACCAGGAATGGATCAATGACCCTCTGTTTCCGATCTATTTCGGAAATATCATTCCCGGCGGTGAATGGGTGAATGGCTGGGGTGTGAAGAATAAATTCCCGGCTGGTGTTCCCGGACCTTCCCATGCTGTGAGGGTGATGATAAGGTCTGCAAGGATGTTGCCAACTGGCGTGAGTATGTGAAGGCTCCCAATCTTGTTCTCCCACCGGAAGCATGGAAGGACTGTATTGAACAGGTTTCCCATATTGACCGGAAAGAGAAATTCGTCACTGCCAAAGTCTTCTGCGGTATTTTTGAGAAGCTCCATTATCTGATGGGTATGGAAGATGCCATGATCAATTTCTATGATGAGCCGGAGGCTATGCATGAGCTGATTGATTATCTTACTGACTGGGAGATCACTCTTGCAGAAGAGACTATTAAGTATGTTCATCCGGATGCTCTTTTCCACCATGATGACTGGGGCAGCCAGAGAAGTCTGTTTATCTCCAGGGAAATGTTCGATGAATTTCTTCTTCCTGCATACAAGAAAATCTACGGTTACTGGAAGGCTCATGGTGTTGAGGTCATCATCCATCATTCAGATTCTTATGCTGCGGATCTTGTTCCTGAGATGATCGAGATGGGTATTGATGTTTTCCAGGGTGCTGTTGGAACTAACAACATTCCGGAGCTTATCAGGAAATACGGCGGACAGATTACTATCATGGCGGTCTTGACAATGGCATTATGATCGAGCAGACTGGACTCGCGAGAAAGTGCGTGCAGGCCTGAAAGAGCTTCTGGAAGCTTCCGGCCCGCGCTACATCATCCCCGGCCTGACCATGGGCGGCCCCGAGACAACATATCCAGGACTTTATGAGGCTGTTTCCGAGGTTGTTGGGGAGTTTGATGAGGTTTATTTTCCGTTGAAATGAAAATCTTAAAACAACTAAACAAAGTGTTTGTCTATTTCCAAACATATTTGTTAATTTTGTGTTATTTTCGTGAATAATATTGTCATTTTATATGTTTTTTATTGCTTTATATATAATCCAGATTTATAATAAAAGATACAAAAAAGTACGAAAAATCCTACATGGAAATAAAATTCTGGAGGGAATATTATGAACGAAGAACTTTTTAATGAAGCGTCAAGATCCAATGTCCTTTCTAAGAAGCTGATAGATCAGCTGCAGGAGAGCATGAGCTACAGCAGCATTTCCTTTATCAACTGGACGATCGAAGTTCTGAAACTGTTGAAAGCCCGTATTGAACGCGGAGATAAGCTCACAGATGAAACCACAGGTGTTACCTATGATCTTCAGTCTTTCCGTAAATTTGTGGAGGATAATTTCTCTGATTACATTACAGGCCAGGTATTTGCAGTATCCTTCAGAGCGCAGAAGATCTACTTCTCCCTGGAGTCCTGTCCGGGCGGCTACAACCTTATCATGGCAGATGATGGCAACCAGAAGACCTACCGCTGGATCTCCAGCCTCAGTAAACGTTTCTCACTGGTAGAAATGATCGCTACAGGAATCGTATATGTCAAAGATAACCGCACAGATACCTATCAGCCTTTCATCTCTGAGAATGGTAAATACTGTAAATATAATAAAGACACAGGAATGATCGTGGAACTGTAATTAACAGACAGGGGAATCTGCACATGGCAGATTCCCCTGAAATTTTTCTCAGATCTCCTTCAGAAAATCAAACGGCTCTTCATCTTTCAAAAAGTGCATAAGCATATATGCACACATAATAGCCACTCTTTCTTCCTTCAGGATTCTTCGTACTTCATCTCTGTCGGCGATGATAACTTCGATTTCTTCGCTGTCTTCCTGGGCTGCTGCGCTAATCTCACCACTAGCGTAGCCATAGACGGTTGCGCAGGATTCATCTGTCATTCCGATGGTTGTGAAATACGGCTTCTCAAAAGCTTCTGCAACCTTGATCGGCTCAAGCTTCAGGCCTGTCTCCTCGTAAAGCTCTCTGCTGCGCCCTCATGAAAATCTTCCCCTGGTTCCACCAGCCTGCCGGAAACTCATAAATATACCCACCGATAGTATAACGATACTGGCGGATCAGAACTACCTTGTCATGCTTCTCTCCATAAACACTGTAAATAATCACACCATCCGGATTATTTTCCCCTGTGGAAAGCTTCATATCTTCCACATCCTTCGCTCTGGAAGCCACAAAATACGAAACCGGTGTATTGTGAACACTGGTTGCATCCACTCCGTAAAGATTCACGAATTTATTATCTGTAAGTTTTTTTACACTGTTGATCTTACCCATCTCAGAAAAACTCCTTCCAAAATATTCTCTTTTACAACATAGCCTCATAAACACATTGTAGTCCATCCCACACAAAAGGTCAATTTTTATGCTTTCACCAAATCGCAAAAAATGCTATAATCAATCATTATTCAGAAAGAAGGAAAAACATTGAACAATCAAACAACTGTCTCCCAGGATGAAAATCCTCTGGGAGCTGCACCAGTAGGCAGCCTGATCGCCAAATTCGCCATTCCTGCAGTGATCAGTATGCTGGTCAGTGCATTTTACAACATAGTTGACCAGATCTTTATCGGGCAGGGAGTTGGAATGCTTGGAAATGCAGCCACCAACATTGCATTTCCGGTAACCATCATTTCCACTGCAGCCGCTCTTCTCCTGGGAATCGGAAGTGCGTCCAACTATAACCTGGAAATGGGTGCAGGCCGGGAAAAAAAGGCCAGCTCCATCGCAGGAACCGGACTTTCTTCCCTTGCAATCTTCGGCACTGTGATCGCAGTGATCGTGCTTTTGTTCCTGAAACCGCTGCTTCACCTCTTCGGCGGAACACCGGACGTTATGCCATACGCCATTGACTACATGGGGATCACTGCCATCGGACTTCCTTTTTATGTGCTTTCCATTGGCGGTAATCACCTGATCCGCGCAGACAGAAGCCCGACTTATTCCATGACCTGCACATTGATCGGAGCCATTATCAACACCATCCTGGATCCGCTTTTTATCTTCGGATTCGGCTGGGGGATCAAAGGCGCAGCTGGGCAACAGTCACAGGGCAGGTCGTTTCCGGAATTCTGGTGATCTTTTATTTCGCCAGACTCCGAAAAAATGTATCTTGACCGTTCCATGCTGATCCCGCGGTTTCCCAACCTGTGTGCGATCTTTTCCCTCGGAATGGCATCCTGCATCAACCAGATTGCCATTGCTGTGGTACAGATCGTTATGAACAATATTCTCCGCCACTACGGAGCAGAATCTGTTTACGGAAGTGATATCCCTATTGCCTGCGCAGGCATCATCTCAAAAGTTAACCAGGTATTTATGGCTATCTGCATCGGAATCTCCCAGGGTTCCCAGCCATCTGGGGCTTTAATTACGGAGCCGAAAAATACAGCCGTGTACGTCAGACTTACCGCTGTTCCGTAACACTTTGCACCATTATCGCTATGATATTTTTTATCTGCTTCCAGTTCTTCCCACATCAGATCGTGGGCATCTTCGGAAACGGAAACGATCTGTATTTTCAGTTTGCGGAAAAATATCTCCGCATCTTTATGCTGATGACTTTTGCCAATGGGATACAGCCTATGTCTGCCGGATTTTTCACCTCTATCGGCAAGGCAAAGCTTGGTATCATTATGTCCCTTACAAGACAGGTACTTTTCCTGCTGCCGCTGATCGTGATCTTCCCGCTCTTTCTTGGAATTGACGGTGTCATGTATGCAGGACCGATCGCAGATACTTCTGCTTTCGTGCTTGCAGTTGTTTTTGCAAGAAAGGAACTTGGAATTATGAAATCCATGGAATCCGACCAGGAAATTTAGAAATTCAAACAAAAAATACCTGCTGACCAAAACAGAAATGCCATGTACCGGCCGCTGCCTCAAACAGCTGCACGTTACATGGCATTTCTATGTTAAAATCCGTAATATGTCTTTTGCGCTTAAATCAGTCACCTTTCAGCACAACACGGATTTTCTTATAAATTACAAACACGATTAGGGATGTCACTGCATATTTAAAAATATTAAACGGTGCAATGATCAGCAGTGCAAATGTAAGCAGTCCGTTTACTGAGCTGTGTACTGCGCTTCCCATCTGGATAAAAGTCTCAATCGGCATTCCAAAAGCTTTACCGTAAGCCGGGAGCAATACGAACGCATTGATGAAGCATGCAAGGATCGCTGTCAGAACAGTTCCAACTGCCATACCTGCAACTGCATGTATCTGCTCTTCTTATGATGAAAACGGTAAATCAGTCCTGCCGGTACCACATAGGCACATCCAAACAGGAAGTTTGCAACATCACCGACACCGGCTGTCATAGTTCCCTTGGTCACAAGATGCACGAGGATCTTCACAAGCTCGATCAGAATACCTGCTACAGGACCCATGGCAAAAGTTCCTACCATAACCGGAACCTCGGAAAAGTCAAGCTGATAAAAAGACGGTGCAAGAAACGGGATCGGAAATTCCAGATTCATCAGCACACCTGCAACAGCACCAAGCATGGCTACCTGCGCGATTGTCCTTGTCCTGCTCCTTTCCATGGCGTTTCCTCTCTGCAATACCTGTTCACTCATAATTCTCTCTCCTTCTTTCGAAATATTCCAAAGAAAATTTCTGCCAAAATCATGTCGCGAGAATTTCCTGAATAATTCTCCCAAACATAGAAAACCCCGGGAACTTCTTCCCGGGGCACTGAGCACGTTTATAAAATACTGCGCGTTCTTCTCTCATCCAGACTTTACTGTCGGTTCCGGAATCTCACCAGATCAGCCGCCGAAGCGGGTCGCGGACTATACCGCCGGTAGGGAATTACACCCTGCCCCGAAGAAATTTTCTTTTGTGAATTTATTATAACTCACACTTTCTGTAATTACAACCTTTAATTTTGCTGTCTTCGCGTCTTACCGCTCCATAAGTACCGGTGCTTTCAGAAGTCCGGTTGGCCTTATCTGATATTCATATGCCCACAGATCACCTGTTGTTCTCCAGGCATTCGGTCCGTACCAGTCTTCTTTCCGGTCACAGTTATGCAGAGTGCCGAAGGTGTTTACCCTGTTTCCGAATACAGTCAGTTCAAGCATATGTTCTCCCGCCGGCAGTTTACCAAGAGATATCTCATATGGGGAAAATGCGATATAACCTGCCTCTTTTCCGTCAACAGATGCTTTTATTACAGGTGCACGGAATAAATTTTCACGGACACTTACTTCGCCGCCGTTGCTTACAAACGGAATCTGATAGGTCACATTTCCACCGTAGAACGGATAGCCCTGGCTGGTAAGATCACTGAAAGCTGCTTTGTGGCTCGCTGCGCCAAGTATCTGGTCTCTTCCCACAACTTTTACTGAGAATTCTCCAAGAAGGAACATGGCCTCGATATTTACTTTGGAATTATACGGAATCTCCACGATCAGCTCATGCTCTCCTGCTTCCATATCCGGCATCAGTATCTTGCGGATGCAGTGATCCACATACCATCCGTCAGCCTTGTTTTCCACTGGCTTTGCATCCAGGAATATCTTTGTCTTCTCATCATTTTCCATTGCAAGGAATGTTCCCTTTAATGCTGTTTCGGTATTGATATGGAACCGTAAAGCCAAAGTGTGTTCAAAACCTTCCACCTTATCGTTGGTCCATGGCTGCGCAAAAGCTCCATACGGAGCGGATATCCCAGTTTTTCACGGAAACGGTTATCAATACGGAGGATTTCATCCTCATCCTGCCACTCACCGCCGTCAAACGCATACTCAGCAAGATCCAGGATGCTTACATTCGGCTCACTGCGGACGATCTCCACCTGGTCGGAAATATCCAGTGCACAGCTGCACTTCTTTGCCTCACACGCCGAACCAAACTCACTATTCTCTTCTCCTGTACCAGCAGGCTCCAGCCAGAGAAGAAGACTGTCATGGTCAAACATACTCCGTTTCAGAACAGTGTCCCCTTTATGGTACTCTGCATTTACCGGATAGATCTCACCGGTCATGGCATCGTACACCGTTACCTTCCATGCTCCGCGGATACGGATACGAAGCTTTTCTTCTCTTGGAAGATCCTGGTTTTTCTTGCGCTCCTGCAGTTCATTGATCACGATACAGGCATCGGAAATCTTCTCTGTGCGGTTTACATGGCACAGGAACAGCCAGCGGTTTTCTCCCTCTTCTCGCATCTGGTAGATCAGGTTTGTGGAAGGTTTACCATCATCCTCAAGTACCTCGATATCTCTTGCACCTTTCACAGCTTCCAGCAGACGGTACTTGCTGAATGCCACAGTCTCACACTTATCTGCCAGCTTCGCACCTCTGTCTGACGGATAGGCATCTGCATATTTCGGAATCTGGCCTGCGAAGATCACACGACCGCCTCGTTCTTTGAATTTCTCAAGAATCTCCAAAGTAGAGTTTCGAAGTGTCAGGCAGTTTGGTACAAGAACAGTATCGTATTTCATTGCTCCGACTTTCAGAAGTTTTTCCTCTTCCTGACCCATATTCAGGTCCGGAAGCAATGATTCAGAAATAAAATCAAAATCAACGGTACCGTAAAGCAGCCACTCGATCATATGGATAAAGTTCTCATCCATCTCCTCACGGATCGGTGCTGTCTGCTCCTTCGGACCCCAGAAAAGCCAGTAGGACTCTACCGGATGGATCACAGCCAGCTTCACATGAGGAACACCTCTTGTCAGTGCTGTATTTACTCTTGCAAAATAATTCTCTACAAGAGGATATTCTTTATACCACGGTGACTGATAGCTGATAGAAGCCGGATAATCACGTTTCGCTTCGCCGGCCATAGAAGTCCAGGTCAGATGAGGTACACGGACAGTTACACCAAGAGCTGCCTGCCAGTCGCCCTGGAGCTTATGTCCCCGGAAATCAAAATCCCAGTTTGTAACGCCGTAAAGCTCACTTGTCATACCTTCTCTTCCGAACTGATGCACTGCGCTCTCTGCCTGCTTCGCAGTAGAAAGCTCTCTTCTGTCACAGAGCATATCAATTCCCGGAATTTCGAAAGAACGATAAGAACGCATTGCCTCACCAAGTGCTGCTGTCTGTGTTTCCAGAGTAGGCTCTTCCATCATATGGCCTGTCAGTGCGATCCCATGCTCCCTGCACCAGCTCCAATAGTATCTGCAAAAGCATCTGCAAAACGCTCTGCGATATGGTCATGATACTCATAACGGATTCTGGAAACAGCCTCTCCCGGAAGCTCCCAGAACAGCTCCGGAAGGTGTTCAAGAAGGCTGTGTCCATATGCAGCCTTGAAAGTATCCTCCAGATCATCGGTGTAAGGAATGGTCACATCCATCCTCTCATCTGCAAAATCCAGGCACTGTTTATGGGAAAACTGTGGCTCATCTGTGAAGATCGCGGGAATCGTTTTTCCAAATTCCCGTCCCAGATTTTCATAATATTTCTCGTGTGTTACCTCAACGAAACGCTTTACGGCCTCTTTATCAAGGGTATTCAGATAGGCTTCGTTATTGAACCATGGATTATCGCCGGATACCTCAAGATAAGCAAACCATTCCTGAAATCCCTCTTTCAGCTCCTGGTCCTCACTGATCTTCTCATACTCTGCCAGATAACCATTCTCCAGGCGCACCTGATATCTTCCAAGAAAAGTCCTCTCATTGCTTCGGACAGCCTGCCCGGATGACCTGAGATCACTGTTCCCGATTTCTTTTCCATCCTGACATTCCGGTGTGAAAAGCAGAAATCTGATTCTGTATTTATGGTCTCTTGTAACCAGTCCACCGCCTGCACCTGACGGCCAGCGATCTTCATCATAAAGCCATGTGAGCATGTCTTTTTCCAGGCTTTTTTTCCAGGAATATTTTACCAACTCCAGGAATTCCTCACCCAAGTACGGATTGTCCATTCCTGTACGACAGTGTATATGTCCTCCTCCCATTCCCATGGCCTTCAGCGCATCCAGAGTGTTGTCGATCTCTGCTTTTGTCATGCGGCAGTTCCAGGCCAGAACGGTGCTGCCCTGTACTCGCTGCCCGGATTCTGAAATTTCTCTTTTGTAAGTTTTTCCCCATTATGATACAGCATACCTTAACCCTCCATTTTGGTTTTATATTATTTTTGTTATATCATCCCAACTTTTTTATTTTTCAACATATTCTGACGGCCGCACTCCTGTATAGGAATAAAAAATACGGCTGAAATAAAACTGATCCTTATACCCAACTTCTCCGCAACATCCTTCACATACATCTTATCTTCCCGAAGAAGAAGCTTCTTGGCTTTTTCCATTCGAAGTGCAGTCAGATACGTATTAAATGACGCATCCTCATATTTACGGAAAAGTCTGCTTAAATAAGTCTGTGAAACGCCTACCGCTTTGCTTACACTATGAAGTGACAGCTGTTCTGCCATATGCTTACGTATGTATTCTTTTACACTGTCAAAATATTCTTCTGTGTCTGCTTTCTGTGCGGGAGCACTTTCCTCACGGACATCCTTGAAGAAAATATCTGAAATTCCGCAGCAAAGCTGATCCACATTCTCTGCACCGGAAAAAATGTCATCCATAAGAAATTCTGCTTCCCGGTAATCCCTGTTTCCTGCATTGTAACGCTGAAGCAGATAACCAATCTGCCGCACACGCCCTTCGATCCAGAGCTGAGTATGTTCTTCTTTTACCCACTTACGGATCAGCGTTTCCGTATCCTTCTGAAGCCGGTCATACTTCTGTTTTTCTGCCAGATATTCTAACTCCTCCAGATATTCATAATCCCGCCCGGATGATCCGGGTGTCTGAAAATTTCCGACATCCTCTATAATAATAGTCTGGCTCTTTCCCAGAATAATGGAAGCATCCAGTGCCCGGTAAAGTTCACGAACCATCTCTCCGATCTGCCTGCCGGAACTGATTTTCTTCGGATAATAGTAGTCACATAAGCCGCTTCCGGCTGTTCTTTTTCAATACGGCGGCGGATCATCTGTTCATAATCTTCATCACTGACAAGCACGCCCGGGCAGAGATAAAGCGTCTCCTGTGTATCACGCCATATGCCAGCATCATCTCATTGATATCCGAAAAAATCTCCTTTTTTCCCCGCTCCCCATAGCGGCTTGGAAGTCCGTTCAGCCTGACGATCGCCCCGTAATAATTTTCCGACTGAAAGTATCTTCTGAGAGCTTTTTCATCTACAGGAAGCTCATTTACCATCCTGTGCATAAGAACGTTTCGTTTCTTTATAATATTTCTGTCTCAGCTTGTCTTCAATCTTTACGATCAGCTTGGCAAACTCTGACGGTACGATCGGTTTCAAAATATAATCACACACACCAAATGCGATAGCCTGCTTCGCATATTCAAATTCCTGATATCCGCTGACTATCACACTGAGCACTTCCGGATAACGTTTCTTTGTTTCTTCTACAAGCTTCAGTCCATTCATCACCGGCATCTGGATATCTGTGATCAGAACATCTGGTTCTCTTTTTTTCTCCATCAGTTCCAGTGCTTCCTCACCGTCATAGGCAGTTCCCATAATCTCAAACTTGTTGTACTTCTGTTTTATAATATTGACGATCAGACTGGCTGCCATCGGCTCATCATCAACAATCATCACTTGATACATCGGCTTCATCCTCCTTTTCCGATACCCCTATGATGACACTTAATCCTTCTTCAAGATTTCTTATCCGGAATACTGCTCTTCCATTGTACAGAAGGAACATTCTGGCATAGGTATTCGCCAGCCCCATACCTCCGATTTCCATCTCTATACTGCTTCCCTTGGACATGATCTTTTTCCGGATTTTTCTCATTTTTTCGTTTAACTCTTCACGCACTTCTTCCGTGGTCCCCTGTCCGTTATCCCGGACTTCAAAGTACCAGCCCGTTTCATCTCTCCAGCCATGTACGTGAATTTTCATGATATTTTTGCTGTTATTATATCCGTGCTGTATGCTGTTCTCCACCAGCTGCTGCAGTACAATCTTGGGAAGCTGCTCATGTTTTACGGATTCCTCACACTCCACTTCCACCTCCAGCCGATGTTCATATCTGGATTTCAGCAGAAAAATATAACGTTCAAGATACTCCAGCTCCTTTTCTACTGTTGCGTATCTCTCCTTTGTGTTCGTGGAATATCGGAGCATGGCTGCCAGACAGCCGCATATTTCACAGATTTCCTCATCACCGTCCATAATGCCTCTGCTTGATATCACATTCAGTACATTGTAGAGAAAATGCGGATTAACCTGCGCCTGCAGGGTATCGAACTGTGCCTGAAGTTGCAGAAGAGACATTCGTTTTTCCTTTACAATGGATTCGTTCAGTCTGTGCATCAGATTCTGGTATGCGATTCCTACAGCCTGCACTTCATCATCTGTATCCGGAACTGCAAGCTCTGCATCCAGATTCTCGAGCCCTGTATTTTCCATCTGATCTTTTAACACAGTCAACGGCCTGGAAAGCTTGCTGGCAATAAAGATTACCACACCCATGGAGATCACAAAACAGCCGACAGCCATTCCCAGAGCGATCATCACGGCCTCTTTCATACCCGCAACGATCTCCGTTTTTTCCTCCAGGACAACCACACGAATCCCATAATTATCGGATATCTCTGATGCTGATGCCCACATGCTTGTATCTGAGGAAACGGTAATAGAATCCATTTTTGTTACTTCCGGATGTTTTTTTATGTAGCTTACCAGATCGCCGGTCAGGCCCTCGGACTGATACAGTATTTCTCCTCCCGGAAGAAACGCCACAACTTTAATATCGGAATCCGGAATCTCAAATATATCCTTCAGTTCATCCGTAGCATACTGAACTTCAATATATCCGAAATCTCCGCCCTGTACTTTTCTGGCCAGGGAAAAAACTTCCTCGCTTTCCCGGATTCCCCAGCCATCCATATGTGGTGCTATCAGGATCGGTTTACCGTGCATTCTGTCTGCTGAATCCAGCCATTTAATGTTGGATGTATTTCTTGCCTTATTGGTAAGCTTGGAACCGGTATTGGTACTGGATGCCACATCTCCGAACTCATTAAAAATGATCACCCTGTAAAAATTACTGTTGATATAGTACATGGCAAGTCCTGTATTTAAGGTATCCAGAAGATCATTGTGTTTTATCGTTTTACCAAGTCCGTCATTGCCTTTTTCATAATATTTCGGCAATGTTTTCATTGCATTGAGCATATCCTGTTCTGACAGGATATAATCTGTCACATGCTTCATGGAATCTACTTTAAAGTCAACATTAGCAGCTGTCTGCCTGGAATAGAATTTCAGGCTTTGAGCTGCTTTTTCAGATAGCCTTTTTGAATTATAGTTATAGCATACTATACCCAGGATTGCCGATATAAAAAATATTACAATGGAAAAACCCAAAATCAGTTTTGTGCGGAATTTCATAAACACACCTCATATATTTTTATTTGCCAAAACAGATACCCCGCCGTCACAGCAGAGTATCTGTTTTCTTTTTATCTGCATGGCATGTCAGGCGGATAAAACCATCCTTATTCACTGCTTGCTTATCATAACCGAATAACTGCTTCGCAGTTGATTCAGTCATGATAATACCACACAAATCCGATTTTGCATATTTGGCATCAGCCTTTGACAGCTCCTGCTACCATACCGTCTACGATCTTCTTGTTGAAAAACAGGAAAGAGAATCAGCATCGGGATAGTGATTATCAGTACATCTGCAAACAGCAGGTTATAAGAACTGGAGTATCTGCCCATAAAGTTATAAAGAGTAAGCTGAACTGTTACATTATCATTTCCCGGAAGGAAGTACAGCGGGTTAGTAAAATCGTTGAAAATTGTTACCGCATTCAGGATGATAATTGTGGATGTAACCGGTTTCAGAAGAGGGAAAATAATCCTTATAAACAGATTGCTTCTTGTACATCCATCGATGTAGCCTGCCTCCTCAAGCTCTACAGGATCGTATTCATAAAACCTTTGTAAAGCATGATGGTAAACGGAATCTGAAGTGCTGTCTCAACCATGATCATACCAAACATGGTTTTGTAAATATGAAGTCCCTGCATAACCCAGATTGTAGGAAGGATTGCAGGAGGAATCATAAGACCTGTCATAACAAGTGTATCCACGATCTTTACAGGTCTGTCAGATCTTCTCTGAAGAACATAGCCGGCCATGGATCCTACAATGATAAGCACGATCAGGATCCTACAGTAAGGATAATACTGTTCTTGAATGCTGTGATGATCTGATAATTATTTGCGGAAAATACTTCTTTGAAGTTGCTCCACATCCACTCAGTCGGAAGGGAAAGTCTCAGAAGGTTTGCTTCTTTTCTGTCCTTCAGTGCATTGATCAGCATGAAGAGAAACGGTACTGCAAAAATGAGAATACCGAAAACACATCCAAGGATGTCTCCTAATAAGGTAAGTCTTTTCTGTTTTTTCATTTTAGTTGTACACCTCCCTGCTGTTAAGGAACTTCTGAAGCGGGAATGCGATGATCGCAATTACCGCAAACATGATAACGTTTCCTGCTGTAGACAGACCGAAGAAGCCTGCTGCGTACTGTTTGTAAACAACGGATGCAAGTACATCTGTTGCAAATCCAGGACCACCCTTTGTCATAGCCCAGATCAGGTCAAAGCAGCGAAGTCCGCCGATCAGGGAAAGTGTGATAATGGTATTTGTTGAAGAACGAACCAGTGGCATTACGATGTTTCGAATAGTCTGCCAACGGGTTGCACCATCGATAGAAGCAGCTTCATAATAGCTGGAATCAATAGATGTGATACCGGCAATAAAGATTACTGTGGAAATACTGACACCTTTCCATACATCAACCGCAATTACGGAAAACAGGGCAAGATGTGTATCACCCAGCCAGTTAGGTCCGGAAATTCCAATAGCTGCAAGAACTGTGTTGAAAAGACCCTTGCTCGGATGCATCAGTGCCTTAAAAATAATACCGATTGCTACTGCACTGACAAGGTTTGGGAAAAACACAAGAGATCTTAAGAAATCTTTTGTCTTGATCTTACTTGTCAGGAACAATGCGATAAAGAATGCAATGATTACCTTCAGTCCACTTGTAAGGACTGCATAGATCAACGTATTTTTTACAGATATACTTAAGGAGTTTTCACTGAAGAATGTTTTATAGTTATCAAGGCCGCAGAATGTAAATGATTTCAGATCCCATACAGTTAAGCTGAAAAACAGTGATGTCACCATCGGGATGATGAAGAAGATCACAAAAATCAGTACTGCCGGAAGAAGAAACCATAAACTGTATATTTTCTTTTTGTTCATGCTTCATTTCCTTTCCGATTTCCAGATGTCTGGCTGACATTAAAGCCGGCCGCCTGAAACACAGGCGGCGACATACATTTACTTATTTCCAGTCAAGTCCAAGCTGTGTTGCCTGTTTCTTGCAGTCCTCATCGTAAGCCTTTGCAGCTTCCTCTGCTGTAGACTGTCCTGTTGCAACCTCAGAGCAGATATACTCGCAGTTTGTTCCTTTTACAGATGTCTGGAACTCCATTGCAACATTTGTTTTTCCTGTGTCAAAGTATTTCTCCTGAGCCTCTTTAACTCCGTCATATGCGTCATCCGGAAGCTCATATCCCTTGATACAATATGGGCCGTCTGGTTTCTGTGCTTCTGTGAAAGCGTCAAGTGCCTCATCAGATGTATAGAACTCCATAAATCTTAAGATATCATCTTTTTTGTCACTGTTAGCGTTTCCGTAAATAGCTGTTGGCTCCCAAACTGTAAGACCATGGTTGTCAGCATCATCTCCCGGAACACCCATAACACCGATTTTGTTTACATCGTCTCCGTAAAGCTCATAGATACTGGAAAGTGCCTGAGAAAGAATGAACCAGTGAGCACCCTCGCCGTTTACAAGCTTATCGCATGCATCTGCGTATGTAGTTGCTGTGTAATCCTCGTTAAAGTATGGCTGAAGGTCAGCGAGTTTCTGGAAGCTCTTAAGACCAGCCTCTGTTGTAGCGTATTTAGCTTCACCAGCTTCGAATTTCTCTGAGAAATCCGGCTCTGCTGCAAGTACGTTGTAGTGATCTCCAAGGTATGGAACCTGAATTGTCCAGGAATCTCCAAGAGATCCGATCACTGCTGTCTCACCAGCATCTTTCAGTGTATCGCAGTTTTTTAAGGAAATCTTCCCATGTGTCCGGAACCTCGAGATCATATTTCTCATAGAGGTCTTTGTTATAAAGGATACATCCGAGGTTTGTAGCTGTAAGCGGAACACCATATACTGCGGAATCAGAGCCTGCACTTACTGCAGATGCGAATGTATCGTCCAGACGGCTGGCCCACTCTTCGCCGGAAATATCGATAAAGTTGCTCTCCGGATCAAGCTCGTTGAGCTTAGCTCCTGAATTGTATCCGCAAAGATCTGTCATCTCGCCGGAAGCAAGTCTTGTTTTTACCTGGTTGTCTCCGTCACCGCCTGATGCACGAAGCTCTGTCTCGATATGGATACCTGTCTCTTTCTCGCAGAGATCAAATACTGCCTGATATCCGGATGACGCTGTATCCGGATCGATCAGAAATGTAAGAGTAGCCTCCTTGTACTCCCATTTGCTGTCGGAATCTTTGTCATCAGCTGCAAGCACGCTTGTTGCACCTGCCAGTGTTGTTCCCATCATCGCTGCACAGAGCAGAACGCTGAGCATCTTTCTTTTCATGTTTCGTCCTCCTTTATTTTGACGTTCTCCGTTATTTGATGATGCTATTTTAACAATTTGGACACAAAAAAATACATGGATTATCCAATCCTTCTGCATGGATTATTGAGCACTTTGTATATGGAACATGTATTTTTTCGTCATATAGACGACATTTTGCATGTATATTTTTATTCTATGCACAGAAAAAGAGCCGCCCTGTTGTGATATTTTACCACAAACATGGACGACTCTGATATTCCGTTTTCTTCTATTATATTATATTGCAGCTAAACAATATATCCCGTCAGTGCTCTGGCTGGCTGCTGCATATCCCGAAAACAGGACGTCCCGTCCTGATTTCTGCAACAATTACAGGTTTATCATTTATATTTTGCAAATAAACATCCGGGATAATTGTAGGTTCACAACTGTCAGAAATAGCATTCGTAATCGCATCAATCTCCCGAAA
>ENA-OQHY01000388-OQHY01000388.1-human-gut-metagenome-genome-assembly--contig:-NODE-388-length-24963-cov-4.771944_pt1 | contig 24963 bp, 23 predicted proteins | sample MGYA00242570_ERZ504733 | MGnify/ENA primary metagenome ERZ504733 (study PRJEB26092, sample SAMD00036219) | human gut metagenome | host: Homo sapiens | study: EMG produced TPA metagenomics assembly of... | reverse complement strand
AGCCGGCGAAACATCTCATCCAGGCTTGGATTTAATGAGACGCTATGGACAAGGATATCAGCAGATCAAGGAGGCACTTGCAACCGGTGAATACGGCGAGCCGCTGATCCTTCACTGTACACACAGAAATCCGGAGGTAGGTACCAATTACAATACACCAATGGCTGTGCACGATACCGCAATCCATGAGATCGATGTCCTTCACTGGCTTGTAGATGATGAGTATGAATCAGCACAGGTAGTAATGCCAAAAGTGACGAAATATTCCCACTCTGAGCTGAAGGATCCGCAGATCATGATGCTCCGTACTAAAAAAGGTGTATGCATTGATGTAGAAGTATTTGTAAACTGCAAGTTTGGATATGACATCAACTGTGAAGTTGTATGTGAGGACGGTGCACTGAAAATGGCACAGCCGGCTTATCCGTCTATCCGCAAGAATGCGGCAGTGTCCACTGCTATTGACACAGACTGCTTCGTAAGATTTAAAGACGCTTATGATAAAGAGGTTCAGGACTGGGTTGATAACGCAGAGGCAGGAGTGATCACAGGACCGAATGCATGGGATGGATACCTGGCAGCGATCACAGCAGATGCTCTTGTAAAAGCGCAGGAAACCGGACAGATCGAGAAAATCGTTTCAGCAGTTGAGAAGCCGGAATTTTATAAATAAATATATTTTACGAGCTCCACCTCATCAAGTGTGAGTTATCATACCAACTTATTGCTACAGACTTCCCCAATGAGTCTGCGGCGGCAGTTACCGGCAGGATCCGATTCCGCTTCGGCTTTGTTGAAACTGCAGTGGAAAACCTGCCGGTGAGATTAACCGGAAAAATTGGCTGAAAAGTAAAAACATATGGAGGGTATTGAAGATGAAATTAGGATTTAATGAAGCAACTGCACTGGAATGTAAAGGACAGTCTCTTATGGCAGACCTGGAGATGTGCGAGAAATATGGTTTTGATTATATTGAGATCCGCTTTGACTGCGTAAAGGACTATCTCAAAGAGCATACACTGGAAGAACTTGCAGACTGGTTTAAGAATCATCATCTGAAACCATGGGCATACAACACTCTGATCTTCTTTAACCAGAGAGATGAGGCAGGGGAAAAAGAGATTGACGAAGAAGTTGATTTTATCCTGAAGGTTTCCAAAGCAATCGGAATGAAAATGCTGATCACCGTTCCAAGCTTTGATGTAAAAGACAAATCTGTCAGTGAGATCAAAGAAGAAGCAGTTGCACGTCTTCGTTATCTTTCCGATAAGGTTGGCGCGGATATGAAGATCTCCTTGGAGTTCTGTGGTGCACCGAACTGCTCCATCAACCAGTTTGGAACAGCCTATGATGTGGTAAAAGCAGTAGACAGAGATAATGTAGGCGTTACCGTGGATACCTTCCATTTCCATGAGATGTGCTCCCGCCTTGAGGACCTGAGAGCTGCTGATGGCAAGAAGATTTTTGCATACCATTTAAATGACTGTGAGGATCTTCCGCTTGGCTCCTGCGGAGACGACAAGAGACTGTGGCCGGGTGAGGGTGTTGTAGATCATGCAGGAATCGCAGCTGCACTGAAGGAGATTGGTTTTGATGGCGTTTGCACCATCGAAGAGTTCCGTCCGGAGTACTATGCAATGAGCATGAGGACAACGTGAAAAAGGCTGCGGAAGTTACCAGAGACTTTGTGCAGAAATATTTCGGATAATTCATTCAGAAAGGTCCGACCTTAAACCGATAGGAGGTAGATACTATGGCTGGTAAGGGAATCCCTGAATTGTTGAATTACAAGCAGAAGGGGAAAGACTTGAATGAATTCATCAAGGTTCCGTTGTCGGAAAAGCTGGCATACTGTTTTGGTGATCCGGCACTGACCTTGATGTATACCATGACTACAACTCTGCTGATCTATTTTTATACCAACGTTGTTGGAATATCAGCAGGTGCGGTAGGAATGATCATGCTTTTGTCCCGTGTTTTTGATGGATTTTCCGATGTGCTGATGGGAACTATTATCGACCGGACTCATTCCAAGTATGGAAAAGCCAGGATCTGGATCTTAAGACTTGCGGTTCCTTATGCGCTGGCAGCGGTGCTTTTGTTCACCATGCCGCCAATGGGAAATATGGGAAAGATCATCTATGCTTTTGTTACCTATAATATCATGAATACGGTTGTATACACTGCTATCAGCCAGCCATTCCATGCACTGGGATCTCTGATGAGCCGTGACCGTCGTGAACGTGATGTGATCTGTAACATCCGCATGGTATTGTCGATCACAGCAAGTATGATCATTACTGCGTTCACACTGCCGCTGATCAATATCGTAGCGAATATTACCGGCAATCAGCAGATGGCCTGGATCCTGGTAACTGCCGGCTATGCGATCATTTCTGTCGGTGTACTTGTGAATACTTATATGGTCTGTACAGAGCGTGTTTCTGCAGCAAAACAGGAAAAGGAAGATATTCCTTTTGTGGAAGCATTTAAAGCAACCGTTACCAACCGGTATTTCCTTATCGCTCTGGGGCTGATGATCTTTTATACCGCATATCAGATCATTATCGGAACGGACCTTACCTATTACTGCCAGTATGTACTCGGAAATGTAGACCTCGTCATGCCTCTTTCCGCAGCTGAGAAACTGGCAACTGTGGCAGGAATTGCCCTTTTGCCGAAGGTGCTTCCCCGCTATGGAAAAAGAAATCTCATCTGTGTCGGCTGCATCCTGGGCGTTGCAGGACAGCTTCTGTTCCTGATGAATATTACCAGTGTTTCGCTTGGTGTTGTAACCTGTATCATGAGAGGTATCGGAATCGCCCCATTCTATGGTGTGCAGTATTCTCTTCCAAGCGATGCTATTGAGTATGGCCAGTGGAAAACAGGCAAGCGTGTGGAGGGTCTGATGTTCTCATCTATGAGCATGGGTCAGAAAGCCGGTTCCGGACTGACTTCTGCTATTATGGGAGGAATTCTTTCGGCGGCATACTTTGACGGAACAAAGGCGACAGCGGCAGAGCAGTCTGCAGAGGCAATCCGCGTGATCAAGGGATTTTATCTGTATGTTCCGATAGCGATCTGGGTAGTGATGTTTGTGATCGCAGCATGCTACCAGCTGGACAAAGTTTATGACAAAATGATGCGTGAACTGATCCAGAGAGAATCGGGAGAGGAAAGCGTCTCTGTGCCGGGCGAGATCCAGGCCATGCCGTTACCGGAAGCTTCCGGAAACCGGATCAACGTGGCAATTGGAAGACTGTATGGCAGCAGTGGAAGAAAGATTGCCGAGGGTGTTGCAAAAGCACTGGACTGCAAGGTTTATGATCGCCAGATCATCTGTCTTATGGCAGAAAAGTTCGGTATGGAAAAAGCAGATCTGGAAAGTGTAAGGCAGTATCTGGATTCCTACAATTATGAGGATTCTGAGCTTACATTTTCCCCGTATGGACATTCATCGGCAGGTGCGGCAGCAGATTATACAGGTGTTCAGATGTTTGAGGTGCAGAGCCGGATCATCCGTGAGCTTTCTGAGAGAAGACCAGGTGTATTCCTGGGAAGATGTGCCAACTATGTGCTTCGTGGAGAGCCGCATACATACAGCTTTTTCGTTTATGCAGATGATGCTTACCGGGAAAAAGAGGGCCAGGAATATTATAAAGGCCAGTCTCTTGGAGAACTGAAGAAACGTGATCAGATCCGAAATGAATACTATGAGAAGTTTACCGGAATCCGCAGAGACGATCCCCATTATTACGATATGGTGATCAATGTATCCAAAACAGGTGTAGCCGGAGCGGCCAGCCTGATTCTGGATTATATCCGGAATAAAGAAGAGGAAAAAGGAGGGAATGCATCATGAAGATCGCATTTGACGTAGATGTTCTTGCGAAACAGATGGATATCAACCGTATGGTCCATCAGGTGGCGGACTGGGGATATAAATATATTGAACAGTCTCCGCATCCGAGAATCAATCCGTTCTATAAGCATCCGTTGTTTTCAAAAGAATGTGAACAGGAATACAGACAGGCTCTTAAAGAGACTGGCGTTGAGATTTCGTCCTTTATCGTGGTGTATCGCTGGTCTGGTCCGACGGAGGAACAGAGACAGTTTGCAGTTGCAAACTGGAAACGGATGATCCAGATCGCCGGAGATATGGGAGTGAAGGTTATCAATACAGAGCTTTCGGGTGATCCGAACCAGCAGGAGATCTGTAATGGAATGTGGTTTAGATCCATGGAGGAATTGCTTCCGCTGATCGAGCGTGAGGGTATCCGTGTGGAGATCCAGTCTCATCCTTATGATTTCTGTGAGCTGAATAATGAGACCTGTGATATGGTGAAATCCTTCCGTTCTCCAAATCTTGGTTATGTGTATTCTTCTCCTCACGGCTTCTTCTACGATGAGGGCAAAGGAGATGTGCGGTCCATGCTGAAATATGCGGGAGATGAACTGACCCATGTACTTTTTGCGGATACCTTTAACCAGACCATGGACTGCAGATACATTTTAAATCCGCCGTGCTGAATGGCCGTGGAAAAGCGGATGTGACGGTGCATCAGCATCTTGCAATGGGTGAGGGTGATGTGGATTTTGATGGTATTTTTGAAACATTGAGAGAAATGGATTTTGCCAGCAAGCAGCTGAAACCGGATGCACCGAAAGCCGGCGGCGATAACATTGCCTGCGTTTCCATGTTTGGTTTTCCGGAAGATGGATAAGCAGGCCCCGGAAGCAAGAGAGCGGATTGAGAGAGAACTGCTGGGGAAATGATCGGGTGATCGCGGCAGATCAGAAAGAAAACTGTAATAAATGAGCAGCTGACAGTACGCAGAACGGTGAATAAGACTGATAAAATAATGAATGTGTGCAGAAACACGGTTTCCAGGATGAAAGTTTCATTGTGGAAACCGTGTTTTTTGATGTCTTTCTTTACAAAAAAAACTTTACATATATCAAACAACTGTCTTGTCACATGTAAAGGACTGTGGTATTATGTGTAAGATGTTTTGAAAAAAGTTACATGATAATAAAAAGCAGATCAGAAGTATCTGCATAATAAAGACTAGTACAGCGAAAATTAAGTTTCTGCTATATTGACGCAGCAGATGAAAAATCAGACAAGTCAATATGGCGGTTACTTAATATTCGCTGTACTAGAAAGCAAAAGCAGGAATTCAAAAAAGAAATCCTGCAGGAAAGGTGAAAGATAATGACAGTTGCAGAAGAAATCCAGAAATTAAAAAAAGAAAAAGATGCCATCATCCTTGCACACTACTACGTGCGTCCCGAAGTGCAGGATGTTGCTGACTATATAGGAGATTCCTTTTATCTCAGCAAGATCGCAGCCAGCGCGAAAGAGAAGACGATCGTGTTCTGTGGAGTAGGATTTATGGGAGAGAGCGCCAAGATCTTAAGTCCGGATAAAATTGTTCTGATGCCTGCCATGGATGCAGACTGTCCGATGGCTCATATGGCAACAGAAGAAGGCATCCGCAAGGTGCGAGAGGAATATGACGATGTGGCAGTTGTCTGTTACATTAATTCCACAGCAACATTGAAGGAGCTTTCTGATGTATGTGTTACTTCCGCAAATGCAGTAAAGATCGTAAAAGCGCTTCCGAACAAAAACATCTTTTTTATCCCGGACAGAAATCTTGCACATTTTATTGCAGAACAGGTTCCTGAGAAGAACTTTATTTATAACGAAGGTTTCTGTATTGTCCATGAATTTATGAATCCGGAAGAAGTAAAAGCAGCAAAAGAAGCGCACCCGGATGCACTGGTTCTGGCACATCCGGAATGTCCTCAGACAGTTCTGAAACAGGCTGATTACATCGGAAGCACATCCGGAATCATTAAATATGCACAGGAAAGTGACAATAAAGAGTTTATCATCTGCACAGAATGTGGCGTTCAGTACAAGCTGGAAACTACCTGCCCGGATAAAAAATTCTACTTCACAGAAACCGTACCGGTTTGCAAAAACATGAAAAAAGTATTTCTGGAAAAAGTTCTCCACGTTCTGAAAACCGGGGAGAATGAGGTTCATGTAACAGACGAGACACGTGAAAACGCGAAGAGACCGCTGGAGCGGATGCTGGAACTGGCAAAATAAATAAAACACATTTGTATAAAAGATTTGTCTGAGTTGGCTGAAAAGAGAAATCAAGACAGAGAGGCGAAAAGCAATGAGAATTAAAACAGACGTAGTGATCGTGGGAACAGGTGTTGCAGGTATGTTCAGTGCTTGAAGCTTCCGCGGGACAAAAAGATCGTGATCATCACAAAAGAGGATATGAGGAGCAGTGATTCTTTCCTGGCCCAGGGCGGGATCTGTGTGCTTCGTGATGAAACGATTACGACAGCTATTTTGAAGACACCATGAAGGCAGGACATTACGAAAACAGAAAAGAGTCGGTAGACATTATGATCCGAGGCTCCAGAGACATCATTAATGACCTTGTCGGATATGGCGTGGATTTCAAGATGGATGGAGATGATTTTGCCTATACAAGAGAAGGTGCACATTCCAGACCGAGGATCCTTTATCATGAGGATATCACAGGAAAAGAAATTTCCGAAAAACTGCTCCAGCAGGTCCTGAAGCTTGAAAATGTAACAATTCTGGAATATACTACCATGCAGGATATTCTTGTGGAAAATGGCAAATGTACAGGTCTGAAGGCAGTTTCCGCAGAAGCGAACAGAGCACGTCTTGAAGCTATGGAAGCCGAAGAAGCGGTGAAGACCCAGGAAGAGATCCAGCCGGGCGGAGAGATCCCGGTAGAGATTTATGCACAGGATACGATCCTGGCCAGCGGCGGGATCGGAGGAAGATATGCGCATTCCACCAACTATCCGCATCTCACAGGGGATGCTCTTGATATTGCAAAAAAACACAATGTGCGTCTGGAACATCTGGATTATGTGCAGATCCATCCGACAACGCTGTATTCCAAGAGACCGGGCCGCAGATTCCTGATCTCAGAATCGGTTCGAGGAGAAGGTGCAGTACTTTATAACAGCAAAAAAGAGCGTTTTGTCAATGAACTTCTTCCAAGAGATGTAGTAACAAATGCGATCCGGGAAGAAATGAAAAAAGAAGGAACAGACCATGTATGGCTTTCCATGGAAAATATTGATAAAGATACGATCCTGAATCATTTTCCGAATATTTATCAGAGATGTCTGGAAGAAGGCTATGATGTGACAAAAGAATGCATCCCTGTTGTTCCTGCTCAGCATTATTTCATGGGCGGTATCTGGGTGGATTCTGACAGCAAGACCAGCATGGACCAGCTTTATGCAGTGGGAGAAACCAGCTGCAACGGTGTACATGGCGCGAACAGACTGGCAAGTAATTCCCTGCTGGAGAGCCTTGTATTTGCAAAACGTGCAGCCAAAGCAATCTCAGCAGAAAAGAAAAGTGCTGCAGGTGCGGCGTGAATGCAGCCGGAATATAAATATCCGTATTATGAAAGACAGGAGTAGCCTTGCTTTGGAGAACAGGGCTGATGTGATAATTAAGAAAGAGAAGGTATTGTAAAATGAATAAGATCACAATGACACTTCAGGTAGATCACCTGATCCTGGAGGCTTTAAAGGAAGATATTTCAAGCGAAGACGTTACCACAAACTCTGTTATGAAAGAAGCAGTTCCGGGAGATGTAGATCTGATCTGTAAAGAGGATGGAATCATTGCGGGACTGGAAATCTTCAGCCGTGTATTTACGCTTCTGGATGCTGACACAAAAGTGGAGCTGTTCTGCAAGGATGGCGATGAAGTAAAAAAAGGTCAGAAAATGGGAAAAGTTACAGGAGATATCCGGGTGCTTCTTTCCGGCGAGCGTGTGGCGCTGAATTATCTTCAGAGAATGAGCGGGATCGCAACCTATACACATTCGGTTGCGTCACTTCTTGAAGGAACAGGGATCACATTGCTGGATACCAGAAAAACAACGCCGAATATGCGTATTTTTGAGAAATATGCTGTTCGTGTAGGCGGCGGACAGAACCACAGATATAATCTTTCTGACGGAGTCCTTCTGAAAGACAATCACATCGGAGCAGCAGGAAGCGTTGCGAATGCTGTAAAAATGGCACAGGAGTACGCTCCTTTTGTCCGCAAGATCGAAGTTGAGGTAGAAACTCTTGATCAGGTAAAAGAAGCTGTTGAGGCCGGCGCAGATATCATCATGCTTGATAACATGACTCCGGAGATGATGAAAGAAGCGGTGCAGCTGATCGGCGGAAGAGCAAAAACTGAATGTTCCGGAAATGTTACAAAAGAAAACATTGCAAAGATCAGGGATGTTGGTGTAGACTATGTATCAAGTGGTGCATTAACGCATTCTGCACCGATCCTTGATATTTCGCTTAAGAATCTTCATCCACTTTCCTAAAAAATGCAGGATTTTACAGAATACCGAGTGCTGTGACAGGAAATCCCCCGAATATCAGAAAAGAAGCGTGAATTGCCGGAAGCAGAGGCATAGCAGGTGATGTCGGGCCGGGTTGGAGAGATCGCGAGAATGAAGGAGAGAGGTATCGGAACAAAAAGTACAGGCACAGCCAGGAAAGGGGAACTTAAATGACTGGTTCAGAACGCAGGACAGCGATCATGGATCAAATTAAAAACAGTGAACGGCCGGTCTCAGGAAGTGCTCTGGCCAGAACATTTCAGGTCAGCAGACAGGTGATCGTGCAGGATATTGCGCTGATACGCGCGGAGGGGAATGACGTGATCTCCACCAATAGAGGATATATTTTTACTGCTCCCCATACTGTGAGCCGGATATTCAAGGTGCATCATACAGATGCGGATCTGGAAAACGAGCTCTGCGGGATTGTGATCTTGGCGGAAAAGTGATCAATGTAATGGTGAATCACAGAGTTTACGGGCATATCGAGGCAGAACTGAATATCAGCTCCAGGCGCCAGGTTGAGAATTTTATGGAGGATATCCGAAGCGGCAAGTCCAGTCCTTTGAAGAATATCACATCGGATTATCATTATCATAAAGTAGAAGCAGAATCCGAGGAAATCCTGGATATGATCCAGGATATGCTGAAACGGCGAGGATTTCTGATCGAAGCAGAATAGCAGAAGTCAGATACAAAAAGAAAAGATATACAGAATGAGAAAATTCTGTTAATATGAAATATAGTGATCACGAAGATAAGAGAAGGAATCCTGCATGGCAGGGTTCCTTCTTGCACCCTGCGGAAATGTGCACCTTGTGGAAATGTGCAGACAGGGAAAACAGGATGCAGATATGAGGGTGAGAAAAAATACGGCTTGATATGCATGGAGGGGGAAATGGATTATCAGAGTATGTTTACATTTATGCTGGAGATGGCAGGAACTATTGCGTTTGCTGCTTCCGGAGCTATGGTGGGGGCGCAGAGAGGAATGGATATTTTCGGGGTCTGCGTTCTTGGAGTGGTGACTGCAGTGGGCGGAGGAGCTACCAGGGATATTATCCTGGGAATCGTGCCGCCGGGAATGTTTCAGGATCCGCTGTATACCATTGTGGCAACCGTGACGTCCTGTATTGTATTTGCAGTGATGTACTGGAAGCAGGAGCTTTTGGAAGGCGGGAACCGGCTGGTCTATGATAAGGTGATGCTGGTGATGGATACGGTTGGCCTTGGTGTGTTTACTGTCATGGGGGTTGATAAAGGGATTTCCCAGGGGTATATGGAAAGAACATTTTTTCTTGTATTTCTTGGGACTGTCACAGGAGTTGGAGGCGGCCTGATCCGTGATATGATGGCAGGAGTTCCGCCATATATTTTTGTGCGCCATATTTATGCCTGTGCGTCTATTGTAGGGGCCATTGCCTGTGTTTGGATATACAGGCTGTGGGGCGGAGTGCCGGCATGGTGATCGGAACGGTAGTAGTGATCCTGATCCGGTACCTGGCGGCACATTACCGGTGGAATCTGCCGAGACTGAGAAGAGAATAAAAAAAGATATGAAAAGCTCCGGAACATTTAAGGAATAATGTTCTGGAGCTTTTTGGCTTTTATTTGGTTTATATTGCGTAGAAGATTTTATCTGTTCCTCTCATAAGAGAATCATGCGTCTGTATCCTGCAGAGCCAGGAAGCCTTCCTCGCCGGTACGGATCTTGACAACATTTTCGATATCGTAAACGAAGACCTTACCATCACCGATCTGACCGGTATGAAGAACTTCTTTTGCAGTATCAATAACCTTCTGAACCGGTACAAGACTTACAACGATCTCGATCTTAACCTTCGGACGGAGGTTCATGTCAACCTCAACACCACGATAGTAGGTTGGAGCACCCTTCTGAACACCACAGCCCATAACGTTTGTGATAGTGATACCGGTTACGCCGATCTCGTTCATAGCCTGCATAAACTCATCCAGCTTGTTCTGACGTGTGATGATAACAACCTTTGTCAGTTTGTGTACGCCGTCTGCAGGAATTTCAGGAACAGATTCAGCAGGAGCAGAAGGAGCATGTTTTACAACAGGGGCTTTTACGGAAGTTCCCATTGGAGTCGGAGCCTTTGTCATGGTATCCTGTACAAAGAATCCATCGTATGCACTTGCGAGGCCATGCTCTTTCATATCCAGACCTGCGATCTCTTCCTCAGCGGAAACACGAAGTCCGATGGTGTGTTTGATCACCTGGAAGATAATTGTCATAGTAACAGTAACCCATGCGATGGTGATAGCCATACCAATAAACTGAACACCGAAGCCATGGAAACCACCGCCTGTGAGAAGACCTTTCCACTCGGTACCTGCACCGTCGGAGAAAAGACCGACAGCAAGAGTTCCGAAAGCACCGTTAAGACCGTGAACGCCAACAGCACCAACCGGGTCATCAATTTTGAGAACTTTATCAACAAATTCAATACCAAATACTACAATGAATCCGGAGAGGATTCCGATGATAGCTGCAGATGTAGGAGATACGGTATCACAGCCTGCTGTGATGGCTACCAGTCCTGCAAGAGAACCGTTCAGGGACATGGAAACATCCGGTTTTTTATAGCGGATCCATGTGATCAGCATAACTGTTACAGTAGCAACAGCAGCTGCAAGGTTTGTTGTTACGAAGATCTTTCCGGCGCTTACAATGGCATCGCTTCCATGCTGACAGTAGATGCACCGTTGAAACCGAACCAGCAGAACCAGAGAATGAATACACCAAGTGCACCAACTGTAAGGTTATGTCCCGGGATCGCTCTGGATTTACCGGATTTGGAATATTTTCCGATACGAGGTCCGAGGATGATGGCACCGATCAGTGCAGCAACACCACCAACCATGTGAACGGCACAGGAACCTGCGAAATCATGAAATCCCATCTGGCTGATAAAGCCGCCGCCCCAGATCCAGTGACCGGATACCGGATATACAACGAGACTGATCAGTAAACTGTAGATACAGTAGGAGATGAATTTAGTACGCTCTGCCATGGCACCGGACACGATGGTAGCAGAAGTAGCACAGAATACAGTCTGGAAGATGAGAAATGCCCAGAAAGGAACTCCATCCGGAAGCATTGCGTTTCCGTAGTTTGCCTCTGAGGCGATTCCGCCAATCTTGCCGAAGAAACCGTTTCCTGCACCGAACATGATGCCAAATCCAACCAGCCAGAAGACTGGTGTACCGATACAGAAGTCCATCAGGTTTTTCATGATGATATTTCCTGCGTTTTTTGCTCTTGTGAATCCTGTTTCGACCATTGCAAATCCAGCCTGCATGAAGAAGACCAGTGCTGCACCGACGAGGACCCAAGTTGTGTTTACTGAAGAATACATAGTAACACTCCCTTTCCCAATTTTTTTCTTTCCTATTATGTATAGAAAGAATTTTTGTAATACCGGACAAAAAACAGACAGAATTTATCCAGTATCAGTATAACGAAAAAGCGCAGGAGAGAGGAAATTCTCTTCCGCGCCTTTACGAAATCAAAATTAGTATATGTAAAACAGGGGATATCTGTATCGTGTGATTAATGGATGAGGAAATCGATAATGAATTATGAAGTAGAGTTCATAAGGGATATCCCCTGTATTTACCGTATGAAATTGTTATCTGATATCCGTGATCAGATGGAGAATAACAGCTCGTCGTAGGTCGGATAAGGAAGTAACTCATCCGGGATCAGAGCCTCTGCCTCATCTGCAGATTTTCTTAAAGTTTCCATGTCTTCCAGAACAGTTTCCTGATAAGCCTTGGAGCATGCAAGTACATCGTCAGAAGAAGCAAGAGCTTTTGCTGTATCTGCTTTCAGAGTTTCCAGATCTTTTGCCATGGTGTCTGCAAGTGTACTCAGTTTGGAGATCAGAGCAGCTTCACTTGCTACAGAAATATCAGCTACTACGGATTTCTTTGCAGCTGCAGTATCTGCAAGCTTTTCAACATATGTATATACAGAAGGAATTACCTGCTTCTGGATCATCTCAGCCAGAGTGTTGGACTCGATGTTGATGGTCTTGTAATAGTTCTCAAGCCAGATCTCGTAACGGGAGAAAAGCTCTTCCTTTGTAAAAATGCCATGCTTTGTAAACAGCGCAATGTTCTTCTCAGCAATGAAATGCGGAAGTGCATCCGGAGTTGTTTTCAGATTGTAGAGACCACGTTTCTCAGCTTCTTCAACCCATTCGTCTGTATATCCGTTTCCGTTAAAGATGATGCGTTTATGCTCTTCAATGGTCTTCTTAAGAAGTGCATGTACTGCGCTTTCCATTTCTTCTTCCGGAACATCCTTAAGAGCTGCGCTGAATTCTGCAAGAACCTCTGCAACAGCGGTATTCAGTACGATGTTCGGGTTTGCGACAGATGCTGCAGAACCAAGCATACGGAACTCAAATTTGTTTCCGGTAAATGCAAATGGTGAAGTACGGTTTCTGTCTGTGGTATCCTTTATGAAGTGCGGAAGTACCTTTGCTCCGATATCCATCTGTACCGCATGCTTATTGCTGAAGAAGGTATCGTTTTCAATAGATTTCAGTACGTCTGTCAGCTCATCTCCAAGGAAGATGGATACGATCGCAGGCGGTGCCTCGTTTGCTCCAAGACGATGATCGTTTCCGGCGCTTGCAACGGATACGCGGAGAAGATCAGCATAATCGTCAACGGCTTTGATGACAGCTACCAGGAATACCAGGAACTGTGTATTTTCTGCCGGTGTTTTTCCTGGATCAAGAAGGTTTACACCTGTGTCTGTGCTCATAGACCAGTTGTTGTGTTTACCGCTTCCGTTGATTCCCTCAAATGGTTTCTCGTGAAGGAGGCAGACCATGTTGTGCTTGTCGGCAACCTTCTTCATGATCTCCATGGTCAGCTGGTTGTGGTCAACAGCAACATTTGTGGTATCAAATACAGGAGCCAGTTCGTGCTGTGCAGGAGCAACCTCGTTATGTTTTGTTTTGGCTGGAATGCCAAGCTTCCAAAGCTCTTCGTCAAGATCATGCATGTAAGCAGCAACGCGAGGCTTCAGGGCTCCGAAGTAATGATCTTCCATTTCCTGTCCTTTTGGTGCAGAAGCGCCCAGAAGAGTACGGCCGCAGAAGATCAGGTCTTTTCTCTTTTTGTAAAGATCCTTGTCAACCAGGAAATATTCCTGCTCAGGTCCTACGGTTGTGTCGATGTGACGGACCTCTTTGTTTCCAAGGATGTGAAGAATACGAACCGCTTCTTTGTTCAGAACATCCATGGAACGAAGAAGAGGAGTTTTCTTATCCAGTGCCTCTCCGCTGTAGGAACAGAATGCAGTAGGAATGTAAAGAGTTTTATCTTTAATGAATGCAGGTGAAGTAGGATCCCATGCTGTATATCCTCTTGCTTCAAAAGTAGCACGAAGTCCGCCTGACGGGAAGCTGGATGCATCCGGCTCACCTTTTACCAGCTCTTTACCGGAGAAATCCATGATCACCTGTCCGTCACCTGTAGGGGAGATGAAGCTGTCATGCTTCTCAGCAGTTACGTTTGTCATCGGCTGGAACCAGTGTGTGTAATGTGTCGCACCGTTTTCAGTAGCCCATTCTTTCATTGCAACTGCTACGGAATTTGCAACGTCCAGTTCCAGATGAGTTCCGTTTTCAATTGTTTTCTTTAATGCTTTGTACATGTCCTTTGGCAGTTTGCTTCGCATCACTTTGTCATTGAATACAAGGCTGCCATACATTTCAGGGATACTCTGTGCCATATAGGTACACTCCTTTCGATTTCACTCATTCATTATAATTTTTAATTATTTTATAAGGACCGCTGCCGGAAGAACCGGGTATAAACGGACCGGAAAACAAAAAAAGCGCTTCAGATACCTGCCGTATCCAAAGCGCCTTTGCTTTATGTGTTGCAGTATACACCAAAATAAAATATTGTCAAGAGCTTTTTTGAAAAAATCTAAAAAATTGACCAGGGCGATCGGACTGTCGGAAAATAGGCAGGGTTGACAAATCTTGTCCTTTTATTATAATCTGATATCGTAGTTATACAGTCGAAAAGTCAGCGATCGCTATAAGTGATCGAGGCAAAAGAAGCTTTTTGACCAGTGACAAAGATGTACAATACGGAAAGAACAGATGGAGGGAAATATGTCAGGAGTAAAGGAAGAATGTGGCGTATTCGGGATTTATGATCTGGATGGAGGGAATATTGCACCATCTATTTATTATGGTCTTACCTCGCTGCAGCACAGGGGACAGGAGTCCTGCGGAATGGCCGTTTCAAGGACGGACGGAGAAAGAGGAAACGTACAGTTCCATAAAGATCTCGGACTGGTAAGCGAAGTTTTACGAAAAGATGTTGTACATAATATGAATGGTGATATCGGAATCGGACATGTTCGTTATTCCACCACCGGAGAATCTGTCGCAGAGAATGCACAGCCGCTGGTACTTTCTTATATCAAGGGAAGTCTGGCACTTGCGCACAACGGAAATCTGGTTAATACAGAAGCTCTGAAATGGGAGCTGATCCAGACAGGCGCAATTTTCCATACAACTACCGACTCAGAGGTTATCGCGTTCCATATCGCAAGAGAACGTGTGCATTCTGCCACTGTAGAGGAAGCAGTACATAAAACCGTAGAGAAGATCCGCGGAGGATATGCTCTTGTGATCATGAGCCCCCGGAAGCTGATCGGTGCCCGTGATCCTTACGGACTGAAACCCCTCTGTCTTGGAAAAAGAGATAATGCCTATGTCCTTGCATCTGAAAGCTGCGCGCTGACATCTGTAGGAGCGGAATTTATCCGTGATATTGAACCGGGTGAGATCGTCACGATCACCAAGAACGGACTGAAATCCAGTAAACTGACTGAGAAGAAAAAGCATGCTCATTGTGTTTTTGAATATATTTATTTTGCAAGACTGGACAGCACCATGGATGGCGTGAAAATCTATGATGCAAGGATCCGTGGAGGAAAATCTCTTGCAAAATCCTATCCGGTAGAAGCGGACCTGGTGACCGGTGTACCGGAATCCGGACTTCCGGCAGCAAAAGGCTATTCTGAGGAATCCGGAATCCCGTTTGGCTTTGCGTTCTATAAAAACAGTTACATTGGAAGAACTTTTATCAAGCCTACACAGCAGGAGAGAGAGTCCAGTGTCCATCTGAAGCTGAGCGTTCTGGAATCCGTGGTGAAGGGGAAGAGAATCGTTCTGGTGGATGATTCCATTGTCCGCGGAACTACCATTGCCAATCTGATCCACATGCTGAAAGAAGCAGGAGCAAAAGAAGTCCATGTACGTATCAGCTCCCCGCCATTTTTACATCCCTGTTATTTTGGTACCGATGTGCCGTCCAATGACCAGCTCATCGCAGCACAGCACAGCACGGAAGAAATCCGTAAGATGATCGGTGCAGACTCCCTGGGTTATATGCAGATCGATTATCTGGAAGGCATGGCAGGTGGACTTCCGCTGTGTAAAGCATGTTTTGATGGCAATTATCCGATGGAAATACCGGCAGAAATCAAACAGGATTAATGAACTATGTGGAATTAATCTCACAGTAAAAAATAATGGATTGAAAAACGAAAATGTAAAAACTGCACAATAAATATATAAAAAACCCGGATTTTGTCATATAAAATCCGGGTTTTTATAGAAAGACTCTTAAAAACGATAAAAAACATCAACTTGACAAATCTGACAATATGAGACATAATGTGGGACAACCAGATGAAAAAGGCCGCTGGTCTGGAATATACAGGAAAACAGCAAGACCGAAAAAAGGCCGGTTTTTTGCCGAGATAAAAGAAAGGATGATATTTATGTCTAAAAAAATTAGATTGAATGCGACAGAGGATGTTAAAGAATTTGTTAAGGCTGCAAGTAAATGTGATTTTGATGTAGATATTTCATATAACAGAATTTTAATTGATGCAAAATCTATTCTTGGAATCCTCAGCATGGATCTGACCAGAGTTCTTACAGTAACCTGTCATGGCGAGGATCATGAGTTTGATCGTTTCCTTCAGAAATATGCAGTTGCCTGACAGACAGTGCAGAGACAGACAAGATATGAAAGACATAAAAAGAAAAGGCAGACGTGACTGCAGAGACAGGAGATCAGTTTGAAATCCTCAGCAGGCGTCTGTTTTTTCTTTACATCCATTTCATAGGAAGAAATTCCGCAGACTATATGAAAAATCAGTTATTGACAAATAAAAAAAATAGTTTATAGTAAACCATATTTTATATGAAAGATAACTGACAAAGGCGTCAGGAACGGATACCACAGGGGAATTCTCACCCCTTGAAATCTGTTCCGGACGCCTTTTTGTTGTGGGACACAAAATGGAGGAGGAAATCGAAGATGGCAGTAAAGTATGTTTTTGTAACAGGTGGAGTTGTTTCCGGTCTGGGAAAAGGAATTACCGCAGCGTCTCTTGGGCGCCTTCTGAAAGCCAGAGGGTATCAGGTGACCATGCAGAAATTTGATCCCTACATTAATATTGACCCGGGAACTATGAACCCATTCAGCATGGAGAGGTTTTTGTAACCGATGACGGTACAGAGACTGATCTTGACCTTGGACATTATGAACGTTTCATTGATGAAAGCCTTGACAAGAATTCCAATGTGACAACCGGTAAGATTTACTGGTCTGTTCTTCAGAAAGAGCGTCACGGTGATTTCGGCGGAGGTACCGTTCAGGTGATCCCGCACATTACCAATGAGATCAAGAGCCGTTTTTACAGAGCAAAATCCGCAGACGAAGACAGAATTGCGATCATCGAGGTTGGTGGTACAGTCGGTGATATTGAGAGCCAGCCGTTCCTGGAATCCATCCGTCAGTTCCAGCATGATGTGGGACATGACAATGCGATCCTTATCCATGTAACTCTGATCCCGTATCTCCGTGCTTCCGGAGAGATGAAGACAAAACCCACCCAGGCCAGTGTAAAAGAACTTCAGGGAATGGGAATCCAGCCGGATGTTCTGGTATGCAGAAGTGAGTATCCTCTTACCGAGGATATCCGTGGAAAGATTGCCCTGTTCTGTAATGTGCCTGTAAGCAATGTGCTTCAGAATCTGGATGTGGAATATTTATATGAAGCTCCTCTTGCAATGGAGAGAGAAAAGCTTGCAGACGTAGTACTGCAGAGCTTAAGACTGGAGAATCGCAAACCAGATCTTACAGACTGGGAAAATATGGTAGAAAATCTCCGCCACCCGGATAAAACTGTGAAAATCGCCATGGTTGGTAAATATACACAGCTTCATGATGCATACTTGAGTGTTGTGGAAGCACTGAAGCATGGCGGGATCTCTTGCCGTGCAAAGGTTGATATCACCTGGGTGGACTCCGAAGAACTCAATGAAAAAAATTTGGATCAGACTCTCCATTCTGTAGATGGAATCCTGGTTCCGGGAGGATTCGGAAACCGTGGTACAGAAGGAATGATCCTTGCGGCACAGTATGCAAGAGTTCATAAGATCCCATACCTTGGGATCTGCCTGGGAATGCAGATGGCTATTGTGGAATTTGCCCGCCATGTGCTTGGATATGAAGATGCCAACAGTATTGAGCTGGCACCGGAAACAACACATCCGGTCATTGCCCTGATGCCGGATCAGGAGGATGTGGAAGATCTTGGAGGAACTCTTCGTCTTGGAAGCTATCCGTGTGTGCTTGCAGAAGGCTCCAGATCCTATGAGCTTTTTGGAAAGAAAGAGATCCAGGAACGTCACAGACATCGTTATGAGGTAAACAACGCATTCCGTAAGGAACTGGACGAAAAGGGAATGTCCATTGTAGGAACATCCCCGGATGCTCACATTGTTGAGATGATCGAAATTGCCGGACATCCGTTCTTTGTGGGAACACAGGGACATCCGGAATTTAAATCCAGGCCAAACCATGCACATCCACTGTTCCGTGGATTTGTGCAGGCGGCAGTTGATAAAAAGACGGCAGAAGAAGCTGCAATGAAAGGATGAGAAAAATGAGAGAAGTAGCAAATCAGCAGCAGGGCCTCTACCGCCTGAATTTGAACATGATAACTGCGGTATCGGAGCCGTTGTTAATATAAAAGGAAAGAAAACACATGATACAGTTGCCAATGCTCTTAAGATCGTAGAGAATCTTGAGCATCGTGCTGGTAAGGATGCAGAAGGAAAAACCGGTGATGGTGTCGGTATCCTTCTTCAGATCTCCCACAAATTTTTTAAGAAGGTCTGTAAAAAAGAAGGCTTTGATATCGGCGGAGAGAGAGAATACGGTGTAGCCCAGCTCTTTTTCCCACAGCAGGAGATCAAACGTGCCCAGGCAAAGAAGATGTTCGAGATCATCGTGGAAAAAGAGGGTCTGGAGCTTCTTGGATGGCGTACAGTACCGGTCTTCCCGGAGGTTCTTGGTCATAAAGCGAAAGAGTGCATGCCGTGCATTATGCAGCATTTGTTAAAAAGCCGGAGGATGTGGAAAAAGGTCTTGCCTTTGACCGTATGCTTTACATCGCACGTCGTGAATTTGAACAGAGTAATGATAATACTTACGTAGTTTCCATGAACAGCCGTACCATCGTATACAAAGGTATGTTCCTGGTAGGACAGCTCCGTACCTTCTTTGGCGATCTTCAGAGCCAGGATTACGAGTCTGCCATTGCAGTGGTACATTCCCGTTTCAGTACCAACACGAATCCAAGCTGGGAGAGAGCACATCCGAACCGTTTCATCGTACATAACGGTGAGATCAACACGATCCGCGGAAACGCCGATAAGATGCTTGCACGTGAGGAAAACATGGAGTCTCCGTATCTGAAGGATGAGCTTCACAAGGTCCTTCCTGTAGTTAACCGCAATGGTTCTGACTCTGCAATGCTTGACAATACACTGGAATTCCTGGTTATGAGTGGAATGGATCTTCCACTTGCAGTGATGATCACGATTCCGGAGCCATGGGCAAACAACGATACGATTTCTCAGGAGAAGAGAGATTTTTATCAGTACTATGCGACTATGATGGAGCCATGGGACGGTCCTGCGTCCATTCTGTTCTCAGATGGTGATGTGATGGGAGCGGTTCTTGACAGAAACGGTCTTCGTCCATCCAGATACTATATCACATCGGATGGCTATATGATCCTTTCCTCCGAGGTTGGTGTTCTTCCTGTGGATGAGGAGAAGATCGTATTAAAAGAACGTCTTCATCCGGGAAAAATGCTTCTGGTTGATACCGTTCAGGGTCGTGTCATTGATGACAATGAGCTCAAAGAAAAATATGCGAAAAAACAGCCTTATGGTGAGTGGCTGGACAGCAATCTGGTACAGCTTCGTGATATCAAGATCCCGAATCAGAGAGTTGTCGAATACACTCCGGAGGAGAGAGCACGCCTTCAGAAAGCCTTCGGATATACTTATGAGCAGTACCGTACTTCGATCCGAAACATGGCATTAAACGGCGCAGAAAGCATCGGAGCCATGGGACATGATACTCCCCTTGCAGTATTTTCCAAGGAACATTATCCGCTGTTCGATTACTTCAAGCAGCTTTTTGCACAGGTAACAAACCCGCCGATCGATGCGATCCGTGAGGAGATCGTTACTTCTACAAGTGTATATGTAGGAAAAGACGGAAATCTTCTGATCCAGAAGCCGGAGAACTGTCAGGTGCTGAAGATCAACAATCCGATCCTGACCAACACCGATATGCTGAAGATCAAGAATATGAAAAAGGACGGCTTCAAGGTTGTAACACTTTCTACATTATATTATAAGAGCACAAAGCTTGAACGTGCCATTGACCGTCTGTTCGTAGAGGTAGACAAAGCCTTCCGTGAGGGAGCAAACATCCTGGTCCTTTCTGACCGCGGTGTGGATGAGAACCATATGCCGATCCCGTCCCTGCTGGCGGTTTCCGCAGTACATCAGCATCTTGTAAAAACAAAGAAGAGCACTTCCCTTGCCCTGATCCTGGAGTCCGGTGAGCCGAGAGAGGTACATCATTTCGCAACACTCCTCGGATATGGTGCAAGTGCAGTCAATCCGTATCTGGCACTGGATACGATCCATGAGCTGATCGATACACATATGCTGGATAAGGACTATTACGCAGCCGTTGATGATTACAATCATGCAGTGATCAGCGGTATCGTAAAGATCGCTTCCAAGATGGGTATTTCCACTATCCAGTCCTATCAGGGATCTCAGATCTTTGAGGCAATCGGAATTTCCCAGGATGTGATCGATCGTTACTTTACAGGAACCGTAAGTCGTGTAGGCGGAATCACATTGGAAGATATCGAGGATAATGTAGAAAAACTTCATTCTGAGGCATTTGATCCCCTTGGACTTGCCACAGATCTTACTCTGGACAGCGTAGGTGCCCATAAGATGAGAAGCAGGGTGAGGAGCACAAATATAACCCGCGTACCATTCATCTTCTCCAGCAGTCCACAAAACAGGGCAGCTATGAGATGTTCAAGGAATATACAAAGCTGGTGGATGACGAGGGTCATGGAAACTTAAGAGGTCTTCTGGACTTTAAGTTTGCCAAGGAGCCTATTCCAATCGACCAGGTTGAGAGTGTTGAGGATATTGTAAAACGATTTAAGACAGGTGCCATGTCCTACGGTTCTATTTCACAGGAAGCACATGAGACATTGGCTATTGCCATGAACCATCTCCATGGAAAATCCAATACCGGTGAGGGTGGTGAAAGTGATGAGCGTCTGGATTCAGCAGGAACAGACAATGACCGTTGCTCTGCGATCAAACAGGTAGCCAGCGGACGTTTCGGCGTTACCAGCCGTTATCTGGTTTCCGCAAGAGAGATCCAGATCAAGATGGCACAGGGTGCAAAGCCGGGTGAGGGCGGACATCTTCCTGCAAAGAAGGTATATCCGTGGATCGCAAAAACCCGTCATTCCACACCGGGAGTCAGCCTGATCTCTCCGCCGCCACATCATGATATCTATCTATCGAGGATCTGGCAGAATTGATCTATGACCTGAAAAACGCCAATAAATATGCGGATATTTCCGTAAAGCTGGTTTCTGAGGCGGGTGTTGGTACGGTTGCAGCCGGTGTTGCAAAGGCCGGTGCACAGACTGTTCTGATCTCCGGATATGACGGAGGTACAGGAGCAGCGCCAAGAAGCTCTATCCATAATGCAGGACTTCCATGGGAGCTTGGACTTGCAGAAACACACCAGACGCTGATCATGAACGGACTTCGTAACCGTGTACGTATCGAGACAGACGGTAAGCTGATGAGCGGCCGTGACGTTGCCATTGCAGCACTTCTCGGTGCAGAGGAATTCGGTTTTGCAACAGCGCCACTTGTAACGATGGGATGCGTGATGATGAGAGTCTGCAATCTGGATACCTGCCCGGTAGGTGTGGCTACACAGAACCCGGAGCTGCGTAAGAGATTCCGCGGAAAACCGGAGTATGTGGAGAACTTCATGCGCTTTATTGCACAGGAGCTGAGAGAGTACATGGCACGCCTTGGTGTTGCCACCATCGATGAGATGGTAGGTCGTACAGACCTTCTTACAGTTTCTGACAGTGTGCAGGAGCCGCATAAGGGTAAGGTTGACTTAAGTGCCATCCTGAATAACCCATATGCAGGAAAGGGCAAAGTAACCTTTGATCCGAAGGCTGTATACAATTTCAATCTTGAGAAAACTCTGGATGAAAAAGTTCTGGTCAAGAAATGTGCACCGGCGATCCAGAAGGGTGAGAAAGTTTCTGTTGATGTAAATGTTACCAATACAGACCGTGCATTTGGTACCATCCTCGGATCTGAGATCACAAGAAATCATAAGGATGGACTTCCGGAGGATACGGTAACTGTAAACTGTACAGGTGCAGGCGGACAGAGCTTCGGTGCCTTTATTCCGAAAGGACTGACATTGAAACTGACCGGTGACAGCAACGACTACTTCGGAAAAGGCCTTTCCGGTGGAAAGCTGATCGTTAAGGTTCCAGAGAAGGCCGGATACAAGGCTGAAGAGAACATCATCGTCGGAAACGTGGCACTCTATGGTGCGACCAGCGGAACTGCATTTATCAACGGTGTTGCCGGTGAGCGTTTTGCAGTACGTAACTCCGGTGCGGTTGCAGTTGTTGAGGGTGTTGGCGAGCATGGCTGCGAGTACATGACCGGCGGCCGTGTGGTAGTTCTTGGAAAAACAGGAAAGAACTTTGCAGCAGGTATGAGCGGCGGTATCGCTTATGTCCTTGATGTGGATAACGTTCTTTACAAGAACCTCAATAAAGCAATGATCTCCATTGAAAAAGTGGATAATAAATATGATAAAAAAGAGCTTCGTGATCTTATCGAGGCTCATGTGGAAGCAACAGGCTCTGAGATCGGTAAGAAGGTGCTGGCTGATTTTGATTCCTATCTGCCTCACTTCAAAAAACTCATTCCGGATGAGTACAAGAGAATGATCACATTAAGTGCAAAGCTGGAAGAAAAAGGTCTGACCAGCCAGCAGGCACAGATGGAAGCGTTCTATGAGAGCATCGGCGTGAAACATTAAGGAGGATGAGGAAATGGGAAAGCCAACTGGATTTTTAGATTATGAAAGAGAAACGGCAAAGGTTCTGCCGCCAAAGGAACGTATTCAGAATTTCAACGAATTTCGTATTCCATTAAATAAAGAAAAACAGAAACTTCAGGGAGCACGCTGCATGGCCTGCGGCGTCCCCTTCTGCCAGTCAGGTATGATGATCGGCGGAATGGCTTCCGGCTGCCCGCTGCATAACCTGGTTCCTGAGACAAATGATCTTGTGTACACAGGAAACTGGAAGCAGGCATTCCTTCGTTTAAACAAGACACACAGCTTTCCGGAGTTTACATCCAGAGTGTGTCCAGCACTTTGCGAAGCTGCATGTACCTGTAACCTGAACGGAGATCCGGTCAGCACAAAGGAGAATGAGAAAGCAATCATTGAGACAGCCTATGCAGAAGGATGGGTAAAACCGCAGATCCCGCCTGTCCGCACAGGAAAGACGATCGCAGTCATCGGAAGTGGTCCTTCCGGACTGGCAGCAGCACAGCAGCTGAACCGCCGTGGCCACAGCGTAACCGTATTTGAGAGAAACGACCGTATCGGAGGACTTCTCCGCTACGGCATTCCGAACATGAAGCTGGAGAAGAAGGTCATTGACCGCAGACTGAAGCTGATGGAAGAGGAAGGCGTGAAATTTGTTACCAATATCAATGTTGGTGTTGACATCACGGCAGAACAGCTTCTGAAGGATTATGACCGTGTCCTTCTCTGCTGTGGAGCTTCTCATCCGAGAGATATCAAGGTTCCGGGAAGAGACGCCAAGGGAATTTACTTTGCAGTGGATTTCCTGAAGCAGGTAACAAAAAGTCTTCTGGATACAGATTTTGCAAAATTCCCATATGAGCTTGCAAAGGGCAAAAATGTTCTGGTCATTGGCGGTGGTGATACCGGTAATGACTGTGTGGGAACATCCATCCGTTTGGGAGCGAAATCTGTAACACAGCTTGAGATGATGCCGCAGCCTCCTGCAGCAAGAACTCCTTCCAATCCATGGCCGGAGTGGCCGAAGGTCCTGAAAACCGATTACGGCCAGGAAGAGGCTATTGCAGTATTCGGCCATGATCCTCGAATCTATCAGACAACCGTTACCGAGTTTATCAAGGACAAAAAAGGAAATGTCTGCAAGGCCAAGATCGTAAAACTGAAAAGCGTAAAGGATGAAAAGACCGGAAGATTCAATATGGTGCCGGTCGAGGGCAGTGAGGAAGTGATCCCTGCAGATGTGGTCCTTATTGCAGCCGGCTTCCTTGGCAGCGAGAAATATGTGACAGATGCTTTCCGTGTAGCGCTTACACCAAGAACCAATGTGGAAACAAAACCGGAGCAGTATGCAACAAGCGTAGATCGTGTGTTCACAGCAGGTGATATGCATCGTGGACAGTCCCTTGTCGTATGGGCGATCCATGAGGGACGTGAGGCTGCGAAAGCAGTGGATGAATCACTGATGAGCTATTCATATTTACAGTAAAATAACAGATACCAGGGGCAAAAGGTCAAAAAAACTGTTCGTGTTTCCGCGATAAAGCTTTTGAACTTTTGCCCCTTTTAAAAAATGGTTGACAAAGAATTGACCGATTGCTATAATTACGTCCATGAACAAGGGTGTTCTTCAGGAGCGGAAGCTTTCTGAAGTGCACCCTTTTTCTGATTTTGAGGGTAATTATTTTGTGTGATGAGGAAATAAAGGAGAGAATACTATGGGGAATTATACCAGAGAAGAGATTCTTGCAATGGCAGAGGAGGAAGACGTAGAGTTCATCCGCCTCCAGTTTACAGATATGTTTGGAACTCTGAAAAATATTGCGATCACAGCAAGAGAGCTTCCAAGAGCCCTGGATAACCAGTGCGTTGTATATGGCTCTCATATTGCGGGCATTGTGGGAGAGAAGGGAGCCGGATCTGATCCTGTATCCGGACTATGATACCTTTTCAATTC
>ENA-OQHY01000387-OQHY01000387.1-human-gut-metagenome-genome-assembly--contig:-NODE-387-length-24967-cov-5.066304_pt1 | contig 24967 bp, 29 predicted proteins | sample MGYA00242570_ERZ504733 | MGnify/ENA primary metagenome ERZ504733 (study PRJEB26092, sample SAMD00036219) | human gut metagenome | host: Homo sapiens | study: EMG produced TPA metagenomics assembly of... | reverse complement strand
GATATTGCCGGATGGATATTTCTTTTTGCGGACAAACATAGTTAAAAAACCTTTCGTGTCACCCAATATTAGGTGACACAAAGATACAAAATATTGTTTATCAACAAGTTATAAAATGTATGTTTTTGAGTGACGAAGTAGGAAAAAGCAGTAATAAAAAGAAACAGCATTAATGCCGAAACATTAATGCTGTTTTTTATTGTGTGTATAGAGTTACTCTTTACAGAGTGTTTCTTATTCCTGTGTTTCAAGCGCTTCCTTCTTCTTTGTTTCAAGCGCTTCCTTTCCAGTTTCTTCCTTGCTGCCCTTCACCTGCCAGTAGGTTACGAGACTTGCCAGCACGCCGTACACAACGGTCTGCATCCACAAGCCTTTATCTCAGGCAGGATGTCGCTGAATGTAGCACCAAGCGTGTTGAGCTTCACGAAGCCCTGGATGCCGAACGACGAAGGGATAAGCCACGATACGTAGTGCCATAGTTCAGGCACGTTGCTCTTTGGCCATGATATGCCCGAAAGGAACAGGAACGGCACTGAGGTGAAGACCACTAACAGCATCACGTCCTCGCGACGACGCACGAAGAACGAGAAGGTGATGGCGAAGAAGATGCACGCCAATAGATAGGGGAACGTGAACAGCAGGAAATCGCCGAAGTGGATAAGCTGCACGAAGTGGAACAAGCGTGGCACTGCCAGTATCACCCACGCTGCGATGAGCATGAAGAGTACGAGGAAACCCATTGTGCGTCCGACCATGATGCGAGCCAGTCCGAAACGGCGGTCGAGCATCGGTCGTATGAGCAGGAAGCGGTTCTTCTCGTAGCTCGTGCCGTAAGTGATGCCGATGCCGAGCAGTAGTATTTGCTGCAAAATGAGCACCAGCACGGCAGGCAGGATGAAGTTGCCGTAGCCGCTTGTGTTGTTGAACATCGGCACATCGGTGATGCTGAGCGGTGCCGTCGTCAGTTCGTCCTCACGGTTGGTCTTGTTGCCCGACAGACGTATCTGTATGCCAGAGTTCATGTCGGCAGCCACAGCCGTGCAGGTCTGGAAGATAGCCTTGTACGTGAGCATCAGTCCCATATTGCAGTAGACACTGACGTGCGCCTGCTCCATGCGGTTGAGACGAGTGTCAAAATCGGAGGCAGATAAACCACGCCGTACACCTTGTGCTTGCCTACAAGACGCGTAGCTTCCTCAAGAGATACGCAGCGTTCAGCCACGCATACGTCGGACGACGCGTCGACATGGCGCACGAACTCGCGACTTGTAGCCGAGTTGGAGCAGTCGACAACAGCCACGGGCACCTCGCGCACCACCTCGTTGTTGTATATCCACGAGTAGAGGAGCGGGTAGGCGAGTGGCAGGAGGATGACGAAGAGCAGTGCGCCCTCGTCGCGGAACATCTCAAGATGCTCGTGCAGCCACACCTTTGCGGTGTCTTCCCAGAATGTATGTATCTTTTTTATTGTCATTTGAGTATTCTTAAAAGCGAGAAGCGTGATTTCTTACTCCATATATACATATTCCTTATAAGCTCGGTTGATGCGCAGAATGACGAACACCGGAGCCGCAGCGAACAGCACGAGTGCTGCAATATTGAGTGCTACGTCTGAGAGCGGATTATTGGCGAAGATGCACGTCTCGTAGATAAGGAAGAAGTGGCGCATGGGGAAGATGTTAGCCAGCACCTGCAGCGGTGCGTCCATAGCTATTACGGGGAAGGCAGTGCTACCATCGAGAAGCTGAGCACACCCCACAGCGAGCAGATGCTCATCGACATGCGCAGCGCAGGCAGGAGTCCGAACATGAACACGCCGAAGCCCACGGCAGCGAGCACGCTGAGCACAGTGAGCAGCACGATTACGCCCCAACCGCCAGGGTGAGGGAAGTGGAGCACACCGAAGGTGTAGACCATGTATGCGCCCATCACCACAATCCATACGGCGATGTGGGGAGCATCTTACCGACGAGGGCGATGAACGGATTGCCACCAGCCGCAGCCACCAGTTCGGTGGCAGTGTTCTCCTTCAGTTCCATACCCATAGCGTAAGCCGTGAGGAGGAAGATGAGCAGGAGCAGACACGTCGGCACGAGCATCGTCGAGAGATATATGTTATAGTTTACCCACGGATTGCCCACGGTGTGCAGGTCGAGCACAATAGGCTGCAGGAATGCCATTATCTGGTCGTCGGTGTAGCCTTTGGCAGACATAACCGACTTGGCAACGCCTGCCGAACCGAGCGTGGACACGGTCTTTAGGTCTTTAAAGACGAGCGCACCCGATGTCAGCGTGGCGTAGCTGTAGTAGTACGACACGTGCGGTTGGCGTTGTGCCAAGAGCTTTGCCGTCGTCTCCTTCGGGAAGTAGAGGAAACCGTAGATGTCGCCGCGCTGCATAGCCTGGCGAGCCTCCTCCACAGAAGGGTAGTGAGCCACCACCTCCGACGACTGGAACGAGTCGAGCAGACGTGTCAGCTTGCGCGTCGTGATGGTGTTGTCGAGATCTACCACACCCACGGGCATATTCTCCGGCTGCCCTTCGTGCATGAACGACGTGAAGAACACCGTGACGAACACGGGGAAGAGCAGCATCGAAAGCAAGTACATGCGGTTGGCTGCCATACGTCGCATTCGCGTTGGGCGATAAGCAGAAGTCGTTTCATAGTTTACTGTTTAAAAACCGACGACTGCTTACTTCTTAAGCACTAACGACATGCCAGGGCGGAGTCCGTCAATCTTGTCGATAGGGCGAGCCTTCACCTCGAAAGTCTTCAAGTCGTACTGTCCGTTCGACTTGGTAGCCTTCCATACGGCGTATGATCCCTGATCCTTGATGTAGTACACCTTCATGCGTATCTCGCGGTTGTAAGCCGGTACGAAAGCCTTTATCTCGCTGCCAATCTTCATGCCGTCGAGCTGATCCTCGCGCACGTTGAATGTGCCCCACATGTCGTTCATCATAGAGATAGACATGATTGGTGAGCCAGTGCCTACGAGCTCGCCTATCTTCGGATAAACATCACTCACCTCACCAGCCATCTGTGCGATCTGCATTGTTTCGTTGATGTACGATGACACCTCAGCCACCGCACCCTTGGCGCGGTTCACCTGCGCAGCAGCAGCCTTCTTCTCCTCCATACGAGCACCGTTCAGAGCCATGTCGTACTGGCTCTGCGCCGCTTTCACCTGTGCCTCCAAAGCCTTGTAGTTGGCGAAAGCCTCGTCGCGCTTCTGCGCTGTCACCACGCCCTCGTCGAAGAGTCGCTGCACGCGGTTGTACGATTTCTCGGCAATCTCCAAGCCCGCCTTAGCCTGCTGCAGTACGGCAAAAGCCGCACGCACCTGCTCTTTGCGTGCACCGTTGTTAGCCATTTCGTCCATAGCAGCGGCAGCGTTCTCTGCCGACTCTGCCTGTGTCATCTTCGCACGCACCTCGGGCGCGTCGAGTATGGCGAGTGTGTCGCCAACATTGACGTAGTCGCCCTCCTTGACGCGCAGTTCGAGGATGCGACCTGGCACTTTGCTCGATACACGATACTCCGCCACTTCTATCTGGCCTTGTATTGTTTCGGGCTCACTCTTGAGCGACAGGGTGCCGATGACAGCCACTGCCACAATAACCAACGTCATAAGGACGATGGTGATAAGAATATTCTTATGTTGTGATTGTTCTGACATAATAAAATGATATTGAAGGTTATTACTGCAAGACACCGAGTGCCTTCTTTAGATTTACTTGACTGAGTCGGACATCAATTTCGGCATCAATCTTCTGCGACTGAGCCTGAAGCCATGCTGTCTGTGCCGCCATCACATCGGTGGTCTGCAGCACGCCCTCCTTGAAGCCGACGTTTGCGCAACGCAGGTTTTCTTCTGCGTTCTCCACGTTCTTGCGAGCGAGAGTAAGTCGGCGGTTAGCCTCGTTCACCTTGAACTTGCACTGGCTTACCTGCAACTCAATCTTCTCGCTTATCTCGTCGCGTTCCAGCTGTACGATGCTCGATGCTATCTTGCTGGCACGCACCTTGTACGTACCTTCCATCCAGTTCCAAAGCGGCACGCGCACCACTACGCCAACGTTCCATACGCCCGAGAGCTTGCGCTCGAAGCCGTTGAAGAGGTTTGGGTTGGATGCCATGTATCCACCGGTGAGGATGACCTGCGGCAGGAAGGCTGCACGCACGAGCTTTGTCGACTGTCGGCTGAGGTCGAGCGCGTTGTCGAGCAACTTCAGTTCGGGGCGGTTCTCCATAGCCACGCTGTTGTCGGTGTTCTCCACGTTAGCCGTAGCTACTAAGTCGCAGAGTCTTCATCCTCAAGATGCACGTCGTTCTCCACGGGCAAGCCGCAGAGCTGGCAGAGCAACATCTTCGAGAGGGCGAGTCCGTTCTCTGCCTGGGTGAGCGACATCTCCGCCTCGTTCACCTTCACAGCCACCTTCAGTCCGTCGGCACGTGTAGCCACTCCTTCGGCAATCATCTTCTGTACGTCGTTGTCGAGTTTCTTCACTACTTCGAGGTAGCTTTCAGCCAGCTGCTTCTTATGATGTACAGACACCACGAGCCAGTAAGCCTGATCGATGGAGTGGAGTGTAGACTGTGTAGTGGCTTCGATGTTGTTAGCCGCCATCTCCTCGCCAATCTTCGCCATGCGGTTGCAGCAATGATGCCGCCACCCATGTATATTGGCTGTGTAAGCATTACCGATATGGTGTACATCTGTCGGGTGTCGGTGTGGAGGGCATCCACTACCTTTTGTCCGACACCATCCACCACGCTGCCAAGTTTTGAACCTACCTGTCCGAAGAGGTTGCCCAGTCCGTTGGCAAGTTCGGGAGAGATGGCTCCCTGCTGCGCCAGTCCGGAGAGTGCAGACGAGATGTCGTTATGCAATGCACCAGTGGCGTGTGTACCTGCCGAAGAGAGCGATGCCTTTTGGTCGTCGCTTAGCAACGAAATCTCACGACTCGTCAATTCGTAGCCACCGAGCGCACTCACATGTGCAGATACTTCGTCTTTGCTGCCTTTACCTTGTAATGAGCCATGTCCAGCTGCAAGCGCGAGCACTCAACGTCTTGTTGTTGCGCAGAGCCATAGCTCGGCAACTATCAAGACTGAGCCTCTGCTGCGCCTGCACGTTAGCTGCACAACAAGCCAAGGCGATAAATAGAAATCTTTGTATCATTGTGTTATCCAATTATTTAAAACTAAAGCTGCGTGAGCCAATCATATTGCCATCGGCGAATATGCTCACCTGGTATGTGCCCTCCATGAGCGACTGCGACACATTCCAATACAGAGTAAGCGACTTCTCCTGACCATCATACTCTATGGTCTTCTTCATTGTAGCCTCGAGTTGTCGGTTCTGATAAGCGAATGAGCCTCCTCCGCTGAGCACTGTGCCCGAAGGTGTAGTGATGCGTACGTAGAAAGTCTTTGTACCATTGGCAGCAGTGACGTTCTTTGCAATGGAGAAGTTCACCTGCACTGACTTACACTTAGATGTGTTGTTGGTAGACTTTCCGCGCTTGTTCTTCAGCTGCATTGAGATGCCCGTAGCATCGAGTTGGGCAGCGATAGCCACCTTCTCCGAGAGCGAAGCACGCTCAGTGTTCAAGCCCTCAATCTGGCGTGTAGCCTCGTTATATTGTCCTTTGATGCGTGAGTTCTCTTCTGTAAGGTTATGATTTAAGCGGTTGAGCGAGTCAATCTCGATGACATAGTTGCGCAGGATGGCGCGCACGGTAGCCAGCTCCTTCTTCAGGCGTGCTATCTCGCGAGCATCATTTGTCTTCGTCTCTTTCAACTCCTTAAGCAATTTCTCTGTTCTCTCCTGCTCGGCTGTGAGCTGTGCGATGATTGAGTCGTTGCTAATCTGCATACGCATCTCGCTATACTGATTGGCAAACTGCTGGTACTCGTTCTCCATCTCCTTCTTGTCGAGTTCTGCGAGTTCCTGCATCGCTTTGTTTTCTTTTCTTTGGTTGTCCAAATTAATGTAGAGATAAGCCACTGCGCCAATGAGCGCAAGACCTACAATACCCCCTACTATCCCAGCAATGAGCTTCTTTTTGTTTTCCATAACTTTTGATATATCAAATAATTAAATAGTTTAAACTTTATGCAAAGTTAAATGTTTAATTTTAATGCGCAAAGCGAGGTGTGTTATAAATAAGGAATATTATCCAAAATCGGTGAATTTTAATGAAAAACAGAACAGGATTAGTGTGTTGAGATGTTGAGATGGTGAGATGGTGAGGTGGTGAGGTGTTGAGGTGTTGAGATTACTTCTTTTATACATATCTCACCATCTCACCATCTCAACACCTCACCATCTTTCACCTCAACACCTCAACATCTCAACACTATTGTTGGTGATTCCATTTATTTCGTGTAATTTTGCACGTATGAATGAGACATATCAAAATATGGAGTTAAACGATAAGCGGATTGCCGTGCTGCTCTCGGGTGGCGTGGACAGTTCTGTTGTGGTGTACGAACTGGCGCAGCGTGGGCTTCATCCCGACTGCTTTTATATAAAGATAGGTCCGGAGGAGCAGGAGGAATGGGACTGCACTTCGGAGGAAGACCTCGAGATGGCGACGGCTGTGGCGCGTCGCTTCGGCTGCAAACTGGAGGTGGTGGACTGCCACCGCGAATACTGGGATCAGGTGACACGTTACACCATGGACAAGGTGCGTGCTGGCTTCACGCCCAACCCCGACGTGATGTGCAACCGACTCATCAAGTTCGGGGCGTTCCACGAAAAGCGCGGACACGAGTACGACCTCATCGCGACCGGTCACTATGCGCAGACCGAGATTGACGAGCAGGGCAGAAAGTGGCTCGTAACAAGTCCTGACCCCGTGAAAGACCAGACCGACTTCCTCGCGCAGATATACGACTGGCAGCTGAAGAAGGCACTTTTCCCAATCGGTCATTACCAGAAGGGCGAAGTGCGCGAGATAGCCGAGCGCGAACATCTCATCAATGCAAAGCGCAAGGACTCGCAGGTATCTGCTTCCTCGGCAAGATAAACTATAACGACTACATACGCAAGTTCCTCGGCGAGCAGCCGGGCGAAGTACTCGAACTGGAGACGGGCAAGTTCATAGGCAAGCACCGCGGTCTGTGGTTCCACACCATCGGACAGCGCCACGGACTCGGCTTCGGTGGCGGTCCGTGGTACGTCGTAAAGAAGGATGTAGCCAACAATGTGTTGTATGTGAGTAAGGGTTTCGAACCGCGTACCGCTTACAAGAAGGACTTCCCCATACACGATTTCCACTTCCTTACGCTCGACCCGTGGGGTGAGCCGGGCACATCGGCACGTGTGCGCTTCAAGATTCGCCATACGCCCGAGTACCATACGGCTTTGCTTGAGCGCACGGGCAAGGGCGAGTTCATCGTCCATGCCGACGAGCTGATACAAGGCGTGGCACCGGGTCAGTTCTGCGTAGTCTACGACGAGGAGCACCACCGCTGCTATGGTTCGGGAGAGATTACGGTATAAAGGTACAATTAGTTTTATTGCTGTCCGCTAAACACAAGTTGTTTAGCGGACAGCTTTGTTTTATACGCCACGGTTGGCATCTTGTAATCGTCGTAGTGACTCGTCTTCGCCTACAATCCAAAGGATGTCGCCAAGACGCATCTTGTATGTAGCACCAACCATAGAGAGGTTTTCTTTTCCTTCCTCTCTGCCCACCACCATGCAGTTGAACTCCGAGCGCAATCCCGTCTCGGGCAATGTCTTGCCTACGAACGGCGAGTGCTTGTCGATGATGATCTGTGAGAGTCGCATCTCGCGCTTCTCTATGTCCGGGTCGTCGGGTTCGATGTCGACGGCGAGGGCAGCGTGCGCAGCAGCCAACTGCGAGTCGCTGCCGATGACCTGCAACTTGTCGCCGGGGAATACGATGTCGTCGCCACCAGGGATGTTGATGCGGCGGTGTCCGCGCAGTATGCTGCTCACGTGTATGCCGAAGCGGTTGCTTAGGCGTAGGTCGGCAAGGCAGAGTCCGCTCCAAGTGGAGTTCTCGGGTATTTCAATTTCTGATATGTGTATATCGCGGTCGAGCAAGTGACCCTCGTACAGTGGCTTCTTCAGTCCGAGCACCTGCTGTTCGATGTCGCGCGAGCGTAGGTTCTGCACGAACATTCGCTCCATCTTTATGCTCTGCTTCTTCAGTCCGCGCGACAGAATCATTATGCCTACCACAGCCACGGCGATGGTCATCATCAGCGCATTGGTAAAGCGTGTGAGGTAGTTGCAGATGTAGAACACGAATGCCGAGGCAATAATCAGTCGCACGAGGATGGTAACGAGCAGTGGCATACGGTTCGACCGGCTGTCGTTCCATAGCGCACGGAACTCTTCCGAGTGGTTCTTCTTCATCACGATGGCACGCAGGAACGGTGAGATGAACATCACGGTAAGCACACCGCAAATGCCGTTAGCCCACCAGTGCATACCAGGCATCATGCGGCGTATGAACGGCAGGAAGAACGTGAACATCAGGGCGATTGTAGCAACGGAGAGGATAGAGTAGATGAGCGTGATGCGAGCCATCTGCGCTATGAGCGAGTGCCAGTTGCTCTTTGGTGCCGACGAGGGGTGAGAGAGCGTGATGTTGTTCAGCGCGCGCACCCATGTCTTGGGCAAGTGGCGCTCCAGAACGTTGTAACTTGGCACAGAGAGGCGTATCATGTAGGGCGTGAGGAACGTAGTGATGACCGACACTGCCACAACGACGGGGTAGAGGAACTCGCCCGTGACGTGCAGCGAAAGACCTAATGAGGCGATGATGAATGAGAACTCGCCAATCTGCGCCATCGAGAAACCGCAGCGCATAGCCGACTTCAGCGACTGGCCGCCGATAAGGAAACCGAAGGTACCGAAGATTGACTGTCCGAGTAGAATGGTCAGTACGAGTACGGCTATCGGTATGGCGTACTCAACGATAATCTTCGGGTCGACAAGCATACCTACCGATACGAAGAACACCGCTCCGAAGAGGTCTTTCACGGGCGAAACGAGTTTCTCTATCTTAGCCGCTTCGATTGTCTCGGCAAGGATGCTGCCCATCACGAACGCACCGAACGCCGAGCTGAAGCCCACCTTTGTAGAGACAACAGCCATGAGGCAGCACAAGCCGAGCGACACGATGAGCAACGTCTCGTTGTTGATGAGCTTGCGTGTGGAGCGCAGGAAGAGTGGCACGGCGAAGATGCCGACCACGAACCACAGCACGAGGAAGAAACCTATCTTCATCACCGAGCCTATCATCTCGCCGCCGTCGGGGTTGTTGCCGCTGGCGATGGCGGACAGCATTACCATCATCACTATGGCGAGTATGTCCTCAAGGATGAGCACACTCATAACGGGCTGCGCAAACTTCTGCTGGCGCAGTCCCATATCCGTAAATGCCTTATATATAATAGTGGTGGAGCTCATGGCGAGCATACCGCCGAGGAATATGCAGTCCATACGCTTCCAGTCGAAAGCGTGTCCGACAACGATGCCGAGTGTCATCATCGCGAAGATGATGGTGAGCGTCGTTATCACGGGCGTTATGCCCATCTTTAGAATCTTCTTGAACGAGAAGTCGAGACCGAGCGAGAACAGAAGGAACATAACGCCTATGTCTGCCCAGGTCTTAATGTCTACGGTGTCCATGACGGACATGGTGTAGGGCATGTGCGGACTCACGATGAAGCCAGCCATGATATAACCGAGCACAAGCGGTTGCTTGAGCTTCTTGAAGAGTAAGGTAACGGTGCTCGCAACAATGAGGATAAGAGCGAGGTCGTTGATCAATGTAGGTACTTCGGACACTTTGTATTCTTTAAAACAAGACAACCCAAACGATATTGTTTGGGCTGTCTTTCATTCTATTAAATTGTTTTCTGTAGTTGCTTGATAGCAACGCTTAGTCGTTGTAATGTGCAGTCAGCTCGCAGATTTTGATGATAACCTGCATAGCCTTCTCCATCACCTGCACGCTCACAAACTCGTGAGGACCGTGGAAGTTGCAACCGCCTGCGAAGATGTTGGGGCAGGGCAGACCCTTGAACGAGAGCTGTGCGCCGTCTGTGCCGCCACGGATGGGCTGCACCTTCGGAGCTACGCTGCTTTCCTGCATCGCCTTCAGCACAATGTCGATGACGTGCATATTCGGGTCTATCTTCTCCTTCATGTTGTAGTACTGGTCGTAGAGGTTCACGCTCACAGTACCTTCGCCCCACTTCTCGTTCATCTTGCGTACACACTCCTCGATGAAGTTCTTGCGGTGCTCGAACTTCTCGCGGTCGTGGTCGCGGATGATGTACGACAGTGTCGCCTTCTCGCAGCATGAATTGATGCCCAAGAGGTGGTAGAAGCCTTCGTAGCCTTCTGTCTCCTCAGGAGTGTCTGTTGCAGGAATCATCTCTGCGAACTCCACGGCGAGGCGCGAAGCGTTCACCATCTTGCCCTTGGCATAACCAGTGTGCACACTCACACCCTTGATGTTCACCTTGGCACCAGCAGCGTTGAAGTTCTCGTACTCCAGTTCGCCGAGGTCGCCGCCGTCGATGGTGTAAGCCCACTCGCAGCCGAACTTCTCGACGTTGAAGTGGTGTGCACCCATTCCGATTTCTTCGTCGGGGTTGAAGGCGATGCGTATGTCGCCATGCTCCACTTCGTCGTGGTCGCGCAGCCAGCACATTGCCTGCACAATCTCAGCGATACCTGCCTTGTCGTCGGCACCGAGCAGAGTGGTTCCGTCGGTAACGATGATGTCCTCGCCGATGTGAGCCTTCAGCTCAGGGAACTTTGTCGGCGAACTGACGATACCTTCAGAGAGCACGATGTCGCTGCGTCGTAGTTCTCTACGATGCGTGGGCGGATGTTCGCTCCACTGCAGTCGGGAGAAGTGTCGTAGTGCGAGATGAAGCCAATAGTCGGAATGTTCTTCTTCGTGTTTGCCTTCAGCGTAGCGTAGATGTAGCCTTGCTCGTCCATCTCCACGTCGCTCATGCCCTCGCGCTCAAGCTCCTCTTTCAGATACTTGGCGAAGATGAGCTGCTTCGATGTGCTCGGCACGGTCTGCGACTCCTCGCTCGACTGCGTATCGAATTGTGTGTATTTAAGAAATCTTTCGGTAATATCCATTTGGTTGTATATTAGATGATACTGTTCTTCTTTGTCCACTCTACAATCTCTGGGATGTAGCCGAATGCGAGACCCGTAACGGTGTCTGCGCAACCGTAGTAGACAGCGATGCGACCAGTCTCAGGGTCGTGAACCTCAGCACATGGGAAGCATACGTTTGGCACGTCGCCCATGCACTCGTAAGGAGTCTGCGGAGAGATGAGGTACGGACCGAACGGTGTGTAGCCTTCCAAGGCTGCTCGAGGTCGAGGAGGGCAGAACCGAATGCGTAAACATAGCCGTTGCAAGAGCGGAGCACGCCGTGGTAGAACAGCAACCAGCCTCTGATGTCTTAACCGGAACAGGACCTGCACCAATCTTCATGCACTGCCAAGCTGAAAGCTCGAAGGCAGCCGGTGCCATAACGTGGCGGTGGCGTCCCCAGAACTCCATGTCGGGCGACTCGCTGTAGAAGATATCGCCGAACGGTGTGTGACCAGTGTCGCTCGGACGAGAGAGCATAGCGAAGTTGCCGTTGATCTTCTCTGGGAACAATACACCGTTACGGTTGTAAGGCAGGAATGCGTTCTCGACTGGTGGAATGTCTTGAAGTCCTTTGTCCAAGCGATGCCGATTGTTGGTCCGTGGTAGCCGTTGCACCATGTTACATAGTAGCGGTCCTCGATGAAGCAACGCGCGGGTCGTAACCATATACCCACTCGCCGATCTCCTTGTTGTCGCACTCGAAGCGGAGTGGTTCCTCGTTGATGTTCCAGTTCACGCCGTCCTTAGAGAAGCCTACGTGGAGCACCATGCGGCGGTTTGTGTCGTCGCAGCGGAATACACCTGCGAAGCCCTCACCGAACGGAACTACTGCACTGTTGAAGATACTATTTGATGTAGGCAGCAAGTCGCGTGGAATGATTGGGTTTTTTGAACAGCGCCATAACGGAGTTCTCTGACCTTCGGGACGATCTTCCCAAGGCATGTTTGGCAATGGGTTGCCTGAAATGATAAGTTTGCTCATAGTTTTTTAAGTTTTTAAAGCCGTCTCTTCTGTCCCGTTCATGGGAGAGAAAAGGTGTGCTTGGTTGTTATTGTTATGTGAATTTATTTCTTGTCAGGATAAGTGAACGGCACAAACCATGTGATAAGGAATGCCGGTATCGTGCAGAAGAGTACGAAGATGAAGAAGTTCTGGTAGCCGAGCATATCGCTTACGTAGCCGCTGAGCATACCCGGAAGCATTACGCCGAGGTTCATAATGCCCGAAGCGAATGCGTAGTGTGCCATCTGGTGCTTGCCCGGTGCTATCTGCTGCATCATAAAGAGTGTCAGACCAACGAAGCCGAAGCCGTAGCCGAAGTATTCGAGAACGATACCGCCACCGATGAGCCAAAGGCTGCTCGGCTGATAGATAGCGAGCAGGGTGTAGGCAACGAACGGAAGGTTGAATACGCAGCAGAGCGAGAAGAGCGACTTCTGCAAGCCGCGGTGTGCAACGTAGTAGCCTGCAAGCACACTGCCTATAACGAAGGCTGCTGCGCCGAAGGTGCCGTAGCACAAGCCGATTTCCTTCTCTGTGAGTCCGAGACCGCCGTTCGCAACGTCGGCTTTAAGGAATAAAGGCACGATCTTCATCACGAAGCCCTCTGCAAAACGATAGAGGATGATGAAGCAGATATAATAAGCAATGTGTTTTTTGCGGAAGAGGTCGACGAATACATTGCCCAAGTCGATCATAGTCTGCTTGAAGTCGGGCTTTTCGGCTGCGTCCTTTGCCTTTTCCGACGGCACGAATTTAGCGTTGTACAGACCGAGCATAACCATTATCACGCCAATCACTGCCATGATGATTGTCCAAGCCACTACAGTTCCGTTGTGCTTTGCAGCAGCTGCGGCTGTAGCGCTGAGTCCGGTGAGGTCACCCGTGTAGTAGTCGATGAGCATACCGGCAAGGTAAACCAAACCGCCGGTAGCGGCAATTTTTGCGATGTTATAGAACGCACCCTGCCAGCCGATATAGCGAGCCTGGTCGTCTTTAGACAGCGAAGCCATGTAAACGCCGTCGGCAGCTACGTCGTGTGTAGCGCCGCTGAAGGCGATAACTGCGAGCAACGCGATGCTTAATGCGAAGAAATTGGGAAGATGCAGAGCCAAGGCAACGAGTCCGAAGATGCAGCCGGTGGCAATCTGTGTAACGATGACAAAGAACTTCTTTGTCTTGTACATCTCAAGAAGCGGACTCCAGAGTGGTTTCAGTGTCCAAGGCAGCATGATAAGCGAAGTCCAGAACGCAATCTGTGTGTCGCTTACATCGAGGCCTTTAAACATAAGTGTACATACCATGTTTAGCACCACGAACGGCATACCCATGGCGAAGTAAAGCGTCGGAATCCATGATATCGGGCTGCGCTTCTTGTCTTCAATAGCTATCTCTTTCATTGATTTGGTTTGAAAATATTAGTTTTTAATTTGTTAAATTCAAGTGGTGGGGCTTTTGTTGTAGGTCTTTCGCTTGTATGGCAAGCAAGTGATCTGCTTGCATTGCGAGTTTTCACGGTGTGAAGTTACTAAGAAAATGTCGAATGACAAAACAACTGCGCCTAAAATTTGTTCAACACGTCGATGATTGTCTCCACTTCCTCTTGTGTAAGTGTTTGGTTGAGCGGAATGCTCAGCTCTTCGGCGTGTATCTGCTCGGTGATAGCAACTGTAGTTCTGCCATTTCCTTGTAGCAAAGTTGTCTGTGTGGTGGTATGGGGTAGTGAACCATCGTCTGAACGCCGTTCTCAAGCAGGTACTTCTGCAGTTCGTCGCGTTGCTTGCATAGAACGGGGAAGATATGATGCACGCTCTGCTTGCAGTATTCCATTGAAGGAAGCAGCAGACGCTCGTTCTGTATGCGCTCTGCGTACTGCTTTGCTATCTCGCGGCGGCGTGCATTGTCTGCGTCAAGATAGCGCAGTTTCACACGCAGCACGGCAGCCTGCACTTCGTCCAATCTGCTGTTTCTGCCTTTATAGTCGAACACATACTTGCGGCTCGAACCATAGTTGGCAAGTGTTGTGATCATCTCTGCAAGAGTCTTGTCATCGGTTGTTACAGCTCCGCCGTCGCCCAATGCGCCGAGATTCTTGCCCGGATAGAAGCTGTGAGCGGCCGCATCGCCAAGCGAACCTGTGCGTCGTTGCCGAAATAGCAACCGTGAGCCTGCGCGTTGTCCTCGATGAGTCGCAGGTCGTGGTGTCGGCAGATGTCGCCGATATGGTCGGTGTAGGCGCACTTGCCGTAGAGATGCACAATCATTATGGCACGTGTTCGGGGCGTTATAGCTCCTCGATGCGTGTGTCGTCAATCTGGAACGTATCGATGCGCGGCTCTACGAGCACCGGCTTGAGGTTGTTCTCGGTGATGGCGAGGATGGTTGCGATATATGTGTTGGCAGGCACGATTACCTCGTCGCCGTCCTCCATTATGCCCATCTCTTTGTAGGCACGCAGAATGAGAGTAAGGGCATCAAGACCGTTGCCGCAACCCACGCAGTGAGTAGTGCCGATGAAGCTGGCAAACTCCTCGCAGAACGCCTTGTTCTCCGCTCCTTGCAGATACCATCCGCTGTCTACAACACGCTGCACGGCTTCGCTTATCTCGCTGCCGTGTTGTGCTGTAACCGACTTTAAATCAAGATATTTAATCATTTCGTAAAACTATACTTTAATGTTACAGAACAACCAATGTTCTCCTTAAACTCGCATAAACCATAGTTGGGTATGCCGTCTTCTGTCGAAGGACCGATGTCAAGCGTGCATAGTCCTGCTTCGTAGTAATGGCGGAACAAAGAGTAGGTAAGGAAGTTCATTGGGCGCAGAGCCGAATACTCGCGTATGTCACCCCAATATACCACCTGCGCAACGCCCTCGGCTACATGAAAAACCTGCGCTGCAGCCACGTCTTCGCCTTCATGTTCGAGCACGAAGAAGTCGGCTCGTATGACGTTGCTCACCGTCTGCCACACTTGCTCCAGCGTCATGCGCAGCGGAAAACCACGCTCCTCGCGATTGCGGCGTATCACTTCGTATGCTCGTGTTACGTCTTCGAGGTTGTTGCTGTTGAGCTTTACGAGGTTGAACGACTCCTTGAGTGCATGATGAAGGTTTTTCCTTGCGCTGCGGTCGATAATCTTTTCGTAGTCGGCAATGCGCTGCAGGTCTACATGATAGTTGAGATCTGTGCAGCGCACGTTCATCTTGCGAGTGAGCACACTCGTCCATTTCGACAGTTGTGTTTCGTCGTAGACAAGTGGTTGCAGCGTTACGGCAAGTTGCTGCGAGCGTTCTGCAGCGTATGCAAGCAATAAGTCGACTGCCTCCTCCATGCGTTCAAGAGTCTGAACGCCACGTGTTGTGAAGCCTCCGAATGGAGCCGAAAATGGTGAGCGCAACATTCCGTTGCGCTCACCAAGTATAATGCCGAAGCGATGTTTCGTATCGTGAATTGACAAATAGTGAAGATCTTCAGTCTTGTCGCGGTTCAGTTCGGTGAAGCCCACCGAGTTGAACACGTGCTGTGGCGTGTATGTCTTTGCATATTCGTCGGGAGATAGTCGTTCTATCTGCATCATTTCTTTACACCTTTATATTTAAGAAACTCCTCGTAGTCGTAGATGTAGTCGCTCTCGTCGTACAGCTCCGAGGCGAGCACGAGGCACACCGCACCCGACGAGAAGTCGTCGATGGTGCGCCATATTTCCGTTTCGATGAGCAGTCCTTGATAAGGGCGGTTGAGCAGAATCTTGCGCTTCTCGTGTCCGTCGTCGAGTGTAACGGTGAACGAGCCGCTCAGTGCAATGAGCAGTTGCTTCAATCGCTTATGTGCATGACCGCCACGCTTCGCACCTGCCGGCACATCATAGAGCCAGTAGGCGCGTGCAATATGGAACGGCACGTTCTTGAACTCCTCTACAACTGAGAGGTTTCCGCGTCGGTCCTCAATCTTCGGGATGTCAATTATCTTAGCATCTGCTACTTTCATAATCAGTTCTTTTCAGGTCGTTTATTTATCCATATATGGGTCTGTGCCCAATACGGTGGCAGCCAGGCGCTTCGCCTTGTCGCGCAATGCGGTTGTGTCGTCTGTCGGTTCGCCGTAGCAGAGCACTACGCCCATTCGTCTGCCGAAGTGTGCCTCTTCCTTACCGAAGATGCGTATGCGTGTGTGGTCTTCCTTCAGAGCCTCAACGAAGTTGTAAGGCAGTGGGTCGTTCGACTCCTTTGGTGAAAGGATAACCGCACTTGCGCCTGCGTGCTCCAAGTGGATACCTGCGATAGGCATACCCATTACGGCACGGAAGTGGAGCTCGAACTCAGAAAGGTTTGTTGTGTGTCCGAGAGTCACCATACCCGTATCGTGCGGACGCGGAGACAGCTCGCTGAAAATCACTTCGCCCTGCTTTGTGAGGAAGAACTCAACGCCCCAGATGCCGGCACCGGTCAGTGCACGTGTCACCTTCTCAGCATATCCTCAGCCTTGCGCAGCTCGTCTTCCGGAATAGCGAACGGCTGCCAACTCTCGCGGTAGTCGCCGCCCTTCTGCACGTGTCCGATAGGCGGGCAGAACAGTGTCGGTCCGTCCTTCTGTGTCACGGTGAGCAGTGTGAACTCAGAGTCGAAGTGTATGAACTCCTCAATGATAATCTCCTTAACGTCGCCGCGGCTGCCTTCCATTGCGTCGTTGAACGCCTTCTCGAGGTCGGCTTCGCTGCGCACGATGCTCTGTCCGTGACCAGACGAAGACATGAGCGGCTTGATTACGCATGGAAAACCAATCTCCTTAGAGTGTTCGCGCAACTGCTCGAGCGTAGTAGCGTAGAAGTACTTGGCTGTGCGCAGACCTAACTCCTTTGCGGCGAGGTCGCGAATAGCCTTTCGGTTCATCGTGTAGTTCACGGCGCGTGCGCTCGGCACCACCTGAATGCCTTCCTTCTCGAAGTCGAAGAGACGCTCTGTGCGTATCGCCTCAATCTCTGGCACAATGATATCGGGGCGGTGTTTCTCTACAACAGCTGTCAGAGCGTCGCCGTCGAGCATGTTGAACACTTCGTGCTCATCGGCAACCTGCATTGCCGGGGCATTCTCATATCTGTCGCATGCCACGACATACTGTCCTGCACGCTTTGCGGCGATGACAAACTCCTTGCCCAGTTCGCCCGAACCCAATAACAATATCTTCTTCATAGCTTATTCTCCTATCTTTATTATGTATTCGCTCATGAACGAAGCACCCGGCTGCAGGTGATTCATCAAGTATTTATCACGGAACTGACCGCGATACTCGTAGTGGTCGTGTACGCCGTACCACGGCTCGATGCAGAGGAACGGAGCGTTCTTGCCGTAAGGTGTCCAGATGCCCACGCAAGGCGCGTTGAAGCTTACTGTGACGGCAGGACGCGCTGTCTGCGGGTCGAGTATTTCTATCTCGCGCAACTGGCACTTGTCGATGATTACTGCGTCGTCCTTGAAGCTCTCCTCGTTGAAAGCCCAGAGTCCGCCGTTGCATCCCTCCAGTTCGTAGCGGTCGTCGGTGATGCAACCCTCGTGATTGCCATAGATGCGTTCAATCTTGTCGCCACGGTCGAAGCGCAGGCAGCCTTTGATTGGTTCGCCTTCCTTCACACCCGGCAGATTGAATGCAGGGTGGGCACCTATCTGGAAGTGTATCTCGCGTGTATCGGTGTTGTGAACATGCCAGATGACGTGTATCTCGTTCTCCACGAGCTTATACGTTACTGACAGCATGAAGCGGTATGGGTACTGGCGCAGAGTAGCCTCTGTGTCTGAGAGTACGTATGTCACGCGGTCGTCAGCCTTCTTCAGCACTCGGAAGTTCATGTCGCGTGCAAAGCCGTGGCGTCCCATCTGATAGGTGTCGCCTTCGGTGCGGTATGTACCTTTCCACAGTCCGCATACAATAGGGAATAGTATCGGTGAGCGGCGTCCCCAGTAGCGGTCGTCGCCCTGCCACAAATACTCCTTGCCTTCGTCGTCCTTGATGCTCTGGAGCTCGGCTCCAAGGTCGGACACTTCAACTGTTAACAGTTCATTGTGCAATGTTTCCATTTCGATAATCTATTAAATTATTCTTGTGTTCTCTCGTTGAACTTTTCCATGAGCCACACCTTCTGTTCGGCGATAGTAAGGTGGCTATTGTCGAGTACCAGTGCGTCGTCGGCCTGGCGCAGAGGCGATGTCTCGCGGTGGGTGTCGATGTAGTCGCGCTGCTCCACGTTCTGCAGTATCTCGTCGAAATCGGCAGGCATACCCTTTGTTTCAAGCTCCTTGAAACGGCGTTGTGCGCGTATCTCGGCTGAGGCAGTCACGAAAATCTTCAGTTCGGCGTTGGGGAACACCACCGTACCGATGTCGCGTCCGTCCATCACGATGCCCTTCTCATTGCCCATAGCCTGCTGCTGCTCCACGAGTTTCTCGCGTACAAAAGGCAGAGCCGCAATCGGACTCACGTGCTGCGACACCTCCAATGTGCGTATGTATCGCTCTACGTTCTCTCCGTTGAGGCAGACTTCAGGCAACTTAGTCTCATTGTTCAGCTGAAATGTGAGTTTTACATCGGGCAGCAAAGCCTTCAGTCTCGTTTCGTCGATGTTGCCTTCGGCGTCGAACACGTCGTTGCGCATGGCGAATAGCGTTACCGCACGATACATAGCACCCGTGTCAACGTATATATATCCCACTTCGCGTGCAAGATCCTTTGCCATTGTGCTCTTGCCACACGATGAGAAGCCGTCAATGGCTATCACAATTTTCTTCATATATAAGTTGTATATTTAGTATATGTTTTTAGTTGTTCGTTAGTTGTTTAAAGCGAGAAGGCGAGGTTCAGCATGAGCGACGAGCTCGACACGTGGTACTTGCCGTAAGCTAAGTTTATCTTGAAGCGGTTGAGGCTAACGCCTGCTCCCACCGAGAAACCTGCCAAGTGGGTGCTTCCGCCTTCTGAGGTGCTTATCTCCATCTCGTCGGCACGTCGGAAGTTGTAGCCTAATCCGAGCCAGAAGTTCTGTGAGATAGTGGCATCTACGCCCAGAACAAGATGGTTGAAGAAGCGGTAGTTCCAGTGGGTGAGGTCTACAAGCGTGGCTGAGATTCGCAGTGGTGTGTGTGCCAGTCGTTTGCTTGCTCCGAGTTGTATGTCGATAGGCATCGGGTCGTATTCGTCGTCGTATGCCTTCAACTGTCCTCCTAAGTTTTTTGCTACAATCGAGAGTGACCAGTCGTGTTCGGGGTCGAAGTAGTTGAGACCGAGGTCGATGCCTGCGCCAACCGAGTTGTATCCTCCTATGTGCGATGTCAGGAACTTCGCCGTTATGCCGCCAGCGAAGCGGTCGTTGAGCATATACGAGAAATATCCGGCTACTGAGATGTCGCGTGCCGAGAACTCGCCCAACTGGTTGTTGTTGGCATCGGTCTGTCGCATCTTGCCGTAGTCCATATATTGTCCTGACACAGCCCACGATGCGCGTTTGCCCACGGTACGGTTGAATGTGGCACTTGCAGTCTTGGCTCCCGCCATGTAGGTCATAACGTTCAGTCCGATTGTCTTGTCGCTTACAGAAGAGAGCAGGGCAGGGTTGTTGAATATCAGCGTGGCATCGTCTTCAACGAGTGTCACGTTGTCGCCACCCACGGCTGCGGCGTGTGCGCTGACCGGCAGACGCAGAAAGTTGTAGGCTGTCTGGCTTTCCTGCGCTGATGCTGTCGTCGTTGCTAACACGGCTATCGTTGTTATTATTGCTTTCTTCATTCTTCTGCAAAGTTAGTTATTTATTTTAATAATAACGCAGGAGTTTCCGATTTGTTGTGTTTGGGAAAGCAAAAAGGCGCGCCTGCAGGCACGCCTTTTGCTTTATTAGTCATCGTCACCCGTACGGAATCCGATCGGATTACGTTCGCCGTCTGATTGGATTGCGTTCGCCGTCTGATTGGATTGCGTTCGCCGTCTGATTGGATTGCGTCCGCCGTCTGATCGGATTGCGTTCGCCGTCTGATTGGATTGCGTCCGCCGTCCGATTGGATTGCGTTCGGGTGACGATGGCTTTCAGTCCGCTTAAATGGTTTGCGGACAGCAGTAAGTCTTCTATTTTTTGCTGACAATCTCCTTTGCACGTTCGAGTGCCAGATTGATATGGCTGCAGATGTTCTCCTCGCCCAGGATATCATAGAAGCGAGCTTTCTGTAATTGGGCGTGTACCTTCTCGCTCACACCGGAGAGTACGATTGTGATGCCCTCGTTCTTGCTCATCTCGCAGAGGTTGGTAAGGTTGTGTATGCCTGTTGAGTCGACAAACGGCACCTTGCGCATACGTATGATGCGCACCTTCGGGCGGTCGCCGAACGAAGCCATGATTTCCTCAAACTTGTTGCCGGCACCGAAGAAGTACGGGCCATTTATTTCGTACACCTCCACACCCTCAGGATAGTAAGGTGCTCGATGTTGCCCTTGCTGATGTCCGACTCCTCGTTTATCTCGTCCATGATTACCTTTACGTCCGTAGTCTCCGACATACGCTTCATGAAGAGCAGGCAGGCTATGATGAGTCCCACCTCGATAGCCACGGTGAGGTCGAATATGATAGTCAGGAAGAAGGTTATGAGCAGCACTGTCACGTCGCTTTTCGGGTTCTTCATCAGTGCTACGAACGAGCGCCAACCGCACATGCCGTAGCTCACGATTACGAGCACGCCTGCCAGGCACGCCATAGGGATGTACTTGGCTAATGGCATGAAGAAGAGGAAGATAAGCAGCAGCACTACGGCGTGGATGATGCCGGCGATAGGAGTGCGTCCGCCGTTGTTGATGTTGGTCATTGTGCGAGCGATGGCACCCGTTGCAGGGATGCCGCCGAAGAGCGGCGAAGCGAGGTTGGCTACGCCCTGCGCCACAAGCTCGGTGTTGGAGTTGTGGTGGTCGCCGATGACACCGTCGGCTACGGTTGCCGACAGTAGCGACTCGATGGCACCGAGCACGGCGATGGTCATTGCCGGAGCCACCAGACTCTTTATTGTCTCCCATGTCATCACTGGTACCTGCACGTCGGGTATGGCGTTGCTCACGTTGAAGCGGTCGCCGATGGTCTCAATGCTTGTGATGCCTGCGTACTGCTTCAGGAGCAGAGCTGCTATGGTCATAACGATGATAGCTACGAGCGAGCCGGGTATCTTCTTGCTGAACTTCGGTGTGATGGCGATGATTATCACGCTCAATACGCCCACCAGCGAGCACCAAAGGTCGGCGGTGGAGAAATGCTGTATGTAGCAAATCCACTTCTCAACGAAATCGGACGGCACCGAGTCGATAGTCAGTCCGAAGAGGTCCTTAATCTGTGTGGTGAAGATGGTTACGGCGATACCGCTTGTGAATCCTACAACAATCGGGTAGGGGATGTACTTGATGATAGTTCCGAGCTTCAGCAGTCCGAACAGTATGAGGAATACGCCTGCCATGATGGTAGCAATGGTGAGTCCTTCGATGCCGTATTTCTGGATGATGCCGTAGATGATAACAATAAAAGCTCCCGTCGGACCTCCAATCTGTACCTTACTGCCGCCGAGCAGCGACACGAGGAAGCCAGCTACGATGGCGGTAATGATGCCCTTCTCGGGTGTTACGCCTGAGGCGATACCGAATGCGATGGCAAGCGGTAGCGCCACAATGCCTACAATGATGCCTGCCATGAGGTCAGACATGAAGTTCTTCTTGTTGTACGACTTCAGTGTGTCAAACAACAGGGGCTTTAAATCGAATGTTTTCATCCGTATAAATTAGTGTTGAATGAGTGAATATAAAATTATAGTTTCCTGTAAACGGATGCAAAATTAAACATTTTTATGTAAATAGCGAAATAATGCTAATGCTTTCCACCGCCAGTTACCTATATTTAACACTGCAAAAGTGCCCGTTTCTTATATAAAAAGCGTAACTTTGCAAGGTTATAAGAAGTGAAACGAAGTAATATATATTTAAGGTGGAACAAAAGAAGTCAAAGAAAGCAGACCTTGAACGCAAGCGCCCTCTGTGGTTCTTGATAGGACTCGTCATGCCGACGTTGGCCTTTGTTGCGCTGTTGGAGCTGGTCACCTGGAGCGGCAGAAGCAGCACATCGGACAATGCGCTTGACGACTTTCTCGAAGAGATGGAGCAACGCCCAAAGAAAGAGCGCGAGGATATGGTGGCTGCGATGGATGTACGCAAGCAGAAGCCGAAAGAAGCTGAGCGTGTGAACATTGTTGACGAGCCGAAGGAGATGGAGCCGCTTAAGACCATCGCCGATACGTATATCGAGGGCGACGAGGAGGGTGCGCCTTCGGCAGACAAAGATGATAAGAGAAAAGACGATACGCAGGTGGCTGCCGTAGACATGGGCGACAATCCGCTCAACTTCCGCATCGTGGAGCAGTTGCCCGAGTTTCCGGGTGGCATGTCGGCTTACGTGAAGTGGCTCACCGACAACCTCAAGTATCCTCTCGCTGCACAGAAACAGAAAATAGAAGGACGCGTTGTTGTCTCGTTTGTCATCAATCGTGACGGATCACTCACAGACATTAAGGTGACGAAGTCGGCTAATCCGCTTCTCGACCGCGAGGCTCTGCGCGTGGCGAAGATGATGCCCAACTGGAAACCCGGCATCAACAACAATAAACCCTGTCGCACGCTCTTCGCCGTGCCTATCGACTTCAAGTTGTAGAATGCTCACCCCATCACCATCAAATCTCAACATAACAACACCACAACATCTCAACATCACATAACAACATTAATCATGCACACATCTGATCAAATCCTGAAACTTGTCAACGACACACTTGACAACCTCGCATACGACCGCAAGCCGTCGTCGCTCTACGAACTATCCGCTACGTCCTTTCACTTGGCGGCAAGCGCATACGCCCCGTGCTGATGCTCCTTGCCTACAATCTGTTCAAGGACGACCCCGAGTCGATCATCATGCCTGCTTGTGGATTGGAAACATACCACAACTATACACTTCTGCACGACGACCTCATGGACAACGCCGACCTGCGTCGCGGACACGAAACCGTACACCGCCGTTGGGATGCCAACACCGCAATCCTTTCTGGCGACTCGATGCTCGTGCTTGCATACCAGCGCATCGCACAGTGTGAGAAGGAGAAACTTGCCGAGGTGCTCGCTCTGTTCACCGAGACAGCACTCGAAATCGGCGAGGGACAGCAGTACGATATGGACTTCGAGCACCGCAACGACGTTGCCGAGGAGGAGTATATCGAGATGATTCGTCTGAAGACAAGCGTGCTTCTTGCCTGCGCCCTGAAGATTGGCGCTGTTCTTGGCGGTGCTTCTGCCGGGGATGCCGACAACCTCTACCGCTTCGGCGAGCAGATTGGCTTGGCGTTCCAGCTGCAGGACGACTATCTCGACGTATATGGCGACACAAAGGTGTTCGGCAAGGCTATCGGCGGCGACATCACATCCAACAAGAAGACATACATGCTCATCAACGCCTTCAACCGTGCCAACGACGAGCAGCGTGCCGAGCTTGTGCGCTGGATTGAGGCTACGAAGTTCGACCGCGCAGAGAAAGTGGCTGCCGTGACACGCCTCTACAACGAGATTGGCATCGACCGACTCGCTCAGCAGAAGATAGAATACTTCTTCGCCGAGAGTCGCAAATATCTCGCAAAAGTATCTGTTGCTGAGGAGCGTAAAGCAGAACTGGCTGCTTACGCAGAGCGCATGATGAAACGCAAGTATTAATTGTTGGTAGACAACTCGTCAACTTATAAAACAGAACAATGTTCATAGATACACATACGCATTTGGACGGCGAGGAGTTCGCTACAGACCGTGCCGAAGTGATGGCTCGTGCCCGTGAGGCAGGAGTGGGCAAGGTGTTCCTTCCTGCCATCGACATCAAGTCGACGGAAGCTATTCTCGATGTCTGTCGCCAATATCCCGGCTATGCCTATCCGATGGTGGGTCTGCATCCCGAGGAGGTGCGAGCCGATTGGCGCGACGTGCTTGCCCAAATGAAGCAATACTTGAAACCCGAGAACCGCTTCATCGCTATCGGTGAGGTGGGCTTGGACTACTATTGGTCGCGCGAGTTTGAACAGGAGCAGCTCGATGCCTTCGAGGAGCAGGTGAAATGGTCTGTAGAGACACGCCTGCCGCTGATGATTCACTGTCGTAAGGGGCAGAACGAGATGGTGCAGCTGCTGCGTCGCTACAAGAACGACCTGCCCGGCGGCGTGTTCCATTGCTTCACCGGCAACGAACACGAGGCTGAAGAACTGCTGCAGTTCGACCGCTTCGTGCTTGGCATCGGTGGTGTGCTCACCTTCAAGAAGAGTCATCTGCCCGAAGTGCTGCCTGCGTGGTGCCTCTCGACCGCATCGTGATAGAGACCGATTCGCCATATATGGCTCCCGTGCCCATGCGCGGACAGCGCAACGAGACGCCTACGTCAAGTTTGTGCTCCAGCGTCTCGCCGAAGCCTACGGCGTGAGCGACGATGCTGTTGCCGAGGCTACCAATGCTGCCGCCCAGCGCATCTTCCCGCTGCGTTTGCAGAGTAAAGGTTAGGTCTTTATTCGGTAGAAGTTAAGCCTTTTTACAATAAAAGCTTTTCTCCAAAAAGCGTAGGACGATATGTCTTTTTTTAAATAAGGTTGACACCCTAAAGTCAACAATTATGAAAAAGAAAGAAGAACAACTCCAAATTTCATTGGATCGCATTAAACTTCAGAAGCACGTTTACGAGCTTTGTCGTGTTCAAA
>ENA-OQHY01000384-OQHY01000384.1-human-gut-metagenome-genome-assembly--contig:-NODE-384-length-25032-cov-2.290544_pt1 | contig 25032 bp, 34 predicted proteins | sample MGYA00242570_ERZ504733 | MGnify/ENA primary metagenome ERZ504733 (study PRJEB26092, sample SAMD00036219) | human gut metagenome | host: Homo sapiens | study: EMG produced TPA metagenomics assembly of... | reverse complement strand
GCGCCAGCGCGTTTATCAAACGGCTGGCCGCAACGCTGAGCGCGCCCTCCGGGCATGAGCCCGCCGCACTTAACCTTTCCGCCTCCTGGTTTGGCGCGATGAGCGATGACCAGATTGCCGTCTGGGCCAGACAGCACCAGCTTACGCCGGCCATGACGATCGCGCTCTACGGCCGCGACGCCGGATAATCAGGCGGTCAAAGCGCGGCTGGAAAAAGCCGGCTACCACCAGATTTCCGTGCTCAACGATGCCCTGCAGGTACCTGAGCGTCTGCAGCGTTTGCCGCACTTTGAACAACTCGTCTACCCGGAGTGGATCCACCAGCTTCAGCAGGGTAAACCCGTCACTGCTGCGCCAACGGGCGACTGGAAAGTCATTGAAGCCGCATGGGCGCGCCGAAGTTTTATCTGCTGAACCATATTCCCGGTGCCGGCTACATTGATACCAACGAAGTGGAAAGCGAACCGCTGTGGAATAAAGTTTCTGACGACACGCTAAAAGCGATGCTGGCGAAGCACGGGATCCGTCACGATACGACCGTCATTCTGTATGGCCGTGACGTATATGCCGCCGCCCGCGTGGCGCAGATCATGCTGTATGCGGGCGTGAAGGACGTCCGCATTCTTGATGGCGGCTGGAAAGCCTGGTCTGACGCGGGTCTGCCGGTTGAACGGGGAATGCCCAAAGACGTGAAGCCCGCCCCCGATTTTGGTGCACCGATCCCCGGCCAGCCGCAGTTGATGGTGGATATGGCGCAAGCACGCGGGATGCTGCATCGCCAGGACGCGTCGCTGGTCAGCATTCGTTCCTGGCCGGAGTTCATCGGCGAAACCAGCGGCTACAGCTACATCAAGCCAAAAGGTGAAATTGCCGGTGCCCGCTGGGGCCATGCCGGTAGCGACGCCACCCATATGGAAGATTTCCATAATCCGGATGGCACCATGCGCAGCGCTGACGACATCGCCGCCATGTGGAAAACCTGGAACATCCTGCCGGAACAGCACGTCGCGTTTTACTGCGGCACCGGCTGGCGTGCGTCCGAGACGTTTATGTACGCACGGGCGATGGGCTGGAAAAATGTCGCCGTCTATGACGGCGGCTGGTACGAGTGGAGCAGTCATCCACAGAACCCCGTCTCCAGCGGAAAACGCGGGCCAGAAAGTTCACGCTAACGGGTAAGTGACTTCAGCGTCACATACCCGCTCCAGATGCGCGTTGTGGTGGTCAGCCAGCACAACGCGCCAAATATCCACGCCAGCACGCTGAAGTGCGCCGGAAAGAGGCAGCACAGCACAAACAGCGCGATCGTCTCCGTCCCCTCCGTTAACCCACCAATATAGTAAAACGACTTATGCGCGTAGCCGGGGTTGTCGATGTTGTGTTTCGCTGCCAGCGTGGCAAATGCCAGAAAACTGCTCCCGGTACCGATAAAGGCAAACAACAGCCAGCCAGCGGCAAGCGCATTCTCTGCGGGCACCGCCAGCGCGAATCCGAAGGAACCAGCGCGTAAACAGAAATCGAGCGCGATATCAAGAAAGCCTCCCGCATCCGTCAGCCCGCGCCGGCGCGCCAGCGCACCGTCCAGACCATCCAGCAGGCGATTCAGCACGATGGCGACGAGCGCCGCCGGATACCAGCCGAGGGCCAGAAACGGTAAGGCCAGCACGCCTATGGCAAACCCGGTCAGTTAATCCGTCAGGCGTAATCCCCGGCTTATCCAGTACTGACACCAGCCGGTTGAGCGCGGTTTAATCCGCGGGTGCAGATGACGATCAAGCATGGGGATCCTCTTTAAACGTGGCACATAACCCCTGCGCCGGGATGTCCAGCGCGGCATTAAAGCGTGCAGAGAGATTCTGAAACGCAATCAGCGCCGTCATTTCGGCGATCGCGTCCTCGTTGAAATGGCGTGTGATCTCACTTTTGATTTCGTCATCCACGCGGGGCGGCGTCGCGGTGACAGCCTCGGCATAGGCCAGCGCTGCACGCTCCTCTTCGCTAAAAAGAGCGGAATCACGCCACGCGTTGACGGCCTGAACCTTATCCAATGCGCCCGAGCGTTCCGCCAGGCGCAAACTGTTGGCATCGATACAAAAAGCACAGTGACAAAGCTGCGATACCCGGGTCATTAACAGCGAACGAAGCACCGGCGACAGGCGCGCGTGACGACGTTCGAGAAAACCGACGAACAATGCCACCAGCCAGAAAAGACGTGGCATCCTTCCCCACCAGCGCGTGGGGTTAAGCACGGCACCAAAGTGTTTTTTCTGCATGGCGGCAATCGGTTTTATGCTGACCGGAAAGGTGGCGATGGGATCTACCAGGTGGACGTCTCTTTCACCTGATTCTCCTGATGGCTGGACTCTTAGAAAGGGCACGATAATATGGTGTTTTTCGCTAACAAGTATTGACGACCATGCTAAAAACAGTCGATGTCGTTGCGGCAATCATCGAAAAAGACAACAAAATTTTACTGGCCCAGCGCCCGGCTCATGCCGACCAGCCGGGCATGTGGGAATTCGCAGGCGGAAAGTAGAAGCCGGTGAGACGCAGCCCGAGGCGCTTGTCCGCGAGTTGCACGAAGAGCTCGGCATCCACGCGCAGCCAGGTGAGTATGTGGCAAGCCATCAGCGTGAGGTGTCACAGCGGTTAATCAACCTTCACGCCTGGCACGTTCCGGCGTTCAGCGGCGCGCTGACGGCGCATTACCACAGTGCACTGGTGTGGTGTACGCCCGAAGACGCATTTGGTTTCAACTTAGCGCCTGCGGACATCCCGCTGCTGGAGGCGTTTATTGTTTTACGCGACGCCAGACCAGCGGATTCGTGCTAATGGTGCGTTCATCACGCTGGCACTGCAACAGAATGCCGTCCGCTTTTACCACCGCCCCTTCCGAATAGTTCTGATCCTGATAGATGCAGCACTGGTTACACGCTGCGCTCGCTGGCCACTGGAGCTGAACACTCCGGCGGCACATTCACGTCCACATCCGGGCGAATGCGGTCTGCCTGCGCGCCTGCGGTAAACATCAAACATAACGCAGTTATCACGTAACGGTTCATAGACTTATCTTCCTGTTGTGCCCTGATAAAGACTATAACGGTAAACCGGCGCAGAACCTTTAATTTATCTCGTCATCGCTTTTGGTTATGACGCAGCCCCGCTGATTAATTTCCCTTTCGGCATACATTTCTGCTTGCTTCACAAAGCGGTACGGATGGTATAGTCAAAAAAACAACACAATTCGTATAAGCAATATACATAAAATAATATAAGGGGTTCTTATATCTATGGATCAGACACGCTCTCTGGAAACTTTCCTCTCTTATGTTCAACAGCGCGACCCGCATCAAAGTGAGTTTGCGCAGGCCGTACGTGAAGTCATGACCACGTTGTGGCCGTTCCTTGAAGAAAACCCGCGTTATCGCCAGATGTCACTGCTTGAGCGCCTCGTGGAGCCGGAGCGCGTGATCCAGTTTCGCGTGACCTGGTAGATGATCGTAATCAGGTCCAGGTTAACCGCGCGTGGCGCGTGCAGTTTAATTCCGCCATCGGCCCGTTTAAGGGCGGGATGCGTTTCCATCCTTCCGTGAATCTGTCGATTTTAAAATTCCTCGGCTTTGAGCAGACGTTTAAAAACGCCCTTACGACTGCCAATGGGCGGCGGGAAAGGCGGCAGTGATTTCGATCCGAAAGGCAAAAGCGAAGGCGAAGTGATGCGTTTCTGTCAGGCGCTGATGACTGAACTCTATCGTCATCTTGGTCCCGATACTGACGTTCCGGCGGGCGATATCGGCGTCGGTGCGCGTGAAGTGGGCTTTATGGCCGGCATGATGAAAAAGCTTTCGAATAATAGCGCCTGTGTCTTTACGGGCAAAGGGCTCTCCTTTGGCGGCAGCCTGATCCGTCCGGAAGCCACCGGCTACGGGCTGGTCTATTTTACCGAGGCGATGCTGAAGCGCCACGGCTTAGGGTTTGAAGGTATGCGCGTGGCGGTGTCCGGCTCCGGTAACGTGGCCCAGTACGCCATTGAGAAAGCAATGCAGTTTGGTGCCCGCGTGGTTACCGCGTCAGATTCACGCGGTACCGTGGTGGATGAAGCCGGTTTTACGGCCGAGAAGCTGGCACGCCTGTGCGACATTAAAGCCAGCCGCGACGGCCGTCTGGCGGACTATGCCCGTGAATTTGGTCTGACCTGGCTCGAAGGCAAACAGCCGTGGGGCGTGCCGGTCGATATCGCCCTGCCATGTGCGACTCAGAACGAACTGGATACCGAGGCCGCACGTACCCTGATTACCAACGGCGTGAAGGCCGTGGCCGAAGGGGCGAATATGCCAACCACCATCGAAGCGACCGATCTGTTCCTTGAGGCTGGCGTGCTGTTTGCGCCGGGCAAAGCCGCGAACGCCGGTGGCGTGGCGACCTCTGGCCTGGAGATGGCGCAAAACGCCGCGCGCCTCGGCTGGAAGGCAGAGAAAGTGGATGCGCGTCTGCACCACATTATGCTGGATATTCACCACGCCTGCGTCGAGTACGGCGGTGAGGCATCGCAAACCAACTACGTGCGCGGCGCAAATATCGCCGGGTTCGTGAAGGTCGCGGATGCGATGATGGGGCAAGGGGTTATCTAAGCACGCTGTCGCCCTTTCCCGTCGGGAGAGGGCGACAACCGAAAGCACATCAGGCTGCGCTTTTTTTCTTTTTGAACGGTTTCTTCGGCGCACCACCCGGTGCAACCATCCCCCGGAACTGCTTCACCGGCGTATTACGCGCCTGGTTAATCAGCTCGTACAAGGTCCCCACCAGCGGCTGCATAAAGTCCTGATAGCGACACTGCTTTTCACTGATTTGCGTCAGCACGGATTCCCAGTGTGCCGTCATGTCCGGCCTTGCGGCCAGCTCAGGCAGTGAGTGGATCAATGCGCGCCCCGGTTCAGTCGAGTGGATATAGCGCCCTTTTTTCTTCAGAAAACCGCGCTTAAACAGCAGCTCGATAATGCCCGCACGGGTCGCTTCCGTGCCCAGTCCGTCGGTAGCACGCAAGATCTTCTTCAGATCCTTATCCTGAACAAAACGGGCGATCCCGGTCATGGCCGAGAGCAGTGTCGCATCGGTGAAGTGGCGCGGCGGTTGGGTCTGGCGTTCAACCACTTCGCCTTTCTCACACAGCAGTTCGTCATCTTTGGCAACCACCGGCAGCGCGTGCCGTCATTCTCTTCGTCACGCTCTTTGTTGCCAAGCAGCGTGCGCCAGCCAGCCTCCGCCAGGAAACGCGCCTTGGCGATAAATTTCCCCTTGGCAATTTCCAGCTCAATCACGCATTTGCGGAACACGGCGTCCGGGCAGAACTGCATCAGATACTGACGAGCAACCAGGTTATACACCTTCGCTTCGTTTTCCGTGAGGTTAACGTTGCTGCGCGCGCCGTCGGGATAATCGCATGGTGGGCATCCACCTTTTTATCATCCAGCAGCGGTTATGAATGTCCGGATTCACAACCGGTTGCGGCAGCAGATCCGGCGCGTGAACGGCAATGGCGTTCATCACCGAGTGACGGCCGGCAAAGTGCTCTTCTGGCAGATAACGGCTGTCCGAACGCGGATAGGTAATGAGTTTGTGGGTTTCGTAGAGCTTCTGGCAGATATCAAGGACGTTCTGCGCGCTCAGACCGAAGCGTTTCGCCGCTTCAATCTGCAGCGCGGAAAGCGAGAACGGCAGCGGCGCGGGTTCTGATTCCCGTTTATCGTTATAGCTGGTGACAATAGCAGGCTGACCGGTAATCCGGTTGACCACGTGCTCAGCCAGCGGACGGTGCAGCAACCGCCCCTCTTCATCCTGATACGATTCGCAGGCATCGCTTGGCTGCCAGACGGCGGTAAAGCGCTCGTCTTTCGGCGTGACGATATGCGCTTTAACCTCAAAGAAATCTTTGGCGACGAAATTCTCAATCTCTTCGTCACGACGCACCACCAGCCCAGCACCGGCGTTTGCACACGCCCGACGGAGAGGACGCCCTGATAACCGGCATTACGCCCCAGAATGGTGTAGGCGCGGGTCATGTTGATCCCGTAAAGCCAGTCCGCTCGAGCGCGGGCCAGCGCGGAAACGCACAGCGGAATAAACTCGCTGTTCGCACGCAGACGTGAAATGGCCCGCTCCACGGCCTGCGGATTGAGGTCGTTAATCAGGCAGCGCTGGACCTGCTGGCGTTTTTCCGGCGCCAGCTCCAGATAGTCCAGCACCTCATCCACCAGCAGTTGCCCTTCCCTGTCCGGGTCACCCGCGTGGATGACTTCCGTCGCGTCATGCAAAAAACGTTTAATCACGTTGAGCTGTTTGGTGACGGAAGGTCGTGGCTGCAGGCGCCATTTATCAGGGACGATGGGCAGGTCATTGAGGTTCCAGCGGGCATAGCGGCTGTCGTAGACATCCGGCTGCGCCTGCTCAAGCAGGTGACCGATACACCAGGTGACCACCTGCCCGTTACCGCATTCGATAAAGCCGTCTCCCTTGCGATGCGGCTTCGGCAGCACATCGGCAATGGCACGGGCCAGACTCGGCTTTTCGGCAATAAACAACCGCATTGAATTAACGGATCTCAATCATCGGTCGGCCACCGCGCGCGGTCACCAGTTCACCGATCGCCGTCAGGGTAATACCAAACTCTGCGACCGTCGCCTGGACGTCGGCTTCAGCGTCTGGCGTGACCGCCAGCAGCAAACCACCGGACGTTTGCGGATCGCACAGCAGATTGCGCCACGCTTCAGGCATTTCGCCCATCAGATGACCATAGCTGGCAAAGTTACGCTGGGTACCGCCCGGAACGCGCCCGCTGCAATGTACTCCTCCACACCCGGCAGCTTCGGCACGTCCTGATACCAGACCTGCGCCTGTACGCCCGCGCCCTGACACACTTCGGAGAGGTGTCCGAGAAGGCCAAAACCGGTCACGTCGGTCATGGCTTTCACGCCGTCGATATTCGCAAAGGCCGCACCCGCGAGGTTCATCTGGCACATGACCTCGGTTGCCAGCCCCTGGTGTTCCGGCTTCAGCAGCGATTTTTTCTCCGCAGTAGTGAGGACACCAATGCCCAGCGGTTTGGTGAGGAACAGCTTGCAGCCCGCCTGCGCGGTGCTGTTGCGTTTCACGCGCTCGGTGGGCACCACGCCCGTGACCGCGAGACCGAAGATCGGCTCCGGCGCATCGATAGAATGACCACCGGCCAGCGCGATCCCCGCCTGCTGGCAGGCAAAACGCCCCCCTTCAATCACCTCACGGGCAATTTCAGGAGCAAGGGTGTTAATCGGCCAGCCCAGAATGGCAATCGCCATAATCGGTTTGCCCCCCATGGCGAAAATATCGCTGATGGCGTTGGTGGCCGCAATACGACCGAAATCGAACGGGTTGTCGACAATCGGCATAAAGAAGTCGGTGGTACTGATAATGCTGGTGCCGTTACCCAGGTCATAAACTGCCGCATCGTCACGCGTTTCGTTACCGACAAGCAGGTTCGGGTCGACAAACTTCGCCTGTTCACTGTGGAGAATGGTCTCCAGCACTTTCGGGGAAATTTTACAACCGCAACCGGCTCCGTGGCTGTATTGCGTTAAACGAATGGTTTGCTCGCTCATGGACGTCTCCTGTCATCTCAATCGCGCTATGGTAGCGCTCATTCCATAAAGAGGTAAGTATGACTGTCTGAATTCTGCGGCAGATGCTCAGAATCCAGACAGTTTAGCGCGCGTTATCAGAAACGGCTGACGAAAGGCGTGTGTCCGGCACATTAATGGTGGCGGAGGCTTTAAGCTGAGGCGTGCGAGATAGAGGAAGCCGACAATTTTATCATGTTCGCCACAGGCGAATCCGTCGCGAACCGGCTGGCTGTTGGTCAGCGGCCCTGTGCGCCAGATACCGTTAAACCCTTGCGCCACGGCGGCCATTTGCATTGCCATGACGGCACAGCCGGCAGACATTTCCTGCTCCCAGACCGGTACTTTGTGGTCGGCCTGACATTTCGCCACGACAGCATGATCATCGGCGCACGAAATGGCGCACTGCGGGCTTTCTCAATACCCTTCTCATCCTGACCTGCGGCAACCGCCCCCTGCTCCAGTATCTGACTGAAACGATCGCGGCCTTCAGCTTCAATCACAAAGAAGTGCCATGGCTGCAGCGTACCATGATCCGGTGCACGCAGGCCGGCACGCAGAATATTCTCCAGTTGCTCCCCTGCCGGCGCCGGCTCGGTGAGACGTGAAGCGCTACGGCGGTTAACAAGCAGTTCAAGTGCGTCCATTGGTTAACTCCTTTCTTGAAATTTACTCACAAAATTAACACGGCGGCAGATTTTGTTACAGCGTAGCAGGCGATTCCTGCTGACAAGTGACGGTTGGGTCATTACGATAACCGCACATTGCCGTCCCGTGGCGACGGAAACAGTCATTTTCTGGTTAGGGAGAATACATGCGAACCCTTTGGCGAATCATTGCCGGTTTCTTTAAATGGACGTGGCGACTGCTCAACTTCGTCCGCAACCTGGTGATGAATATCTTCTTCATCCTCCTGGTTCTGGTTTGCGCAGGCGTCTGGATGCATATCAGCAACGCAAATCAGGCGCAGCATTCGACTCGCGGGGCGCTGTTACTTGATATCACGGGCGTCATCGTCGATAAGCCGTCCACCAGCAATCGTCTGGGCGTTATTGGCCGTCAGCTGTTTGGCGCGACATCAGACCGTCTTCAGGAAAACTCCCTGTTCGATATCGTCGACACCATTCGTCAGGCAAAAGATGACCGCAACATTACCGGCATCGTGCTGGATCTGAAAGATTTTGCCGGCGGCGACCAGCCTTCAATGCAATACATTGGTAAAGCGTTGCGCGAATTCCGCGACAGCGGCAAGCCGGTGATTGCGGTCGGGGACAGCTACAGCCAGGGGCAGTATTATCTGGCCAGCTTCGCCAATAAAATCTGGCTCTCCCCGCAGGGTACGGTCGATCTGCATGGCTTTGCCACTAACGGTCTGTATTACAAATCGCTGCTCGACAAACTGAAAGTCACCACCCACTCTTCCCGCGTCGGAACCTATAAATCCGCCGTGGAGCCGTTTATTCGTGATGATATGTCCCCTGCGGCCCGTGAAGCGGACAGCCGCTGGATTGGTGAGCTGTGGCAAAACTATCTGAGCACCGTGGCCGCTAACCGCCAGATAACCGCTGAACAGGTGTTCCCTGGCGCGCAGGGCGTGCTGGAAGGCCTGCGCAAGGTTGATGGTGATACCGCAAAATATGCGCTGGATAACAAACTGGTCGATGCGCTGGGCACCAGCGCGGATATCGAAAAATCACTGAGCAAACAGTTTGGCTGGAGCAAAGAGGATAAAAACTTCAGCGCTATCAGCATGTACGATTATGCGACCAAAAAGCCGGATGACAGCGGTGACAGCGTCGCGGTGGTCTTTGCTAATGGTGCCATCATGGACGGCGAGGAAACGCCGGGTAACGTGGGCGGCGATACCACCGCATCGCAAATCCGTGATGCTCGCCTTGATCCGAAAGTGAAGGCGATCGTACTGCGCGTAAACAGCCCTGGCGGCAGCGTCAGCGCTTCTGAAGTGATCCGCGCTGAACTTGCCGCGGCACGTGCAGCCGGCAAGCCGGTAGTGGTGTCGATGGGTGGAATGGCGGCCTCGGGCGGTTACTGGATTTCAACCCCGGCTAACTACATCGTCGCCAACCCGAGCACGCTGACCGGCTCGATTGGCATCTTTGGGGTGATTAACACCGTGGAAAACAGCCTGGATTATCTGGCGTCCATACCGATGGCGTTGCCACTTCACCGCTGGCGGATGTGTCGGTCACCAAATCGCTGCCGCCTGAAGTCTCTGAGATGATGCAGCTCAGTATCGAGAACGGCTACAAGCGCTTTATTACGCTGGTGGCAGAGTCCCGTAAAAAGACACCGCAACAGATCGACGACATTGCGCAGGGCCACGTCTGGACTGGCCAGGATGCGAAGAATAATGGTCTGGTAGACAGCCTGGGCGACTTTGATGACGCGGTGAAGAAAGCCGCCGAACTGGCGAAGCTCAAGCAGTGGCATGTTGAGTATTATCAGGACGAGCCGTCGTTCTTTGACCTGGTGATGAACAGCATGTCCGGCTCCGTACGCGCCATGCTGCCTGAGGCGCTGCAGGCGTATCTGCCTGCGCCAGTCGCAACGGCGGCTAAAGCGATGAAAGCGGAAAGCGACAAACTGGCGGCCTTTAACGATCCACAAAGCCGTTACGCGTTTTGTCTGACCTGTGCAAACGTCCGTTAAACACCGTCCCCTCTTCCCGTGAAGAGGGATTTTTCTTTTGAAGAACAAGAACTCACTACCATGCAGAAGAAATCGATTTATGTAGCCTACACTGGCGGTACCATCGGTATGCAGCGCTCTGAAAACGGCTATATCCCGGTCTCCGGCCACCTTCAGCGCCAGCTCGCGCTGATGCCTGAATTCCACCGTCCTGAAATGCCTGACTTCACCATCCACGAATACGAGCCGCTGATGGACTCCTCCGATATGACGCCGGAAGACTGGCAGCATATCGCGGACGACATTAAAGCCCATTACGACCAGTACGACGGCTTTGTGATCCTGCATGGTACCGACACGATGGCGTTTACCGCTCGGCACTCTCCTTCATGCTGGAGAATCTGGGCAAACCCGTCATCGTCACCGGCTCGCAAATTCCGCTGGCGGAGCTGCGTTCTGACGGGCAGATCAACCTGCTCAACTCCCTGTATGTGGCAGCGAATTACCCGATTAACGAAGTGTCGCTGTTCTTCAACAACCGACTGTATCGCGGCAACCGGACCACGAAGGCGCACGCCGATGGCTTTGACGCTTTCGCCTCACCGAACCTGCAGCCGCTGCTGGAGGCGGGCATCCATATTCGTCGTCTGGGCACCCCGCCTGCGCCGAGCACGGCGGGCGAACTGATTGTTCATCCGATCACGCCGCAACCGATTGGCGTGGTAACGATTTACCCGGGTATCTCTGCAGATGTGGTGCGTAACTTCCTGCGCCAGCCGGTGAAAGCGCTGATCCTGCGCTCTTACGGCGTGGGCAATGCCCCGCAGAACGGCGAGTTTCTGAAAGAGCTGCAGGAAGCGAGCGAGCGCGGGATCGTGGTGGTTAACCTGACGCAATGCATGTCCGGTAAAGTCAACATGGGCGGTTACGCCACCGGTAACGCCCTCGCGCATGCAGGCGTTATCAGCGGATTCGATATGACCGTTGAAGCCACGCTGACTAAACTTCACTATTTACTGAGTCAGGATCTGGACATTCAGTCCATCCGCAGCGCGATGATGCAAAACCTGCGCGGCGAACTGACGCCGGACGAATAAGGAGACACCATGACGCAACGCGCCCTGTTACTGGTCGATTTGCAAAATGATTTCTGTGCGGGCGGCGCACTGGCCGTCGCTGAAGGTGACAGCACCGTAGACGTGGCGAATACGCTGATTGAGTGGTGCAAAACGCGGGGTGAGGCGGTTGTCGCAAGCCAGGACTGGCACCCGGCTGACCACGGCAGTTTTGCCAGCCAGCACGGCGTTGAGCCTTCACGCAGGGTGAACTTGACGGCCTGGCACAAACCTTCTGGCCGGATCACTGCGTGCAACAGACGGAAGGTGCGCAGCTGCATCCGCTGCTGAATCAGAAGGCCATCGACGCGGTGTTTCATAAAGGGGAAAACCCGTCTATTGACAGCTACAGCGCCTTCTTTGATAACGGACATCGCCAGAAAACGGCGCTGGACGGGTGGTTACGCCATCACGAAATCACCGAACTGATTGTGCTGGGTCTGGCGACGGATTACTGCGTGAAGTTCACCGTGCTGGACGCCCTCCAGCTAGGCTATACCGTCAGCGTCATCACCGACGGCTGTCGTGGGGTGAACATTCAGGCGCATGACAGCGCACAGGCGTTTATGGATATGGCCGCGGAAGGCGCCACCCTGTATACCCTGGAAGACTGGCTGGAAACGCACGCCTGACCTTCTCGCCGGGCAAGCCACAGTGCTGCCCGGCACGCCCCGTCTCATTCCCCATAAAGTGAACTCCCTCGCATCACCAGCGAAGCGGCAATGCTATTCTCTTCAGGCTGTTTTTTCGCCACGTCTTTTCCGTGGCGTGGTTATTTTTGTTAAGTCAAAGAGGAACTTGTATGAAACGTTTGCCTTTGCTGGCAGCATTACCCCTGCTTTGCGCGTCAGTTGCTTCCGCCACGCCCCTGATGTCTGTGGGATATTTTAATGGCGGTGGCGATGTCACCGCCGGTCCCGGTGGTGATATCAATACGCTCGACGTTCGTCAGATTACCCACCTGAACTACTCATTTGGTCTGGTCTATAACGATGAGAAAGACGAAACCCATGCTGCGCTGAAAGATCCGGCGAAACTTCATCAGATCTGGCTGTCGCCAAAAGTCGCCGCCGATCTGGCGCTAATCCCGACGCTGCGTAAGCAAAATCCAAACCTGAAAGTGCTGCTGTCCGTGGGCGGATGGGGTGCGCGTGGCTTCTCCGGCGCAGCCGCGACCCAAGAGAGCCGTGCGGTGTTTATCCGCTCGGCTCAGGAGATTGTCGAAAAATATGCACTCGACGGCATCGATCTTGACTGGGAATACCCGGTAATGGTGCATGGGGACTGGTGGCCAGCACGCCAGCCGATCGCGATAACTTCACCGCACTGCTGAAAGAATTGCGCGCCGCCTTCGGCCATAAAAAGCTGGTCACCATCGCGGTAGGGGCAAATGCAGAAAGTCCAAAAAGCTGGGTGGATGTGAAGGCCATTGCCCCGCTGCTCGACTACATCAACCTGATGACCTACGACATGGCGTATGGCACACAGTATTTCAACGCCAATCTGTATGACTCCAGCGACTGGCCAACGGTGCGCCGCAGACAAATACAGCGTGGATTTTGTGGTGAACAACTATCTGGCGGCCGGGCTGAAGCCGCAACAGATGAACCTCGGGATTGTTTTTACGGCCGCGTGCCGAAACGCGCGTGGAGCCCGGTATTGACTGGACAAAACCCGATGCGCAAAACCATCCGGTGACCCAGCCCTACTTTGGACCTAGGGAAACCGGCTTATTCGCGTCACTGGGCTACGACCTGACCAAAGATACGTATGTGAAGTACAACGATATTGTGAAAAAGCTCTTAAACGATCCGCAGAAGCGTTTTACCGAACACTGGGACGAACGGGCGCAAGTGCCGTGGCTTTCAGTGAATGCGGCGGACGGCAAGGCGCTGTTTGCCCTTTCCTATGAGAACCCGCGTTCCGTCGCCATCAAAGCGGATTACATCAAGGAGAAAGGTCTCGCCGGGGCGATGTTCTGGGAGTACGGCGCGGATGACAATAACCAGTTAGCGAAACAGCTGGCGGAGTCGCTGGGAATTAAACCCAAAGAGTAAGATAAGCACGCCCTCTCTCCAGAGAGAGGGCGCTGGCAGGCCTGCCGCCCCACCGTTACTGCATCTTTATCGTCGCGATCGGCTTTGGCGTGATACCAAAGTCCTCTTTCAGCTCGCGCTTGCTCTTCATCACCATCTGCCTTGAGTGTCGATAGTCATGTGTTGCGCGTCGGTATTGTTACGCGCCTGCCAGAGCATCACCAGTTGCAGACTGTTCTCTTTTTGCTCCGGCGTGACGCGCGACACCGTCCGGCCTTTGCCAGTTCAACAGCAGTCACCAGGCGCTGATACACCTCCGGCGTCATACCGCTAATCATGTCATCAATATTCACGATCTCTCCCTTTCAAAGGAATAATTTGCTGAATCGTTTTTTCAACCTTTGATCTGGTCACCGTTTCATCATCGGTGAAGCTCATCGACGCTGAATTCACACAGAAACGCTCACCCGTCGGCTGAGGACCATCCGGGAAGACGTGTCCAAGGTGGGCGTCACAGGTTCCGCAACGAATTTCAGTACGCACCATGCCGTGCGACGTGTCGCTCAGGTAGCGGATCGCATCGTCGCTGACCGGCTCATAAAAGCTTGGCCAGCCACAGCCAGAATCGAACTTCGTTTGGGAATTGAACAACGGGGCGTCACATACCAGACAGTGGTAGACACCATCGCGCTTGTTGTGCAGTAAACGGCCGGTAAAAGGCGGTTCGGTTCCGTGATTTTGCGTCACGTAAAACTGCATTTCGGTGAGGTTTTTTTTCAAATCGTCAGGGTTACGTTGGTTCGACATATGCTTACATCTCGCTGTAGAAACAGACACCTTTTAACCCGGATTCTAACAAAACATTAACACCCTTGCGTGCACTTTTGTTCTAAACTTATGTGTCGCGAAAAGGCGGTCAGGCAATTGTGATCATGTTCACATTTTTATCCTGCGAGGACTTTAAAATGCCGCGCGCAGCCCCCATGTGGTTGCTAGCTCAAAGGGAAAGTGAGGCGAGTCAGTCGCACAAACGTTAGTCACAGGATTGATTTGTCGCAATGATTGACACGATTCCGCTTGACGCTGCGTAAGGTTTTTGTAATTTTACAGGCAACCTTTTATTCACTAACAAATAGCTGGTGGAATATATGACTATCAAAGTAGGTATCAACGGTTTTGGCCGTATCGGCCGTATTGTTTTCCGTGCTGCTCAGAAACGTTCTGACATCGAAATCGTTGGTATCAACGATCTCCTGGACGCTGAATACATGGCGTACATGCTGAAGTACGACTCAACTCACGGTCGTTTCGACGGCACCGTTGAAGTGAAAGACGGCCACCTGGTTGTTAATGGCAAAACCATCCGCGTTACTGCTGAGAAAGACCCAGCTAACCTGAAATGGAACGAAATCGGTGTTGATGTTGTAGCTGAAGCTACCGGTATCTTCCTGACCGACGAAACTGCGCGTAAACACATCACGCGGGTGCGAAAAAGTTGTTCTGACCGGTCCTTCTAAAGACAACACCCCAATGTTCGTTCGTGGTGCAAACTTCGAAACTTACGCTGGCCAGGACATCGTTTCTAACGCATCCTGCACCACCAACTGCCTGGCACCGCTGGCTAAAGTAATCAACGACAACTTCGGCATCGTCGAAGGTCTGATGACTACCGTTCACGCGACCACCGCGACTCAGAAAACTGTTGACGGCCCGTCTCACAAAGACTGGCGTGGCGGCCGTGGCGCGGCTCAGAACATCATCCCATCCTCTACCGGTGCAGCTAAAGCTGTAGGTAAAGTACTGCCAGAACTGAATGGCAAACTGACTGGTATGGCGTTCCGCGTTCCAACACCTAACGTATCCGTTGTTGACCTGACCGTTCGTCTGGAAAAAGCTGCTTCTTATGAAGAAATTAAGAAAGCAATCAAAGCTGCTTCCGAAGGCGCAATGAAAGGCGTTCTGGGCTACACCGAAGACGACGTTGTATCTACCGATTTCAACGGCGAAGTGTGCACTTCCGTGTTCGATGCTAAAGCAGGTATCGCACTGAACGACAACTTCGTGAAACTGGTTTCCTGGTACGACAACGAAACCGGCTACTCTAACAAAGTACTGGACCTGATCGCTCACATCTCCAAATAAGTTGAGATGAGTTCTTGATCCAAAAAGGCGACTTCGGTCGCCTTTTTTATTGTTTTTAGACAGAGGATTGCTTAATGATTAATAAAATTTTTGCACTTCCGGTAGTCGAACAACTTACCCTGTGCTCTCCCGCCGACAGATTGATGGTGCGGATATCATCGTCGTTGACCACCCGCGCGTAAAAGCCTCCGTGGCGCTGAACGGCGCACACCTGCTCTCCTGGAAACCTGAAGGCGAAACGGAAGCACTGTGGCTGAGCGACGCGACCTCCTTTAAAAAAGGGGATGCGATTCGCGGCGGGCGTGCCTATTTGCTGGCCATGGTTTGGTCCTTCCGCTGAGAAAGGCCTACCCTCTCACGGTTTTGCCCGTAACCAGCAGTGGACGCTGAAAGCGCACAATGAAGACGATAACGGTGCGGTACTGACCTTTGAGCTGCAGGCGAATGAGGAAACCCGCGCCCTGTGGCCGCACGATTTCACCCTGTACGCACGCTTCAAGCTGGGCAAAACCTGCGAAATCGAACTGGAAGCGCACGGTGAATTTGAAACCACCTCCGCCCTGCACACCTATTTCAACGTTGGTGACATCAGCGCCGTGAAGGTGAGCGCCTTGGCGATACCTTTATCGACAAAGTGGATAACGCGAAAGAAGGAAAACTGAGCGACGGCATTCAGACGTTCCCGGACCGTACTGACCGCGTTTACCTGCATCCGGAAGCGTGCAACGTGATCCACGACAGCGCCCTGAACCGTGGTATCGAAGTGGTACACCACCATCACAGCAACGTGGTGGGTGGAACCCAGGCCCGGCACTTCTGCCAGTATGGCCGACGTGCCTGATGACGGTTACAAAACCTTCGTCTGTGTGGAAACGGCGTGCGTCACTGCGCCACAAAAAACCAGCGAAGAAAAACCGTCTCGCTTAGGGCAGACAATCAGTATTGTGAAGCGCTAATACGCTACCGCCCCTCTTCCTGTAAAGGAGAGGGGCATGCGTCAGGATTAAACGACATCCAGCGGGATGTTTATGGGTGGGTGGTGGGAAAGCATTATCCAATTTGTGACGTTCTTCCGCGGTGAGGGTTATCTCCAGCGCTCCAGCGTTGGCGTTAACATGCTCAATTGAGGCCGCTTTTGGTATGGCAATAACACCCTGATGGCGGATAACCCACGCCAGCAGAACTTGGGCGGCAGTGGCGCGGTGGTTATGCGCGATGGCATTCACGACCGGATGGTTCATCAGCCCCGAACGAGGCGCCCGCCTGAGCCAGCGGCAGTAAGCCATCACCGGCATCGCCTGTTGCTGACACCAGGGAAGCAGATCAAATTCAATTCCCCGTGACGCCAGATGATAAAGCACCTGATTAGTGGCACAGGCGGAACCGCCCTCTTCACGCCACAGCGCCTGCATATCTTCATAATCCAGGTTTGAGACGCCCCAGCGGCCAATTTTTCCCTGCTGCTGGAGTCTTTCCATCAGCGTAATGGTTTCATCCAGGCCATAGTTACCGCGCCAGTGCAGAAGGTAGAGATCGATATGGTCTGTCCCGAGACGTCGCAGACTGGCATCACACGCCGCCTGGCCTTTCTGACCGCCAGCGTTCCACGGGTAGACTTTTGATACCAGAAAAACGTTGTCGCGCTGGCCCTTAATGGCCTCCCCGACCACCTCTTCCGCTCCGCCTTCGGCATACATTTCAGCGGTATCAATTAACGTTAACCCCAGATCAATGCCTGCCCGCAGTGCATTCACTTCGGATTTACGCTGGCTGGCTTTTTCTCCCATATACCAAGTACCCTGTCCAATAACCGGAAGTGGACGCCCCGCGGAAAAGGTCACGGTTTTTACGCTCATATCATCCCCTCTTTTTCGTTGCACCACACCAATGCAAACGGGGCGCAAGCGCCCCGTTTTGATGCAATGATTGCACTGTTTTAATGCACAATCAGAACTTGTAGGACACACCGACTGAGAATATGCCCGCCCAGGACTTATCAACCATCGGGCTGTCTTTCACTTCATCGCTCAGACGCTCATAGCGCCCGGTACCGTAGACGTTCCAGTCACCGAGGAAGTTATAGCTCGCCGTCAGCTCAAGGTACGGATCCCAGCCGTCGTCCGCACTGTAGCTCTTCAGACCGCTACGACGGGATTCGTTCTTAGAAACACCATAGTAGTAGTCGTTGTAGTTCTCACTGTTATATTGCACACCGATACCCGGGGTTAGCGTTAACGCACCGTTGGTGTAGCGATAGAGCCAGGCCAGATCCCAGATAAAACCGTTGCTGTTATCCAGCGTATCCCCCGCAAGTGCGGTACGCAGGAAGCCATATTCGGTGTTATGCACATAAGAGAGTCCCGCCATCATGGTGCTCTTACGCTTGTCGAGCTGGCGAAGCGCATGGCTGTCGCTGTCACCCGGCTTGAAGTGCGTCGGATCGTAGTAAGCCATGATGGAGAGCTTGTCGGCCGTATCATTCCAGAGATAGTAGCCACCGCCCAGACCGCGGAACCAGAAGTTATCGCCTTCATAGGTGACAACCGGAACTGGATAAACATCACGATCATACTGTTTGTATGGGCTGTTAATCACGCCAACGCCCGCGCCAACAGTCCACTGACTTTCCGCCGCCTGTGCGGTGCTAACAGCGGTTGCGGCAAGTACGCCCAATGCCAGAAGTTTGAGTTTGGTCACAATCCATTCTTTCCTGTAGTCAAATAATCAGCGAGAGAAGTTTAACCGCCATTGTCGTACATCCCAAAATTTTTTGCCTGCTAATCAGTCTGATTAACCCGTTATTTTCAACTTTTCAGGTGACAGCCTGCTTTCATTTATATGACTACTGAATGAAAAACGTGCTTTTACCCTAAAACAGCAGGGGAAATTTTTGGATGAGTTATTGATATGTCATTGAAATTAGATTTTATCGGCATGCAAGTTTTGCAAATGCATCTACGCTTTAAATTAAGAAGAGTTTTTTCTGAACACCCTGCGGTTCTTAGCGTCTGACCTGGCACACAGGTTGCTGCTCTGGCAGTGAGGTGCGAGAGATTCTCTTCCGGGAGCCTCCACTACTCATACGAACGGCTCTTATCCTGTGCTAAAAAACGAAAGGACGGCATGCCATGAATATATTCGATCACTATCGCCAGCGTTATGAAGCTGCCAAGGACGAAGAGTTCACACTGCAGGAGTTTCTTACCATTTGTCGGCAAGATCGCAGTGCCTATGCCAATGCGGCAGAACGGCTATTAATGGCTATTGGTGAGCCAAACATGGTTGATACTGCCCTGGAACCTCGGCTTTCCCGTCTCTTTTCGAATCGGGTGGTCGCCCGCTACCCGGCGTTTGAAGAGTTCTATGGTATGGAAGATGCCATCGAACAGATTGTCTCCTACCTGAAGCATGCCGCCCAGGGTCTGGAAGAGAAGAAACAGATCCTTTATTTACTCGGCCCTGTGGGTGGGGGTAAATCATCACTGGCTGAACGTCTGAAATCACTGATGCAGCGCGTCCCTATCTATGTGCTAAGCGCTAACGGTGAACGCAGCCCGGTGAATGACCATCCGCTGTGCCTGTTTAACCCGCAGGAAGATGCGCAAATTCTGGATAAAGAGTTTGGTATTCCGCGGCGCTATCTTGGCACCATCATGTCGCCTTGGGCGGCAAAGCGCCTGCACGAATTTGGTGGGGATATCACCAAATTCCGCGTCGTCAAGGTGTGGCCATCCATTCTGGAACAGATTGCTATCGCCAAAACTGAACCGGGGGATGAGAACAACCAGGATATCTCCGCCCTGGTGGGTAAAGTCGATATTCGTAAGCTGGAAAACTACGCGCAAAACGACCCGGATGCCTACGGTTACTCGGGTGCGCTGTGCCGCGCCAACCAGGGGATTATGGAGTTCGTCGAGATGTTTAAAGCACCGATTAAAGTGCTGCATCCGCTGCTGACGGCCACCCAGGAAGGGAACTACAACGGTACGGAAGGTATTTCCGCTCTGCCGTTTAATGGCATTATCCTCGCGCACTCAAACGAATCTGAGTGGGTCTCCTTCCGTAATAACAAAAACAATGAGGCGTTCCTTGACCGTGTCTACATCGTCAAAGTGCCTTATTGCCTGCGGATCTCCGAAGAGATCAAAATTTACGAGAAACTGCTTAACCACAGTGAGCTGGTACACGCACCTTGCGCACCGGGCACCCTGGAAACGCTGTCGCGCTTCTCCATTCTCTCGCGCCTGAAAGAGCCGGAAAACTCCAGCATCTACTCGAAAATGCGCGTGTACGACGGGGAAAGCCTGAAAGATACCGACCCGAAAGCGAAGTCTTATCAGGAGTACCGCGACTACGCCGGTGTGGACGAAGGATGAACGGTCTGTCCACGCGTTTCGCCTTTAAGATCCTCTCCCGCGTGTTTAACTTCGACCATGCGGAAGTGGCGGCCAACCCGGTTCATCTGTTCTACGTGCTGGAGCAGCAAATTGAACGCGAGCAGTTCCCGCAGGAACAGGCTGAACGCTACCTTGAGTTCCTGAAAGGCTACCTGATCCCGAAATATGCGGAGTTCATCGGCAAAGAGATCCAGACCGCCTACCTGGAGTCTTATTCAGAGTACGGGCAGAACATTTTTGACCGTTATGTCACCTATGCTGACTTCTGGATCCAGGATCAGGAGTACCGCGACCCGGATACCGGCCAGCTGTTCGATCGGGAATCCCTGAACGCAGAGCTGGAAAAAATCGAGAAGCCGGCCGGGATCAGTAACCCGAAAGACTTCCGTAACGAGATTGTGAACTTCGTCCTGCGCGCCAGAGCGCATAACAACGGACGTAATCCAAACTGGACCAGCTACGAGAAACTGCGCACGGTAATCGAGAAGAAAATGTTCTCCAATACCGAAGAGCTGTTGCCGGTGATTTCGTTTAACACCAAAACGTCAACCGATGAGCAGAAAAAGCACGACGATTTTGTCGACCGTATGATGGAGAAAGGCTACACCCGCAAACAGGTTCGCCTGCTCTGCGAATGGTATCTGCGCGTACGTAAATCGTCTTAATACAAGTACAAGTGCCCGGTAGCGCATACGCCTGCCGGGCTACAAAAAAAAGTCCGGCACGTCCGGACACTGCAAGTTGGCAAATGCAGTACGGGGGATATATGACCTGGTTTATTGACCGTCGTCTAACGGCAAAAACAAGAGCACGGTAAATCGCCAGCGCTTCTTGCGCCGTTATAAAGCGCAAATTAAACAGTCGATCTCCGAGGCCATCAACAAACGCTCGGTGACCGACGTCGACAGCGGCGAATCTGTCTCCATCCCCACCGATGACATCAGCGAACCGATGTTTCATCAGGGACGTGGCGGCCTGCGCCATCGCGTACACCCAGGTAATGACCACTTCGTGCAGAACGACAGAATCGAGCGCCCGCAAGGCGGCGGGGGCGGTTCAGGAAGCGGTCAGGGACAGGCCAGCCAGGACGGTGAAGGACAGGATGAGTTTGTCTTCCAGATTTCAAAAGATGAGTATCTCGACCTGCTGTTTGAGGATCTGGCGCTGCCGAATCTGAAAAAGAACCAGCATCGTCAGCTTAACGAGTACAAAACCCATCGCGCGGGATATACCGCAAACGGCGTGCCCGCCAACATCAGCGTGGTCCGTTCGCTGCAGAACTCTCTGGCGCGACGCACGGCCATGACGGCAGGTAAACGGCGCGAACTCCGCGAGCTGGAGAGCAGCCTGAAGGTGGTGGAAAATACTGAACCAGCGCAACTGCTGGAAGAGGAACGCCTGCGCAAAGAGATAGCCGAACTCCGGGCTAAAATAGACCGGGTACCGTTTATCGACACCTTCGACCTGCGCTACAAGAATTATGAAAAACGCCCCGAACCGTCGAGCCAGGCGGTCATGTTCTGTCTGATGGATGTCTCCGGTTCGATGGACCAGGCCACCAAGGATATGGCGAAGCGTTTTTATATCCTGCTCTATCTGTTCCTGAGCAGAACCTATAAGAACGTGGAAGTGGTCTATATTCGCCACCACACTCAGGCGAAAGAGGTGGATGAACATGAGTTCTTCTACTCGCAGGAGACCGGTGGCACCATCGTGTCGAGCGCTCTGAAACTGATGGATGAAGTGGTGAAAGAGCGTTACGACCCGGCGCAGTGGAACATCTATGCCGCGCAGGCATCAGATGGCGATAACTGGGCGGATGACTCCCCGCTGTGTCACGATATTCTGGCGAAGAAAATTCTGCCGGTGGTGCGTTACTACAGCTATATCGAAATTACCCGCCGTGCTCACCAGACGCTGTGGCGTGAGTATGAACATCTGCAATCGATGTTCGATAACTTTGCCATGCAGCATATCCGCGATCAGGATGATATCTATCCGGTGTTCAGGGAACTGTTCCATAAACAGTCAGCCAACAGCAATGCCTGACCCAACAGCCAGCGAATCCGCTGGCTGTTTTCTTTACGTCCTGCCTATCCCAACGGCGAAATATTCTGTGCTAAGGTTAAACGCTGCGTATTGGTATTTAACAGGTAAATCGCTATGTCTGATGACGTTAAGGGAACAACAACCCACCAGCAACTCATTACGTTGTTAACCCAGCAGGGCGCGCGATTTCGCGTCATGGAGCATGACGGCCGTGGGGAAATGTGAAGCGGTGAGTGAGATCCGCGGAACCGATCGTAGGGGCAAGGGCAAAATGGCACGTTGGTCTGATGAAGGTGAAAGGGAAACGGCGTAAAAAACACGTTCTGGCGATCCTCGCCGCCGATCTGCAGGCCGATTTAAGCAGCTTGCCAGCATTTGGGGATAAAGCGTCTCTCGCAAGCCCTGCCGAAGTCGATACCCTGACCGCCTGCGTTTTTGGCGCCATTCCGCCTTTTAGCTTCCATCCCGATCTGGCACTGGTGGCCGACCCGCTCCTGTTTGAGCGTTTTGATGAAATCGCGTTTAACGCCGGTCTGCTGGAAAAATCCGTGATTATGGATACGCAGGATTATTTGCGTATCGCCCGTCCTGAGCTGGTGACGTTCCATAAAGCGTAATCGTGTAGGCTGGCATCACGTCAGCCTTTTTTTCCAGAAAAATAACTGACGCGACCAGGATAATGGCAACAGCGAAAAACGATGAAGAGATGATCAGCGTTTCGACAAACATGTGATCGTACATTTTTGCGACCCTTTTTCGATGCCTGCCCCTGTTTTATCCCCCGTAAATGACAGGGTTATGACAGCAGTAAAATCTTTTTAAAAACTGTCTTCAGCCGTGTTTCCGCGTAAAGTAAGCAGGCTTACTCTTTTGGCAAGGATTCCTTATGTTTGACCCGACTCTGCTCATTCTTCTGGCCCTCGCTGCGCTTGGCTTTGTCAGCCATAACACCACCGTCGCTATCTCAATTCTGGTGCTGATCATTGTGCGCGTGACCCCGTTAAACACCTTTTTCCCGTGGATAGAAAAACAAGGTCTCACCATCGGGATCATCATTCTGACCATTGGGGTGATGGCACCTATCGCCAGCGGTACGCTGCCTGCCTCGACGCTGCTGCACTCATTTGTGAACTGGAAATCGCTGATAGCGATAGCGGTAGGCGTTTTTGTCTCGTGGGCTGGGCGGGCGTGGCGTTACGCTGATGAGCAGCCAGCCCTCGCTGGTGGCCGGTCTGCTGGTGGGAACCGTGCTCGGTGTGGCGCTCTTTCGTGGCGTTCCGGTGGGCCCGCTGATTGCAGCCGGGCTGGTCTCACTGTTTATCGGGAAGTCATAGTCAGGCTGGCAATATAGCGCGCTGGCGTCTGCCCCAGCCCCTTCTTAAACATCGTGATAAACGCGGTGGTGGAGTCGTACCCCAGCGACTGCGCCACCTGCTGTACCGACTTTCCCCCAATCAACAGCTGTAACGCCACAATAAGCTGCAGCTGATGCCGCCAGCGGCGAAAGCTCAGGCCCGTCTCTTTCACCACCAGGCGCGCTAGATTACGCTCACTCATGGCGAAGTGGCTCGCCCATTGCGCCAGCGTCTGCCAGGCGGCAGGCTCTTCCGCCATCTTCTCGCTCATCAGCGGATTTTTGGATGAGGCGAAACGGGCAGTTGCAAATGTTCCTGACGCTGCAGCGGTAGCTCGTCAAAAAGAACATCCACCAGACGCGATGTGGCAGCAAGCGAAAGCGCTTCACGTGATTTTTCCGCCAGCGATAAGATCAGTTCCCGCACCAGAGGGGAGATCTTCAGGGTGCAGCAGCGATCGGGCAAACTTACCGCTCCGGGTTCAATAAACAAAAAGCAAAGCTGGGCACCGGCGTGGCCTTATTGCTGTGCGGCATCTGCCAGGGATCCACACGGCATACTGGGGCGGTACCATCAGCATGGCGTTTTCCACTTCGCAGGTGATGGCTCCCCCAGCGCCAGAATCAGCTGTCCCTTACGGTGTTGGTGTCGCGGAATGTATTGTTCCTCCGCCACCACGCGGATGCGAAACGCGACAGCCGCATCATGCTGGCTATCGGGATCGTAGCCGTCCAGTCCGAGACCAATCATCAGGTTGTCCGATATTAGCGATAAACTGTCATTTTAGCCTGATTTCAACCGTGGAGAAAATCGGTATTGTGTGCGCTCGCTTGAACGTATGAGAACACAATGACTACTGCAATTCGGGTTTCAGGAAAACAGGGCGCGCTGCTGATCGCAGGTATCCTGATGATTGCCACTACGCTTCGCGTCACCTTTACCGGAGCAGCACCGCTGCTCGATACCATTCGTCTCGATTATGGCTTGAGTACGGCGCAAACCGGTCTGCTGACCACCCTGCCTCTGCTGCTTTCGCCCTTATCTCTCCGCTCGCCGCAGGTGTTGCCCGGCGTATCGGCATGGAGCGCAGCCTGTTTATCGCCCTGCTGCTGATTTGCGTCGGCATTGCTGTGCGCTCCCTGCCTTCCGCCCCCTGCTTTTCATCGGTACGGCGGTGATTGGCTGCGGTATCGCACTGGGCAATGTGCTTTTGCCTGGGTTAATTAAACGTGACTTCCCGGGACAGGTTGCCAGACTCACCGGTGCGTATTCCCTGACGATGGGGATCTCCGCGGCGTTAGTTCCGCACTGATTGTTCCGTTGGCGCAAGGGGAAGCCGGCTGGCATGGCGCCCTGCTAATGCTGATGGCCTTTCCACTGGCGGCGTTACTGCTCTGGCTGCCACAGTGGCGTCAGAAACACGTTGCGACGGTGACCGGTGCAGGCGCGTTACATAAACCGCGCCATCTGGGCGCTCTGCCTCCGCCTGGCAGGTCAGCCCTTTTTCTGGGGATTAACTCGCTGATTTACTATGTCATCATCGGCTGGCTACCGGCGATCCTGCTCAGCCACGGTATAGCGAAGCCCAGGCGGGTTCTGTGCACGGACTCTTACAGCTGGCCACCGCCGTTCCGGGTCTC
>ENA-OQHY01000383-OQHY01000383.1-human-gut-metagenome-genome-assembly--contig:-NODE-383-length-25065-cov-6.787112_pt1 | contig 25065 bp, 24 predicted proteins | sample MGYA00242570_ERZ504733 | MGnify/ENA primary metagenome ERZ504733 (study PRJEB26092, sample SAMD00036219) | human gut metagenome | host: Homo sapiens | study: EMG produced TPA metagenomics assembly of... | reverse complement strand
CGCAATCTGTCGGCACACTGCGTCGAGGTACAGGCGGTCGAATAGTGGAGTCTCCTTCAGTAGCGAGTCGGCAGAGATGGTCATCGTGTCGCACTTCATGTCGACCGATGTACCGTGCGTGCTCCGCCGATAGCTAAGAGCGGAGCGACAACTGCCATGGTTATCGCAACGAGTATGTATTTCTTCATTTTCTTCTTCTTTAATTGTTTGGAAGTGAGTTGCCGACGGAGGGCTAACCGTAGCCTCCTACTTATTTCACTCCGGTGTGTCCGTAGCCACCCTCGCCACGCTCTGTTTCGTCGAGCTCCTCAACGAGGCAGAACTCGCCCTGCTCGTGGCGTGCTATGACCATCTGTGCGATGCGCTCGCCGGCTTCAATCACGAAGGGCTCGGTGGAGAGGTTGATGAGCAGCACGCCCAATTCGCCACGATAGTCGGCATCGATAGTGCCAGGCGAGTTGAGCACGGTGATGCCGTGCTTCAGAGCCAAGCCTGAGCGTGGGCGCACCTGCGCCTCGTAGCCCTCGGGCAGCGCGATGTGCAGACCGGTGGGTATGATGCGACGCTCCATAGGCTGCAGCGTGATGGGTTCTACGATGTTGGCGCGCAAGTCCATGCCTGCGCTCTGCGGTGTGGCGTAAGCAGGAAGCTGCTGCGAGCCACGGTTCACTATCTTTATTTTTACCATTATGTGTTCTGTTGTGGTTTACGTTACGTAATGTTTCAAATTGCAAAAGTACTTAATTATAATGAGATTACGCCTTTTTAGAGTATTAAAAAAGTGGAAATAGGTAGCAGAGTGAATAATCTTCTTGTCTATTTGGAATATTAGTTTTAATTTTGTGCTATAAACAAAACAAAACGATTATGGCAATGAATTGGCAACAACTCATATCGAACAAGCGACTCGGACAGGAGTTGCGCCACCCCGAGCGTCACGACGACCGCTCGGAGTTCAAACGCGACTACGACCGCCTTATCTTCTCGGCTCCGTTCCGTCGTATGCAGAACAAGACACAGGTGTTTCCGCTGCCAGGCAGCATCTTCGTTCACAACCGTCTCACTCACTCGCTCGAAGTGGCGAGCGTGGGCATGTCGTTGGGCAATGACGTGGCGCGTGCGCTGAAGCGTGTGCACCCCGAACTCGCGGGTACGCTCTTCGAGGAGCTGGGCACCATCGTGAGCACGGCGTGTCTGGCGCACGACATGGGCAATCCGCCGTTCGGACACTCTGGCGAGAAGGCTATACAGGCGTTCTTTCGCGAGGGTCGCGGACTGGCGTTGAAGCCTTGTGTGTCGGCGCAGATGTGGGAGGACTTGACGCATTTCGAGGGTAACGCCAACGCCTTCCGACTGCTCACGCACCGCTTTCACGGACGACGCGACGGCGGTTTCGTGATGACCTACTCCACGCTTGCCTCCATCGTGAAGTACCCGTATTCGAGTGAGTGTGCCGGCAAGAAAGGCAAGTTCGGCTTCTTCTGCTTCGAGCAGGAGGCGTTTCAGCGCATCGCCGACGACTCGGTATGCTGCGCCTCTCGGCTGAGGGCGAACCGCTGCGCTACGCACGCCATCCGTTGGTATATCTTGTTGAGGCTGCCGACGACATCTGCTACGAGATAATGGACATAGAGGATGCTCACAAGCTGCGCATCCTCTCCTACGGCGAGGCGAGTGAGTTGCTGTTGGGTTTCTTCAGCGACGAGTCGCGTAAGAATATTCTCGACCGCATCGAGGAGGAGGGCATCACCGACAACAACGAGAAGATTGTGTATATGCGTGCCTGCGCCATCGGACTGCTCGAAAGCGAGTGTGCGAAGGCATTTGTGCAGCACGAACAGGAGATACTCGCCGGCACACTGCAAGGCTCGCTCATCGACCACGTTGCTCCGCTCGTGCGCGATGCTTACCGCCATTGCACGGAGGTGAGCGTGCAGCGCATATACAACTCGAAGCCGGTGCTCGACGTGGAGCTGTCGGGTTACAAGATTATGGAGACGCTGATGGACACGCTCATCGAGGCTGCTACCGCTCCTGGCAAGTTCCACTCGGAGCAGCTGCGCAAGCGTTTCAGTAGCCAGTACGACATCAATAGCGACGACTTCGCTACGCGTGTCATGGCTGTCATCGATTATATCTCGGGTATGACCGACTCTTCGCGCTCGATATCTATCAGAAGATACAGGGCATCTCGCTCCCCATAGTATAGGAGGGTATGGCATCCTGCCGTACCCACGCACCCACATTCATGGAATAGTCTCCCACAGAACCCACAGAACGCACAGAAATTTCTTGCTGAGAAGAGACTTCCACAGATGGCACTGATGCAATCTCAGGGGTGCAGCAGTCTCTGCTGCACCAACCAAGCAAGCAGTGGTACTCCCACAGAACCCACGGAACGCACAGAAGTTTCTTGTAGAGAAGAGCCTCCCACAGATATCACGGATGCGCACAGATGTAGGAGGGTATGGCATCCTGCCATACCCACGCAGCCACTAACGCACCCAACCATCTGTGTTGACCAGTGCAATCTGTGGGAGAACTGTATTCCCACAGAACCCACGGAACGCACAGAAGCTTCTTGCAGAGAAGGGTCTCCCACAGATGGCACGGATTTACACAGATTTAGGAGGGTATGGCATCCTGCCGTACCCACGCAGCCACTAACGCACCCAAACTTCTGTGAGTTCTGTGGATTCCGTGGGCGAACTAACGCAACCAACCATCTGTGTTAATCAGTGCAATCCGTGGGAGAACTGTATTCCCACAGAACGCACGGAACGCACAGAAGCTTCTTGCAGAGAAGGGTCTCCCACAGATTGCACGGATTTACACAGATGTAGGAGGGTATGGCATCCTGCCGTACCCACGCAGCCACTAACGCAACCAAACTTCTGTGAGTTCTGTGAATTCCGTGGGCGAATTAACGCAACCAACCATCTGTGTTGATCAGTGCAATCCGTGGGCGAACTATATTCCCACAGAACCCACGGAACGCACAGAAGCTTCTTGTAGAGAAGGGTCTTCCACAGATAGTACACGGAGTTGTAATTATTATAAATTAACAAAACTTTTACTCGTTTCGCTTTGTCGTTTGAAGTATAATGTGTATATTTGCAACAGATAACAATTAAAACGATATGACTATGAAGAAATACGTATGTGATGTCTGCGGTTGGGTGTATGACCCAGCTGTTGGCGACCCAGAGAATGGCATAGAGCCAGGTACAGCATTTGAAGATCTTCCAGAAGATTGGGTTTGTCCACTTTGCGGAGTTGGCAAGGACGATTTTAGTCCGGTGGATTAAACCAGTATGAAAATAGAAAAAGCATTTGGTGCATAATTCGTTTCTCTTTTGAGAGCCTATATGCGCCAATGCTTTTTTATTTGTCCATCCGACGTTTCGTTGTCGGTTGTTGTTGCAGGGTTTATCTGTTTATTATTGCTTGGTTGGTGCAGCGGAGACCGCTGCACCCCCTGATGTTTATTTCACGAGCACCTTTGTTGTTTTCTTGCCACGCTTCACAATGTTCACACCCTTTTGTGGTGCGTTCAGACGGCGGCCCTGCAGGTCATAATACTCCGCTGTCGTGTCGTCCGACACCGTCGGCGCATCAATACCTGTAGCTGCTTTATATGTGAAGTATCCAGTGGTGTAGTTCGCCATTTCCTTGCCTATCTTGTTGTCGTCGTAGGGTACGGCACCTACAAGATTAGTGCAGTATTTAAACATATTCTGACCTTTTTTACATGCTGTTGTCACGAACTTGTCGCTTGCATAGATGGTGGTGAGAGCAGAATTGAAGCTGAACATAAAACGCATATCCGTCACGTTCTTAGTATCGAAGTTTGAGACATCCAGTGTAGTGAGCCCATTACATTCATAGAACATCTTGTTCATGTTTGTCACGTTCTTTGTGTCGAAGTTTGATACGTCAAGTGTTGTGAGAAAAGTACAGCCAGCGAACATGTAGCCCATGTTTGTCACGTTCTTTGTGTCGAAGTTTGATACGTCAAGTGTTGTGAGATACCTACAGTCATCGAACATGCATCCCATGTTTGTCACGTTCTCTGTGTTCAGATATTCAATACCCTCTATTTTTAAGTCGATGCAACCACGGAACCAGCTGTAGCAACTCGTTGGGCGTGCTTTTGCAAATGAGGCATCAAAGACAACTTTATTGATGTAATTGCTTCCAGATTTTTTGGGGTTATACCAACCTGGAGCATTTCTGCCCACATTCAGCGCAAACGCCCCATAGGGTTTTTGGGTGTCGTGCTTGAATGTCAGCGTGTTTGTGGCTTCGTCAAACACGGCATACGACTCTGCCTCTTGGGCAAATGCATGGCTACCACAGATAGGCAGGCACATCAAGACTGCAAGTAAAAGGCGAGCAATCGGGGGGTAAAATTTGGGTTTTCATAATAAAATAGTTTAAAAAATATTAGTATTTGGTTGTTTGTATCTTCTTGACGGCTGCAAATAAAGTAAAATAATTTGGAATTTGCAAATAATTAGGGCGAAAAATATGTTGCTATATGGTAAGTAGGGGCATCCGCGTCGACCGATGCGGATGTCTGTGTCGACCGATGCGGATGGTAAAATATGCGGAGGGGGTGGGGAAAAAAGGTGCGTGGGAGGTGCGTGGGAGGTGTGTGAGGGGCTTTGAAAGGGGGTGTGGGAGGGGTGCGTGGGTATGGCAGGATGCCATACCCTCCTATGGGCGTTCTTTGTAGATGACGTTGTTGGCACCGCTCGTTATTTTGAGAGCTTCGGGGTGCTCCTTTATGAACGAGTCGATGTGGCGCACGCGCTTGTTTTCGAGTATCTCGTCGACGGCGATGAGTATGCCCGTCTCCTCTACGTCGCCGAAACCGTAGTTGATGGCGGTGCCGAAGAGCTTCATGGTGGGCGAGAGCGACATGTAGGCGTTGACGAGTGGCGGGATGTTGTAGCCCAGCGCACGTATCTCGCGGTTGAGGATGAGGTAGTCCTTCTTGAAGTCGTCCTCGCAGAACAAGGCTGCGAGCTCCTCCTCCGGGGTCTCTATCTTCAGCGGGTGGAGCGGTATGATGAGGTTGTCCTTGTCGTCGAAGTGCTTCTTGAGGAAGTAGAGGATCATGTCGCGGCCACGGCGTATGTACGACGGGTACATGGTCATCTTGCCGAAGAAGTACTTCACGTTGGGCTTGATGACGGTGAGCGCGCCGAGTCCGTCCCACAGGTTGTCGAGTGCGAAGAGGCTCTTGCTCCGCGGCGTGTGCTCTGGTACTCGAGTGTCACGAAGGAGCGACCCAGCTCGATGGTGTAGGGCATGTAGTCGTTGATGAACTTCTCGGAGAAGTGGAACATGTGGCTTGTGGCGAGCTTCGGCTGGCGGTTCTCGTCGAGTTCCCAGTCGGTGCCGAGCATGTAGCGGTAGCCGCCGATGATCTCCTCTGCCTCGGGGTTCCACACGATGAGCTGCTTGTAGCAGTTCGTGCAGGTGTCGAACTCGTCGATGTCCATCGGCTTGCCGGTGCCGCCGCCTGCCTCGCGGAATGCTATCTCGCGCAGACGGCTATCTCGCGCATCACGTTCGGCGCGTTGTGTGCCGTGATGATGTATATCTCGTTGTTGCTCTTGTTAGTCATGCGGAGCTGACGCTCGGGAGTGAGTTCGCTTCTGAGCAGCTCTTTGCTGACGGGTTCTATGATTGGTTCTTCCATTGTTTGTTGTTTTCTTGCTTTCTCTGTTTTGTTGGGGGGCTTCTGGCGGCGTTTAAGCCGAAGTTAGGCAGCGTTTAAGCCGAACTAAGCCTTCTTGGGCCTTCCTAAGCCTTGGGTAATCAAGGGGTTAAGCCGAACTAAGCCTTTCTAAGCCGAATTAAGCCTTCTTAGGCCTTTCTAAGCCTTGGGTAATCGGGCTAACTAAGCCCTCCCCGACGGGGAGGGTTGGGAGGGGCTCAGTTTGTACGCCTCCTGCTGCACCCACTGTGCCCACTCTTGCGGCGTGCGACTCTTGTCGAACGTCTGCCAGGGGATGGGTTTGCCGATATATATGTCGAAGTGTTTGCCTACGTTGCGGTACATCTCGTCGACGAGGAATATCATGGCGAGATTGAACGGCAGCCAGCGGTCGCTGAACTTGGCTATGCGGTAGAAGCGTTCGGAGTTGCGTCCGCTGAAGTAGATGGGCACCACGTCGCGGTGGCACTCCACGCTCTTCGTGATGAACGTCTTCTTCCACGGCAGGTCGTGGATTGAGGCGTCCTTCTGCTTACGGCTATTCAGTCCGGCGGGGAACATGAGCATGTGGTTGTCGCTCTTGAAGCCAGCCTCCACCATGCGCGGGAAGTCGCGCCCCTGGCGCCCGGTCTTGTTGATGCCGATGCACACCGGTGCCAAGCCCGGGAGGTTCATCAGCAGGTCGTTGACGAGATAGCGGAAGCGTCCGTCGTAGTGGCGTCCGATGATGGAGCCGAGCGCCACGCCGTCCTGACCGCCGAGCGGGTGGTTGGACACGAAGGTGTATAGTTTGCCGTCGTCTTTCGGCGGAAGGTTCTCCTTGCCGATGATGCGTATGTCCATCTTCAGATAGCGCACTGTAGACTCTAACCACTCCACGCCGCTCTCGTCGCGGTGCTCCCAGATGAAAGCGTTCACCTGGTCTTGGTGTATAATCTTCTTGAGCCATTTCACAAGCAGGCGAGGCACGTAGCGAGCCTTGCTGCCCAGCTTGCTGTGCAGTATCTTTTCGATGTCGATCGTCTTTTCTGTTATCTCATTCATAAACCCGAAAACGCTGGTTGTGCTTCTTAATTTAGTGCAAAAATACTATATCTTTTTTATATACAAACATTTTAGCACAAGAAATGTAATATTTAATCAAATTTGATATGTTTTTGTAAACTTGTATGCGATTTTTTGTGTACCTTTACACCCAAATACGCATATATAATGTATAAGGACAAAACAGACAATACTACGATAGCAGCAACATACCATGTTCCGGTGCTTTTAGGCGAGAGCGTTGACGGGCTCAACATCAAGCCTGGCGGCATATACGTGGATGTCACCTTCGGTGGCGGTGGCCACTCGCGCGAGATACTGTCGCGCCTCACCGACGGCGCACATCTGTACAGCTTCGACCAAGATGCAGATGCAGAGCGCAACATACCAGACGCGGGTGATAGCTTCACGTTCGTGCGCAGCAACTTCCGCTATCTGAAGAACTGGATGCGCTATTATGGTGTGGGGCATATCGACGGCTTGCTCGCCGACCTCGGCGTGTCGTCGCACCACTTCGACGACGCAGAGCGCGGTTTCTCGTTCCGCTTCGACGCACCGCTCGACATGCGTATGAACAAGCGCGCCGGACGCACCGCTGCGAGATAGTGAACACGTACGACGAGGAACGCCTCGCCGACATCTTCTACATCTACGGCGAGATGAAGAACTCGCGACGCATAGCGTCGGCTCTTGTGAAGGCACGTCAGACGGCGGAGATAAAGACCACGAAGGACTTTCTGGCAGCCGTAGAGCCGTTCTTCAAGCGCGAACGCGAGAAGAAAGACATGGCACGACTCTTTCAGGCGTTGCGCATAGAGGTGAACCACGAGATGGACGCGCTGCGCGAGATGCTGCTCGCTGCCTCTGAGCTGCTTGCACCAGGCGGTCGACTATCGGTTATCACCTACCACTCGCTTGAGGATCGCATGGTGAAGAACGTGATGAAGTCGGGCAACGTGGAAGGAAAGGTGCAGCAGGACTTCTTCGGTAGGATAGAGACACCATTCCGATTGGTCAACAACAAGGTGATACTGCCATCCGACCAAGAGCAGGCTGACAACCCGCGCAGTCGCAGTGCTAAACTAAGAATAGCTGAAAAGAAATAAGAAAATGAAAGAAGACAACCCCATAATAGATATCGCGGACGCAGCCACGACGAACGTGGAAGCACCCGCTGCTGACAAGGCAAAGCCCGTGGACGAGAAAGCTGACGAGACACCGACAGCCGACGAAAGCCCATCGGAGCCGGCATCAGACGGTGCGCCATGCTGCGCACCATCATACGTCAGCAGGCGATAGAGGACGAGCTGCCACTCTCGAAGAATCTCACACTGAAGAAGGTGCTCGGCGGCGACATCCTCAACACGCAGTTCCTGCGCCGACAGATATGGGTGATAGTGATAGCCTCGCTGTTCGTCATCGTCTATATCTCTAACCGATACAAGTGTCAGCAGAACCTGATAAAGATAGACAAGCTGACGAACGAACTGGAAGATGCAAAGTATCGCGCACTATCCAGTTCGAGCGACCTGACACAGCAGACACGCGAGAGCAAGGTGCTCGAACGTCTGCATAACGACAAAGACTCTACGTTGCACATTGCTACGCAGCCCCCATACATCATAACAATCCCTAATAACGAGTAAGCATGAGCAAATTTGACAGTAAGAAAGTGATGCCACGCTACAGTTTCCTCGCCATTCTCATGACGTTGGTGGCAATCACCGTCGTAGGCAAGACACTATACATAATGACCGCCAAGCGCGCCTTCTGGGAAGAGGTGGCTGACCGCGTGAAGGTGGATAGCTTGAAGACACTGCCTATTCGTGGCAATATACTCAGTTGCGACGGACAACTCATGGCATCGTCGCTGCCACAGTATAACATCTTCATGGACTTCGTGGCACTGCGCGAGGCGAAGAAAGACACGCTCTTCGAGCAGAAACTCGACTCGATATGCATGGGGCTGAACGCCATCTTCCCCGACCGCTCGGCAGAGGAGTTCAAGAAGCACCTCATGGAAGGCTTTGAAAAGAACAAACGCCATTGGCCTGTATGGAACCGACGTATCAACTACAGCACCTTCTCGGAGGTGAAGAGCCTGCCCGTGTTCAACCTCAGCAAGAACCAAAGCGGATTTCACTGGGATGAGCACAACGCACGCAAGCTGGCTTACGGCTCGCTCGCCGGACGTACCATCGGAAAGATGTACGGCGCGAAGGACACCGCACAGTGCGGCTTGGAACTCTCATACGACTCGCTGCTGCGTGGCGAGGAGGGCATACGCCATCGCCGAAAAGTACTCAACAAATACCTCGACATCGTAGACACACCACCGGTGAATGGTGCCGACATCATGACCACCATCGACGTGTCGATGCAAGACCTTGCCGAACGCGCACTGCTCAAGGAGCTGCGCCTCATCAACGCCAATGTGGGTGTGGCTATCGTTATGGAGGTGAAGACGGGCGACGTAAAGGCTATCGTCAATATGACGAAGTGTGCCGACGACGACTATCACGAGATAAAGAACCACGCCATCAGCGACTTGCTCGAGCCTGGATCTGTGTTCAAGACAGCCAGCATCATGGTGGCGCTCGACGACGGAGTGGTAGACACAACCTATCGTGTGGAGACAGCCGGCGGCGTGTGGCCGATGTACGGCAGAGAGATGAAAGACCACAACTGGCGACGCGGTGGCTACGGTATGCTCACGCTGCCGCAGACGCTGATGGTCAGCTCGAACATCGGTGTGAGTCGCATCATCGACGACCACTACCACAACACGCCAGAGAAGTTCGTGCAGGGCATCTATCGCCTCGGACTCGCCGACGACCTGCACATACCGCTGCAAGGAGCATCGCCGGCACGCATACGTATGCCGAAGAAAGACGCGCGCGGCAAGCAGTACGTCAACTGGAGCAAGACAACGCTCCCTTGGATGAGCATCGGCTACGAAACGCAGGTGCCACCAATCTCAACACTCACCTTCTACAACGCCATCGCCAACGGCGGAAAGATGATGGCACCGCGCTTTGTGAAGGCGGTGATGAAGGACGGAGTGGTGATAAAGGAGTTTGAACCCGTGGTGCTGCGCGAGCGCATCGCCAAGGAGACAACGATAAAGAAGATAACCACCATTCTCGAACACGTGGTGAGTCAGGGACTCGGCAAGAAAGCCGGCTCGCAGTCGTTCCTCGTAGCAGGCAAGACGGGTACGGCGCAGATATCGAAGGGCGCAGCCGGATACAAGAGCGGACAGATGAACTATCTGCTCTCGTTTGCAGGCTTCTTCCCAGCCTACGAGCCACGCTATAGCTGCATCGTCTGCATACAGAAGTCGGGTCTGCCGGCTTCGGGTGGCGGCATGAGCGGCGTGGTGTTCCACGATATAGCCGAGGGCATCATGGCACAGAGTCTGAAACTGGAGGCTGCCGATGCACGCGACTCGCTGTCGATACTCATTCCGCAGGTGAAAAACGGCAACATGCTTGCTGCAAGCTACGTGCTCGACCATCTCGGCATAAAGCAGCGATCCAACTGGGACGGCTCATATCTCAACGGCAACCCCATCTGGGGACACGCCTTTGAGAGCGGCGGAAAGACAATCGCGCTGCATCGTGTGCCAGAAGTGGACAAGAACACCATGCCCGACGTGCACGGCATGGGAGCCAAAGATGCCGTGTATCTCATAGAGAGTCGTGGCGTGAAGGTGAAGCTAAACGGCAGAGGAAAGGTCATGGAGCAAAGCATCGGTGCCGGACAGCATATAAAGAAGGGCATGGTTTGCTCGCTAAGGCTCGGTTGATGAGTTGAGGTGTTGATGAGTTGAGGTGTTTATCCAATTCCTCTATTATATAAAAAAGTAAAAACCAGATATATGAAACTTAAAGAATTGCTTAAGAACATCACCGTTCTTGCTATAAAAGGCAGCGATGATGTAGAAGTGACAGGCGTCAATATCGATTCTCGCCGCATCAAGGAAGGACATTTGTTCGTGGCAATGAAAGGCACCCAGGTAGACGGACACAAGTTCATACCTAAGGCTGTGGAGCTCGGCGCGAAGGCTGTGCTCTGCGAAGTGATACCAGAACAAACCGAAGAAAACGTGACGTATGTGCAGGTGGCTGACACCGAGGACGTGGTGGGCATCGTTGCAACCACATTCCACGGCAATCCGTCGACAAAGCTGAAGCTCGTCGGTGTGACCGGAACGAACGGCAAAACCACTATCGCCACCTTATTATATAATATGTTCTCGAAGATGGGGCACAAGTGCGGACTGCTCTCTACGGTGTGCAACTACATCGTTGACGAGGCTGTACCGGCAGACCACACCACTCCCGACCCGATAGCACTGAACGAACTGCTTCACCGCATGGTGGACGCAGGCTGCGAGTACGCCTTCATGGAGTGCTCGTCGCACGCCATAGCGCAGAAGCGCATCGGTGGACTGACCTTCGCTGGTGGACTCTTCACCAATCTCACACGTGACCACCTCGACTATCACAAGACATTCGAGAACTATCGCAACGCGAAGAAGGCTTTCTTCGATATGCTGCCCAAGACCGCATTCGCCATAACCAACGCCGACGATAAGAACGGAATGGTGATGGTGCAGAACACGAAGGCTACGGTGAAGACATACTCCACACGTAGCGTTGCCGATTTCAAGGCGCGCATCATCGAGTGTCACTTCGAAGGAATGTACCTCGAAGTGAACGGCAGAGAGGTGGGCGTGCAGTTCATCGGCAAGTTCAACGTTAGCAACCTGCTGGCTGTGTATGGTGCAGCAGTGATGCTCGGCAAGAAGCCTGAGGACGTGCTCGTGGCGATGAGTACGCTGCACAGTGTGAGCGGACGCCTCGAACCGATACACTCGCCGGAGGGTTACACCGCCATTGTCGATTATGCTCACACGCCTGACGCATTGGAGAATGTGCTCAACGCCATTCATGAGGTGCTCGACGGCAAGGGAGAGGTGATAACCGTATGCGGAGCCGGTGGTAATCGCGACAAGGGTAAGCGTCCGCTTATGGCACAGGAGGCTGTGAAGCAGAGCGACCGCGTCATCATCACAAGCGACAACCCACGCTTCGAGGAGCCACAGGATATCATCAACGATATGCTTGCCGGACTCAATGCGCAGCAGATGAAGAAGGTGATAGCCATCACCGACCGTCGTGAGGCAATACGCACAGCCTGCATGATGGCGAAGAAGGGCGACGTGATACTCATAGCCGGCAAGGGACATGAGAATTACCAGGAGATAAAGGGTGTGAAGCATCACTTCGACGACCATGAAGTGGTGCGCGAATGCTTTTAAAGTTCAAAATTCAAAACTCAGAAATGTTATACTATCTTTTCCGTTTCCTCGAAGAATACGGCATTAGTGGCTCGCACATGTGGGGCTACATATCATTCCGCTCGCTGTTGGCACTGATCATCTCGCTCGTTGTCTCAGCATGGTTTGGCGAGAAGTTTATCAAGTATCTGAAGCGCAAGCAGATTACGGAGACTGCACGCGATGCAAGCATCGATCCGTTTGGCGTAAAGAAGATTGGTGTGCCGTCGATGGGCGGTGTGATAATCATCGTCTCTATCCTCGTGCCAGTGCTGTTGCTCGGTCGTCTGCGCAACATCTACCTTATCCTGATGATTGTCACCACGCTGTGGCTCGGCTTCTTGGGTGGCATGGACGACTTTATAAAGATATTCCGCCACGACAAGGAAGGACTGAAAGGTCGTTACAAGATTGTGGGACAGGTGGGCATCGGACTCATCGTGGGTCTTGTGCTGTGGGCATCGCCCGATGTGAAGATGAACGAGAACCTCGTCTACGAACGCCAAGGGCAAGAACTCGTGGTGAAGCATCAGAGCGAAGCGCATAAGTCACTGAAAACCACCATTCCGTTCGTGAAGAGTCATAACCTCGACTACTCGCGCATAACGAGCATCTTCGGCAAGTATCGTGTGGCAGCCGGCTGGATACTGTTTGTCATTATGACCATCTTGGTGGTGACAGCAGTGAGCAACGGAGCCAATCTGAACGACGGCATGGACGGCATGTGCGCAGGCAACTCTGCCATAATAGGCGTGGCGCTGGGCATACTCGCCTATGTCAGTTCGCACATCGAATATGCGGGTTATCTGAATATAATGTACATACCCGGTTCGCAGGAGCTCGTAGTGTTCCTCAGTGCCTTTGTCGGAGCATTGATAGGCTTCCTTTGGTACAACGCCTATCCGGCGCAGGTCTTCATGGGCGACACTGGTTCGCTAACCATCGGTGGCATCATCGCCGTAACGGCAATCATCATACACAAGGAGCTGATGCTCCCGATACTCTGTGGTATCTTCTTTGTGGAGAGCCTAAGCGTCATACTGCAGGTCTACTACTTCAAACTCGGTAAACGTCATGGCGTTAAGCAGCGCATCTTTAAGCGCACGCCAATCCACGACAACTTCCGCACACAGGCTTCGCAGCTCGACCCCGACTGTAAGTATCTCATCACACGACCACGGACTGCGTTTCATGAGTCGAAGATAACGGTGCGCTTCTGGATTACGACGATAATCCTTGCAGCGATGACCATCATAACGTTAAAGATAGATAGACACAATGAAAAGAATAGTTATTCTTGGAGCCGGCGAAAGTGGAGCCGGTGCCGCAGTGTTGGCAAAGAAAGAAGGCTTCGATGTGTTCGTTAGCGACATGTCAGCCATCAAAGACAAATATAAGAAACTACTCGACGACCACGCCATCGAGTGGGAGGAGCGTCAGCATACAGAGGAGAAGATTCTCTCTGCCGACGAAATCATCAAGAGCCCCGGCATCCCGAAGGAAACCCCAATGGTGAAGGCGGCTATGGAGAAAGGCATACACATCATCAGCGAGATAGAGTTTGCAGGTCGCTATACTCACTCGAAGATGATCTGTATCACAGGTTCTAATGGCAAGACAACAACCACGTCGCTCATCTATCACATCTTCAAGACTGCAGGCTACGACGTAGGACTCGCCGGCAACATCGGACGCTCGCTCGCATTGCAGGTGGCAGAGGAACCGCACGAATATTACATCATCGAGCTTAGTTCATTCCAACTCGACAATATGTACGACTTCCACGCCAACATCGCCATTCTGCTGAACATCACGCCCGACCACCTCGACCGCTACGACTACTGTATGCAGAACTACGTGGACGCGAAGATGCGCATCATACAGAACCAGACCGACAAGGACTCGTTCATCTACTGGAACGATGACCCCGTCATCAAGCGCGAACTGGAGAAATACGACATCAAAGCCATTCAGTATCCGTCTCCGAATTGAAGGAGAAGGGTTCCATTGGCTACATGGAGGACGGCGAGTACACCATCGAACGACCTACACCGTTCAACATGGAGCAGGAGGAGTTGTCGCTCACCGGCAAACACAACATATACAACTCGCTGGCAGCAGGCATCGCTGGCAACATCACGGGCATTAAAAAGGACGTGATACGTCAGAGTCTGAGCGACTTCCCTGGCGTAGAACACCGCTTAGAGAAGGTGTGCAAGGTGGGCGGAGTGCAGTATGTCAACGATTCGAAAGCTACGAATGTAGACGCTTGCTGGTATGCGCTTGAGAGCATGAAGACACCTACTATCCTCATCATCGGTGGTAAGGATAAAGGCAACGACTACAACGAGATACTCGACCTTGTGAAGCAGAAGTGTAAGGCACTCGTATTCCTCGGTGCCGACAACACAAAGCTGCACAACTTCTTCGACAACCAGGGTGTGGAGATACGCGATACTCACTCGATGAAGGACTGTGTGGCTGCCTGCTACGAGCTTGCAGAACCCGGCGACACCGTGTTGCTCAGTCCGTGCTGCGCCAGCTTTGACCTCTTCAAGAATATGGAGGACAGAGGTGAGCAGTTTAAGACACTGGTGAGAGGGTTGTAATAGGGGGTTGAGATGGTGATGTGGTGAGATGTTGAGATTTGTATTGCTAATGTCAACACAACACCATCTCAACACTTCACCACCTTTCACACCATCTCACCATAAAATAACAACAAGCAATGATAAACAAGACATTAGACAACATATTCAAAGGCGACAAGGGAATATGGATGGTGTTCTTCTTCCTATGCCTTATTAGTGTCATTGAGGTGTATTCCGCCTCTGCGCAGCTAACGTATAAGGGAGGCAGCTACACGGCTCCTGTCATAAAGCATATCTTCCTGCTCGCAGTCGGAATATTCTTCATGGTAGTGACGCTCAACGTGAAGTGTAAGTACTTCAAGATGGCAACGCCATTTATGCTCGTCGTCTCTCTGGTAACGCTGTTGTGGGTGTTTGTAGCTGGTGCCTCCACCAATGGAGCACAACGCTGGATAAGCATCGTAGGCATACAGTTTCAGCCCTCGGAGATAGCCAAGGGCACCATGGTGCTCGCTACGGCGCAGATATTGAGTGCGTTGCAGACTGAGGATGGAGCCGACAAGATGGCATTCAAGTACATACTCACAGTGTGCTTCTTCATTGTGCCGCTTATCATGGTTGAGAACCTGTCCACGGCTTTGTTGCTCTGCATCGTCATATTCATGATGATGCTGCTTGGGCGTGTGCCCATGCGTCAGCTTGGAAAGCTACTCGGCTTTGCAGTGCTCAGCGTAGCACTCGTCGTTGGCGCCGTGATGACCTTTGGTAAAGACGAGACGCAGAAGCCCGAGAGTCAGACCCTCACCGAGCAAGTAGCGAAGCCGAATGATGTCAATGACACTAATGTCGAAGAAAAGTCGGAAGACAAGAACGTTGTGGAGAAGGTGTTTCACCGCTTCGATACGTGGAAGTCGCGCATCAATAAGTTCCTCGCACACAAGGATGTAGCACCGAAGGATATCGATCTTGATAAGGATGCTCAGGTGGCGCACGCCAACATTGCCATCGCCTCTTCGAACATCACAGGCAAAGGTCCAGGCAACTCCGAGGAGCGCGACTTCGTGTCGCAGGCGTTCAGCGACTTTATCTATGCCATTATCATCGAGGAGATGGGTATCGTAGGTGCTGCCGGTGTAGCCATGCTCTACATCATTCTGCTGTTCCGCACGGGACGTATTGCCAGCAAGTGTGAGAACAACTTCCCTGCACTCTTCGCCATGGGACTCGCCCTGCTGCTCGTTACGCAGGCATTGTTCAATATGTGCGTTGCGGTGGGCATCGTACCCGTGACGGGTCAGCCGCTGCCGCTCATTAGTAAGGGTGGAACGTCGACCATCATCAACTGCGTGTACATCGGCGCTATACTCAGTATCAGTCGCTCGGCACAACGCAAACAGGAAATCATAGCCGACACAACAGAAGCGTAAATAAACACAACTAAAAACGTTAAATAAACACAACTAAAAACGTTAAATAAACACAACTAAAAACGTTAAATTCACTCTATATTATTCCCGCAGCGCGGGAACATTATTCCGGTGCTACGGGAACAACCCTCCAGCGCAACCGGAACAATGTTCCGGTGCTACGGGGAATTTTCTTGTTTTTGCGAGATATAAAACTACATTTGCGAGATATAAAACTACATTCAACGCATCGAATATAGACATACATAGAGTAGAAGTTGCAAACGTCTGTGTATTAATAAAAAAAAGCGTAAGAAAAAAACGTAATAATCTGAAATATCAGAAAAAATTATTAATTTTGTATTTTGAAAGAAATGTGAGTAAATGGAACAAGAAATAAGAGTCATTGTTAGTGGCGGTGGCACCGGTGGACACATCTTTCCAGCCGTGTCGATAGCCAATGCAATAAAGTCGAAATGCCCCAACGCGAAGATACTCTTCGTTGGAGCCCTCGGACGTATGGAGATGCAGCGTGTGCCTGACGCAGGTTACGAGATAGTAGTCTGCCGGTGAGAGGTTTTATCCGTCCGCTGTGGTCGCCTCGTAACATCGGTGTTGCGCTCGACTTCCTCCGCAGCAAGAGAATGGTGCGCAAGACAATCCGCGAGTTTGCCCCGGATGTGGTGGTAGGCGTAGGCGGATATGCCAGTGCCGCTACGCTCGATGCTGCCAGTGCTATGGGTATCCCGACACTTATACAGGAACAGAACTCATACGCTGGCGTGACTAACAAGCACCTCGCTGCCAAGGCACGTAAGATATGTGTGGCATACGACGCATGGAACGCTTCTTCCCAGCCGAGAAGATAATCAACACGGGCAATCCCGTGCGCCAGAACCTCATCGAGACAACCATCTCGCGCGAAGAGGCAGTGCTTAGTCTCGGGCTCGACCCCGCAAAGAAGACAATACTTCTCGTAGGTGGTAGTCTCGGAGCTCGCACCATCAACGAAAGCGTGCTGCAGCACCTCGACCTCGTAGAGCATAGCGGCGTGCAGTTCGTATGGCAAACAGGCAAGTACTACAGTGCAGCAGTGGCAGAGCAGTTGAAGGCGCACAAACCGCTGCCTATGCTGAAGGTAATGGACTTCATCAGCGACATGGGAGCCGCATACAAAGCTGCCGACCTCGTGATAAGTCGTGCAGGAGCAAGTTCCGTCAGCGAGTTCTGCTTGATAGGCAAACCCGTAATCCTCGTGCCTTCGCCAAACGTGGCTGAGGATCATCAAACAAAGAACGCTTTGGCACTCGTCAATAAAGACGCAGCCCTCTACGTGAAGGATGCCGAAGCACCAGCAACACTGCTCCGCCTCGCTATTGATACCGTGAACGATGCAGAACAGCTCGCACAACTCACAGCGAACATTAAAAAACTTGGCAAGCACAACTCTGCCGATGTAATAGCCGACGAGGTACTGAAACTCGCCAATAAACAGTAAAAAGACAAAAATGGAACTCAAAGATATTAAAGCCGTATATTTCGTAGGCGCAGGTGGCATCGGCATGAGCGCCATTGCACGCTATTTCATTCGCAAGGGCTTGGTAGTGGCAGGCTACGACAAGACACCATCTGAACTGACAAAGCAGCTCGAGCGCGAAGGAGCACTCCTCCACTATGCGGAGAACATAGACGATATACCACACGCTTGTCGCGACCCGAAGTCGTGCCTCGTAATCTATACACCGGCGATACCAGCCGACCATAAGGAGTTGCTGTACTTCCGCGAGAATGGCTTCACAGTGGAGAAGCGCGCACAGGTGCTCGGCACACTGACACGCACACATAAAGGACTCTGCGTGGCTGGCACACACGGCAAGACATCAACATCAACCATGTGTGCACACATCATGCACCAGAGTCATATCGACTGCAACGCATTCCTCGGAGGCATATCGAAGAACTACGGTTCCAACTACATAATCTCGGACGAAAGCGACTATGTAGTGATAGAAGCCGACGAGTTCGACCGCTCTTTCCATTGGCTTCGCCCGTGGATGAGTGTCATAACAGCAACCGACCCTGACCACCTCGACATCTACGGCACAAAAGAAGCATACCTTGAGAGCTTCCGCCACTATACAACACTCATTCAGCCAGGCGGCGCACTCATCATACATCGCGACTTGGAGATGAAACAGGCGGTGCAGGAAGGTGTGAAGGTGTACGACTATAGCCGCCATGAGGGCGACTTCCATGCTGAGAATATCGTCATCGACAACGGAACTATCACCTTCGACTTCATCTCGCCAATAGAGAACGTGAAGGGAGTGAAGCTCGGCCAACCCGTGCCAATCAACATCGACAACGGTATCGCAGCTATGGCAATGGCACAGCTCGCTGGATGCAACGCAGAAGAACTTAAGTATGGCATGAAGACATACCATGGCGTAGACCGTCGCTTCGACTTTAAGATAAACGATAGCCGACATGTGTTGCTCTCCGACTACGCACACCATCCGAAGGAGATATACCAAAGCGCAAAAAGCATACGCGAGCTATATAGCGGACGACATATCACAGCGATATTCCAACCACACCTCTACACTCGCACACGCGACTTCTATCGCGACTTCGCTGACGCACTTAGTCAGCTCGACGAGGTGATACTCACCGAGATTTACCCCGCACGCGAGCAACCTATCGAAGGCGTAACGTCGCAGCTCATCTACGACAACCTGCGCCCTGGGATGGAGAAGAGCATCATACGCAAAGACGATGTGCTCGACCTCGTAAGCAAGCGCGACTTCGACGTGCTCGTGATACTCGGAGCCGGCGATCTCGACAACTATATGCCACAAATAACTAAGATAATAGAGAATAAGAAGTGAAACTGTCCCGTAGCAAAATCTTCTTCGTTGTAAGTGATGTGCTGATAGCCGTTTACCTGCTCGTTGCCTTCTGCTCTTTCGATAAGAAAGGCGGAAACCACACCCCGTGCAATAAGGTGAGCATCGACATCGCCGACAACGTAACAAGCGGATTTATCGATGCGAAGATAATAAAGGACAGACTGCAGAAGAACGGCATCTACCCAATAGGCAAAGAAATATGCAAGATAGACACACGCCACATTGAGGAGATGCTCAGCAAAAGCCCATTCGTGCAAACCGCCAATTGTTATAAGACAGAAGGCGGACACGTATATATCAGCGTCACGCAGCGTATGCCTGTGATAAGGATAAAAGCCGAAAACGGCGACGACTACTATGTAGACGATAACGACTGCGTGATGCCGACAACCCACTACACCAGCGACTTAATCATAGCCACGGGTAACATAAATCGCTGGTATGCCACCAACTATCTCTCGCCCTTAGGCAGAGTGATTATGGCAAACGAAATGTGGAAAAACCTCATTGAGCAAATCAATGTACTACCCAACTACGGCATCGAGATTGTGCCACGCATCGGCGACCACATCGTGCACATTGGCAGACTGCCCGACTGCAAGAATCGCACAGAGCGTTTCGCTGCAATAAAGAAGTTTATGGATGTGAAGATGACACGCCTATCGAAGTTCTATAAGTACGGACTCTCTACTGTGGGATGGAACAAATACTCGTACATCGACATCGAGTTCGACAACCAAATCATCTGTCGAAAGAAGTCGTCGAAACATGCATATGTAGCACCAGTGGCGATGCCTGTTGCTGTGCAACAAACCGCCGAACAGGCACAACCCACTGCCGAACAGGCACAACCTAACGCTACACCGACGCAATCTACTACCGAACCGACGCAGGGTAAGAAGGAAACCACGAAATCTGCGGCTAAAGAAGTAGAGAAGAAGCCAGAAAAGGCAGAGAAGAAGTCTGACAAGACAGAAAAGAAATCTGACAAGACTGATAAGAAGTCGGCTAAGTCAGATAAGAAGTCGAAAGACGATAAACCACAAAAGAAGAAATCAAGTAACAAACGATAATATAACACTCAACAAGATAAACGTATGGCAAAGGATTTAATAGTAGCTATTGAGCTCGGGTCGTCTAAGATGACCGGAATTGCCGGAAGAAAAAACCCCGATGGCAGCATTTCTATTCTTGCTGTCGCAAAAGAAGACTCCACCCAGTACATACGCAAGGGCGTAGCATATAATATTGAACGTACCGCACAGGGACTGAGCAATATAGTAAACAAACTAAAGAACACTCTTAAAACAGAAATAGCGCAGGTGTATGTAGGCATCGGAGGTCAGAGCATACATAGCGTGAAGAACCCCGTAATAAAGGAATTGCCACAGGACACAATCGTGTCGCAAGAGATGGTGAACGAACTCATGGACACCAATCGCAGCATGGTGTATCCCGACTACGAAATTCTGGATGCCATAACCGAGGAATACAAGGTGGGCGCACTCTTTCAGGACGACCCCATCGGCATTCAGGCAGAGCATCTTGAGGGCAACTTCCTCAATGTGTTGTGGCGTCGCTCGTTCTATCGCAACATCAACAAGAGTCTTGACAACGCTGGCATTAAGGTGGCAGAGATGTATCTCGCGCCGCTCGCAATGGCTGATAGCGTGCTCACCGAAGCAGAGAAGCGTGCAGGTTGCGTGCTCGTCGACCTTGGTGCCGAGACCACAACCGTATCGGTCTACTACCGCGACAAGCTGCGCAACATCGCCGTGCTGCCACTCGGTAGCTCGAACATCACAAAAGACCTTGAGTCGTTGCAGATGGACGAGGCTAACGCAGAGGCAATGAAGTTGAAGTACTCTTCGGCTATGACCAACGAAGAAGATATCGATGTCAACGCCACACTGCCCATCGGCGACGGTAGAACAGTGTCGAGCCGTCTGTTCATAGAAGTGGTGGAGGCACGCATACTCGAGATAGTAGAGAATGTGAAGTATCTCATCCCGAACGAACTCACCGACAAGTTGCTCGGCGGAATCGTGCTCACGGGTGGTGGTAGCAATATGAAGAACATCGAGAAGCTCTTCCGTGAAGTGTTCGGCATGGACAAGGTTGACAAGGTGCGTATCGCAAAGACCACCACACTTAATATCAACAAGAAAGACTCAGATGTTATCCTTGCTGAAGACGGTACAACAAACACCATCCTCGGCTTGCTCGCAAAGGGCGACATGAACTGCGCCGGACGCGCAATCAGTGACACACTCTTCGGCGAAGAGGATGAGAACGGCGAGCATACCACCACCATAACGCTCGATCCGAATGCTACTACTGGTACATCAGTAGCCAGTCAGGTCACAACCACAGGACCTGCACCTGCACCTGCCGCTACACAGACCGCCACTACTGGCACAACAACAGTCGTAGAGGAGAAGGAAGAAGAGGAGGACGAGAAGGAGCCAGAACGTCCGAAGGACACAAAGATAAGCCGCTGGTTTGGCTCGCTCAAGAAGTTCGGACGCTCGCTCGTTGAGCCCGATGTCAATGAATAACCATTAATACGATTATTACTATGTCAGACAATATCAATCCAATGGTGGACTTCGGTGCACCAGAAAAAGAGAATACAATCATTAAAGTAATCGGTGTAGGTGGAGGTGGCGGCAACGCTGTCAACCACATGTACCGCGAGGGCATACACGATGTGTCGTTCGTAGTCAGCAACACCGATATTCAGGCACTCAACGACTCACCAGTGCCTATGAAGTTGCAGCTCGGCAAGGAGGGTCTGGGTGCAGGCAATAAGCCTGAAAAGGCGCGCCAGGCAGCCGAGGAGAGCATCAACGACATCACAGCAATGCTTAGCGATGGCACGAAGATGACCTTTATCACCGCCGGAATGGGTGGTGGAACAGGTACGGGTGCTGCACCAGTAATCGCACGTGTGTCGAAAGAACTCGACATCCTCACCGTAGGTATCGTAACCATACCGTTCCGCTTCGAGGGAAAGAAGAAAATCAACCAGGCTCTCGACGGCGTGGAGGAGATGGCGAAGCACGTCGATGCACTCCTCGTTATCAACAACGAGCGTCTGCGCAAGATATATCCTGATCTCACCGTGCTCGACGCGTTCGGAAAGGCTGACGACACGCTCAGCGTGGCAGCGAAGTCAATCGCTGAGATTATCACCAACCATGGACTCATCAACCTCGACTTCAATGACGTGAAGACCGTGCTAAAGGACGGTGGTGTAGCAATCATGTCTACAGGCTACGGCGAGGGCGAAGGACGTGTTAAGCAGGCTATACAGGACGCACTCAACTCGCCACTGCTCAACGACAACGACATCTTCAACTCGAAGAAGATACTTCTCAGCATCAACTTCTCGAAGGACAGCAACAAGGACAACCCTGCAGCCGGCGGTCTGATGATGGAGGAGATGAACGAGGTGAACGACTTCATGGAGCAGTTCGGTTCTGACTTCGAGATAAAGTGGGGTATCGGACTCGACCCCGACCTCGGCAACAAGGTGAAGGTGACAATTCTCGCTACAGGCTTTGGCATCAGAGATGTTGATGGTATGGACTCGCATATCAAGAAGATTGTGCAGGAGAAGGACGAGAAGGCTACAGAGGAAGAGATACAGAGAGGCATTCGTATGGGCATGTACTACCCTGACGGCAATGGCAAGTTCGTTGTGAAGCGCCGTCCGCACATCTTCCGTTTCCAACCTGACGACCTCGACAACGAGGAGGTAATCCTGGCTATCGAGAACACTCCGACATACAAGCGCACACAACAGCAGGTGAAAGAGTTGCGTCGCCGTCTTACAGACGAGCGCGAAGTGGTGAAGCAGAAGACCGATGAGGGTGTTGTGCGCACCATAACGTTCTAATAGAGCAGAACAGGCGCTGCGTTTAAGGGCAGCAGGAACATAACACTACGTGTATAACATACAAAGGGCAATATCAAAGCATCGTTACATGGCGACTTGATATTGCCCTTTGTGCGTTCAATATATGTATTTTGGGTAAATTGTTCCGTAGTAGGGGTAGTGGCAGAACGTGTTTTTCTGCATAACTTTGCCTGCGGAGAGTAGAAATTAAAACATTGACAGATATGTACATAGAGAAGATAAAGTCGCCAGCCGACTTGAAAGGGCTGGACATAGAGGCGCTTAACATTGTGGCGGACGAGACACGCAGGGCGGTGCTCAACCGCGTGAGCAAGCACGGCGGACACGTAGGTCCGAACCTCGGCTTCGTTGAGGCCACCGTGGCTCTGCACTACGTGTTCGATGCGCCGGTGGACAAGTTCGTATTCGACGTCAGCCACCAGTGCTACCCGCACAAGGTGCTTACAGGTCGCGCCGCAGGTTTCCTCGGCGATGTCGACGACATGAACGCCATATCGGGCTACTCGTCGCCGTCGGAATGCCCCGAGTACGACAACTTTGAGGTGGGACACACCTCCACATCCGTGAGTCTTGCCACCGGTCTGCAGAAGGCGCGCGACGTGAAGGGCACGCACGAGAACATCATAGCCGTCATCGGTGACGGCTCGCTCTCGGGCGGTGAGGCGTTCGAGGGTCTCGACGAGGCGTCGGAGCTGGGCACAGGCATCATCATCGTGGTGAACGACAACGAGATGTCTATCGCCGAGAACCACGGTGGAATATACAAGAATCTGCGTGCGCTGCGCGAGAGCAACGGAGCGTGCGAGCACAACTGGTTCAAGGCGTGGGGCTTCGAGTACACGTATCTTGAGGAGGGCAACGACATAGCGAAGCTATTGACGTGTTCCGCAGCGTGAAGGACACCGACCGCCCCACAGTGGTGCACATACACACGGAGAAGGGGCACGGCTATGCGCCCGCTGTGCAGAACAAGGAGGCGTGGCACTGGGGACTGCCCTTCAATCTCGACGACGGCTCGCGCCCCGTGCGCAATGCCGACGGTCTATGCCCGACGTCGTGCCTGCGGAGGACTACGCCGTGCTGTTCAGCGATTGGATGCTGCGCGAGATGAAGTTCGACCCGACGCTCATCGCTGTCACGGCAGGCACGCCTGCAGCCGGTGGATTCACAGCCGCAAAGCGCAAGGAGCAGGTTCGCAGCATATAGACATGGGCATAGCCGAGGAGCAGGCTGTAGCAATGATATCGGGCATGGCGAAGGGCGGACTGCATCCCGTTTGGACTGTATACAGCACCTTCATACAGCGCACCTACGACCAGATAGCGCAGGACCTCTGCATCAACGCCAATCCGGCTGTCATCAACGTTGTGGGCGGCGGCGTGCGCTCCATGAACGACATCACACACATCTGCCTGTTCGACATACCGATGCTCTGCAGCATACCGGGTCTTGTCTATCTCGCACCGACCAACTGTGAGGAGTATTTCGCCATGCTCCGTTGGGCTATAAAGCAGGAGAAGATGCCGGTGGCACTGCGCGTTCCGACGGGCGAAGTGGTGCACACTACTGAGCAGGTTGATGCCGAGTACGCCTGCGAGCCGCAGTACAAGGTGGCGCACAGAGGCTCGAAGGTGGCTGTAGTTGCAGCCGGTTCGTTCTATCAGAAGGGCGAAAGCGTCGTCGGTCTGCTCGCCGAGAAGGGCATCGACGCAACGCTCATCAACCGCGCTACCTTAACGACGTTGACGCCGCTACGCTCGATGCGCTGAAGTCCGACCATCAGCTTGTGGTGACGCTCGAAGACGGCTGCAAGGACGGCGGATTCGGCGAGCGCATCGCCGCCTACTACGGCACTTCCGATATGAAAGTGCTCGTATGCGGCGTGAAGAAAGGTCTCTACGACCGCTTCGACGTCGAGCAGTTGCTCTCCGACAACCGCCTGCTCGACGCTCAGATTGTAGAAGATGCGCTCGCAGCTTTAGGTGAGTAAGCGCCCCGTGCTTGATACTTACAGATACGCAACGACCGACGCAGACATCTGCGTCGGTCGTTGCGTATGTCTGCGTCGGTCGTTGCGTATGTCTGCCGTCGGTCGTTGCGTATCCTGCGTCGTGTGACGTA
>ENA-OQHY01000382-OQHY01000382.1-human-gut-metagenome-genome-assembly--contig:-NODE-382-length-25102-cov-3.601041_pt1 | contig 25102 bp, 31 predicted proteins | sample MGYA00242570_ERZ504733 | MGnify/ENA primary metagenome ERZ504733 (study PRJEB26092, sample SAMD00036219) | human gut metagenome | host: Homo sapiens | study: EMG produced TPA metagenomics assembly of... | reverse complement strand
GCAAAAAATTCAGCACCGCAGAGCGTGAATTACTGCGTCACAGATTTCGTCGTACCCCGGTACGCCTTCAAATCTGTTCCTTGCAATTCGCGCTCTGCAGCACTGCCTTTTTTGCATTATTTTCGGGTCTTGCTATAGATGGAAGTGCAGGAGAGTTAATCCACCCGTTCTTTCCCCCAGAAAAACAATGCCACGGTTCCTGGCCCTGTGTGGCTGCCGATGGTGGTTCCGATGTTGTTGATCTCGACTTTTCCGTTCAGATTGGGAAAGCGTTCCTCGATAAGATCCGCAACGGCCCGCGCATCGTCGTAGCAGGCGGACTGGGAAATGTAGCATTTGCCGGAGTAGGAGAGGCCGCCCTCGGCGTTTTCTTCCATCTGGTCGACGATTTTTTTGATGACTTTTTTCTTCGTACGGATTTTAAACCGCGGAATCAGACGGCCTTCGTTGTCCATGTTGAGCAGCGGGCAGATGCCGAGGAGTCCGCCGATTGCGCCGGAGGCTTTGGAGATGCGGCCGCCGCGCACGTAGAAGGTGAGGTCCGTGGAGAAGAACCAGTGATGGACTTTGAGGCGGTTTTTCATCGCGAAATCGTAAACCTCTTCCAGCGGTTTTCCTTCATCGCGCAGGTCGGCAAGGCGGTCCATCAGAAGACCGTAGCCGGAGGAAGCGCCGAGGGAATCCACGATGAGGATTTTCCGTTCCGGGTAGCGCTCTTCAAGGTCGGCTTTGGCGATCATCGCGGAATTCAGTACACCGGAAATGCCGGAGGAGAGGCAGACGTGGAGAATGTCTTTGCCGTCCTGCAGGAATGTTTCAAAATAGGCTTCAAATTCATCGGCATTCACCTGGGATGTTTTCGTGGAAGCGCCGGCGGCCATGGCGGCATAGAACTGATCGAACGGCATGGATTTGCCGAGATCATCCGCGTACTCGGTGTCATTTAATTTGTAATGGAAACAGATGTATGAGATTTCCCGTTTGGAGAAATGTTCTTCGGTAAGGTCTGCCGTAGAGCAGCAGCTGATGACATAGGAACTCATAAAATAATCCCTCCTCGTAAAAATGAAAGTAAGAACTCTGGTTTCTGTGCCTATTGTAGCATCTCGAATGGGAAAAGGCAACTGCGGAACGTGATTATATCCGTAATGAAAGGGAAAGCGAAATGGTGTCAAGCCTTGTATTTGCGGTGCGGCCTGTGGTAGAATAGAACTATGAGAATACGAAAATACGAAGGAGGTTTTTGCATATGCAGAATTATTCAGGAGAAGAAGGGCTGCAGTATCATCTGCAGATCCGAAAAGGCGATGTGGGACGGTATGTGATTCTGCCGGGAGATCCCAAACGGTGTAAAAAAATTGCAGCTTACTTTGAGAACCCGGTGCTCGTCGCAGACAGCCGGGAATTTGTGACTTATACGGGTGCTTTGGACGGTGTAAAGGTTTCCGTTACATCTACCGCATCGGCGGTCCGTCGGCTTCCATCGCGATGGAAGAGCTGATCCAGTGCGGCGCCGATACGTTTATCCGCGTCGGAACATGCGGCGGTATGGCACTCGATGTAGAGGGCGGCGATATCGTGGTGGCAACGGGAGCGATCCGTGCGGAGGGAACGTCAAAGGAATACGCACCGATCGAGTTCCCGGCAGTCGCAGACCTTACCGTGACGAATGCGCTGGTGCAGGCGGCAAAGAATCTTGGGAAAAAATGGCATGCGGGCGTGGTACAGTGCAAGGATTCCTTCTACGGCCAGCACGACCCGGAGCAGATGCCGGTCGGCGATGAGCTGCTGAAAAAATGGGATGCGTGGATGAAACTTGGATGCAAAGCGTCAGAGATGGAATCGGCGGCACTCTTTATCGTGGCAAGTGCCCGCGGCGTCCGTGCCGGATCGGATTTTCTTGTGATGGGAAATCAGGAGAGAGTGAAACGCGGCATGGAGAACCACATTACGCACGATACGGAAGGTGCGATTCAGGTAGCCATCGAGGCACTGCGGATTCTGATCCGGGAAGATCAGAAATAAGAAAGAAAAAATAAGGGGATACTGGAAAGGGGATGCTGGATATGAAACAGGAAATCAGTACAGAAATAAAACAGGAGCTGGTAAAACAGGCTCTGGCAGCGCGGAAATTTGCGTATGTGCCGTATTCGAAATTCCGCGTAGGCGCGGCGGTTCTGGCAAAGAATGGAGCGATTTATACCGGTTGCAACATTGAAAATGCGGCGTATACACCGACAAACTGCGCGGAGCGCACCGCGGTCTTCAAAGCCGTATCCGAGGGCATAACGGAATTTGACGCGATCGCCGTCTGCGGCGGCCCGGGAGAGGCAGAGCCGGAGGATTTCTGCACACCGTGCGGTGTCTGCCGCCAGGTCCTGCGGGAATTTGTCGATCCGAACGAATTTCTCGTTCTCCTCTGCAAGGGCGACGGTTCCTGGAATGAAATGACACTTGAGGAGCTGCTGCCGATGGGATTCGGAAAAGAAAATTTATAAACAGAAGCCGGAAATAGAAAAAGTCCAGGCAGATACGGAAAGTACCGTATGCCCTGGACTTTTTTGTTTAATATACGAAAAATTATTTACTGAAATTTCGGCTCACAGGTCAGATCGCATCCCAGACGCTGGAACATTTTGCGGTCCACATCGGAGAGCATAACGCTGGAGTGCACCTGGCAGCCCTTTAACTGCGGCAGGCAGGAGAGTGCTTTCTGTGCATCCTCGCTCTGTGCAGCAGTAGCAGACAGCGCAATCAGAACCTCGTCGGTATGAAGACGCGGGTTCTTGCTTCCGAGGTACTTGGTTTTCAGGGTCTGGATCGGAGCGATGGATTCCGGTGAGAGAACATGTACGTCATGGTCGATGCCGGAGAGCTCTTTTAATGCATTCAGCAGAAGCGCCGCGCTCGATCCGAGCAGATCGCCGGTCTTTCCGGTGATGACGCGTCCGTCCGGCAGTTCCATGGCAGCAGCCGGTGCGCCGGTCGCCTCGGCACGGACAAGAGCCGGGGAAACGGTGGTACGGTCTGCGGCAACGATGTTTTCCTGTTTCATCAGAAGCTCGATTTTGTAAGCCTCAGTCTCGGAGCGGGAGCCGTCTGCGATACCGTCCACAGCAGTGTAGTAGCGGCGGATGATCTCCTGACGGGAAGCCTCACGGCATGCCTCATCATCAATGATACAGTTTCCGGCCATGTTGACGCCCATGTCAGTCGGGGATTTGTACGGGCTCTCGCCGAAGATCTGCTGGAAGATCGCACGCAGAACCGGGAAAATCTCGACATCACGGTTGTAGTTGACGGTTGTCACGCCGTATGCCTCGAGGTGGAACGGTCGATCATGTTGACATCGTTCAGATCGGCGGTAGCAGCCTCGTAAGCCAGGTTGACCGGGTGCTTCAGCGGCAGATTCCAGATCGGGAAGGTCTCGTATTTTGCATAGCCGGCGTTTACACCGCGTTTGTGCTCATGGTAGAGCTGGGAAAGGCAGGTTGCCATCTTTCCGCTTCCCGGTCCCGGCGCGGTAACGACAACGAGCGGACGGGTTGTCTCGATGTACTCGTTCTTTCCGTATCCCTCATCGCTCACGATCAGCGGCACATTATGCGGGTAGCCCGGAATCGTGTAGTGAATGTAAACCGGGATGCCGAGCTTCTGCAGTCTCTTCTTGAAAGCGTCTGCACTGTGCTGTCCGGAATACTGCGTGATGACAACACTGCCGACATAGAGGCCGCGTCCGCGGAACTCATCAATCAGGCGGAGCACGTCGCTGTCATAGGTGATGCCGAGGTCGCCGCGGATTTTGTTTTTCTCAATATCGGCTGCGGAAATCGCCATTACGATCTCAGCCTGGTCGGAGAGCTGCATCAGCATGCGCAGTTTGGCGTCCGGTGCAAAGCCCGGAAGAACGCGGGATGCGTGGAAATCGTCGAACAGCTTTCCGCCGAATTCCAGATACAGCTTGTTGTCAAACTGGTTGATGCGGTCGCGGATATGCTCAGACTGCATTTTCAGGTATTTTTCATTGTCAAATCCAATTTTCATGGTATTTTTCTCCCTTTTTTCCATGGTATTTGTTTGAAAGAAACGGATCATTCCTGCAGGATGATGCAAAGTTTTCCCCATTGGTTCTGAAGAGTTACAAACAACTGATTTTATTTTACTATAGAGAAAAGTCACGTGCAAGAAAAAAATGCGGCAGGAATAGAAGCGATTCAGAAAAAGCACTCCTTCGCGCAAGCATGATTCGCGATTTTTCCGGAATTTCGCATGGATCTGAATCGTTACAAAAAAAATCTCCCCAAAAGGAGAGAGGCCGGGACTTGGTTGAAGCCCCGGCGGTATGAAAAAGAAATCTATCTATTAGAAAGGTTGGCGTTGGAGACGTGCTTCCAGAAATGCTTTGCCGTCTCCGGTTTATTTATAGAGAAACAATGGAGGTTGTTTTTTACTTCCTTTGTTGTTGATAAGATTAGTATACGGGAAAATTGTGACCAGAATGTGTACACGGGATAAAGCTTTTCTGAAGAGAACATGAAAACAAAAGGAAGAAAATCTGACGGAATTGTAAAGAAGTAGTCAAAAAGGATTCATGCACCGTGGAAAAGGCGCATAAAATGCAGGAGAAGAAAAAGAGCATTTCCGGCAGGAAAACCGATAAGACCGGAAAACCGGCTATCTGGCAGCTGCGGGGAAGAGGTTCTATGCCGGAAATGAAAAGGAAGAGAAAAATTTGCAGAGCGTGATTCTGGATATGGTCAACCGTTTTGGCTATCTTGGTATTCTGATTCTGATTGCGGTGGAAAATGTATTTCCACCGATTCCCTCCGAGGTGATTCTGACCTTTGGCGGTTTTCTGACAACGTGTACTCGGCTGCACCCGGCGGGGGTTGTGCTGGCATCTACGGCGGGCTCACTGCTTGGCGCGCTGGTGCTGTACGGAGCCGGAACCCTCGTCAGCCCGGAAGGGCTTGCCGAGCTGCTCGAGAGCCGGCCGATGAAGCTTCTGGGGTTTCGGGCAGAGGATGCCTGGAAGACCATTGCCTGGTTTCAGAAAAAGGGGCAGCGGGCTGTGCTGCTCGGCCGATGCATTCCGATCATCCGAAGTCTCATCTCGGTTCCGGCCGGCATGGCGGGGATGAAGATGCCGGGATTTCTGCTATATACCATAGTCGGGAGTACGGTCTGGAATCTTCTTCTGGTTGGCATCGGTGCAGCGGTCGGCGCTGCATGGGAGCAGGCGGCAGAATATGTGAAGCTATATGCGGATGTGGTTTTCCTTATTTTAATGGTGGGAACCGTATGCTTTCCGGCATTCCATTTATATAGGAAGAAACACCGTCAAAAATAATAGGATGCATGAAATCATGCATGATATGCAAAAAATATGCTTGCAATTTAGCAATAAGTGTGCTAAGATTCATCTCAACAAATAAAAGGGAGTAGCGAAACGCCGCGGGATCTGAAATAAAAACATCCCGTGCGGGTTTGAAACCGTCAGCCGATGTTGAGAAACATCCGTATCAAATGAGAACGCAAGACTTTTATTGTGGCAGATGTCATGATAGGAGTCTTTTTATCCTTCGACTCCTGAATACCAAACATGAACTGCCATCCGTTGCCAGCGAAAGAAGCGTGGCGGAGAGAGAGGAATGTATGAGCAGCCAAAGAGTAAAAAAAGAATTGTACGAAACTGCAATGACAGGAGAAAAGGCACTGACCAGCCTGATGTATGTACAGATGACACTGTATGCAGCAAAAAGCCAGAAAACGTATGCCAGGGTGCGAAGCGAGGGGCGTGCAAGGATGCGCCACACGGGGCTTCATATGAATCAGTATTTAAGAGCGGCAGGAAAGGATCTGGAAAGCTTTCGAAACCGTCTGAAAGAGACACATCTGCCGGAAGAGCTTCAGTCAAAGGCAGAAACATTTCTGGTCCAGACGGTACATGCGCTGGATGTGACGGAGAAAAAACAGATGTACCGCAGGGAACTGATCGGGATGGAAGAGAAAGTAAAGGAAACAGCAGAACAGATCGAGGAGCTGCTGAAAAGCATGCGGGAGCTTGGAGTATAAGTCACCGTCTGGCAGGCTCTGCGTGACCCGTAACGTGTAGTATCCGCAGGGGAGTCGGCGAAGGGGAATGCGCATGGTGGACTTTTCAAAAACAAAATGTTAAGATAAAACATATGGTAATGATTCAGAGCCATGCGAAATAGAAGAGAAGATGCAGGAAAGAAAAGGAGTAAGAAACGTGGCAGAAGAAATTGCAATGAAGGTGATCGCCCGAATCCACACGGATTTCCCGGAAAAATTCGGGATTCCGAGGCAGAGCGGACTGATCGAAGAACTAAAGAGTACGATCGTTTTTGAACCGGAGTTCCGCGATGCAAATGCACTGAGGGGGCTGGAAGAATATTCCCATCTCTGGTTGATCTGGGAGTTTTCGGAAGCCGTGCGGGATACCTGGTCTCCGATGGTGCGGCCGCCGCGGCTTGGCGGAAATAAGCGTGTCGGCGTATTTGCTACGCGTTCGCCGTTCCGTCCGAATCCGATCGGTCTTTCTTCGGTAAAGCTGGAATATGTGGAGCAGCATCCGTCGCTTGGTCCGGTATTGCACCTTACGGGAGCAGATCTGATGGACGGCACACCGATTCTGGATATCAAACCGTATCTGCCGCATGTAGACAGTCACGTGGAGGCACTTGGCAGCTTTACGGAAAAGACGAAAGAATACTTATTCCGGTTGAGATTCCGGACGAGCTGCTGGAAAAGGTTCCGGCAGACCACCGTGCGGCGCTGAAAAAAGTGCTGGAGCAGGATCCGCGTCCATCGTATCAGAACAGCGAAGAACGCGTCTACGGACTTTCCTTTGCGGGAATGGAAATCAAATTCCAGGTAAAGGACGAGGTACTGCATGTTGTGGGAGTAGAAATGTGAGGAAGAAATAAAGATCGGGAGAAAAGACCGAAAGCAAGGATCGAAAGCAAAGATCAAAAGCGAAGATCAAAAGCAAAGATCAAAAGCAAGGATTAAAAGCAAAGATCGAGAGAAGAGACCAAAAGCAAGGATTAAGAGAAAAGATAGGAAGAAAAAATGGAACGAAATGTAGAGATAGATAAAATTTCAGATGGAAAACGATACGGAGCTAATGATCTTGTAAAAGTGGGCTGCGACGACTGCCGCGGATGCTCCGCCTGCTGTCATGGGATGGGAGATTCGATTGTACTCGACCCGATGGATGTCTACCGCCTGGAGAAAAAGCTGGGAAAGACGATGGAAGAGATTTTGCTGGCTGGGAACGTGGCGCTTCGTGTCGTGGACGGTGTTATTCTGCCACATCTGAAGATGACAGAGCAGTCAGACCGGTGCAGCTTTTTAAATGAAGAAGGCCGCTGCAGCATCCACGATGCACGCCCGGGCTTCTGTCGGATGTTTCCGCTGGGTCGGCTGTATGAGGATGGAACATTTTCTTATTTCCTTCAGGTGAACGAATGTCCGAAGGAGAACAAGACAAAGGTCAAGGTCCGCCGCTGGCTCGATACGCCGGAGCTTGGGAAATACGAAGCCTTTACGACAAAATGGCATTATTATCTGAAGGAAAAACAGAATGCGGCGCGCGAAAGCGAGGACGATGCATTCCGGCAGCAGATCAGCATGAACATTCTGAAGCTGTTTTATCTGCTTCCGTATGACGGAAATACAGATTTTTATACACAGTTTGCAGATCGAATGGAGCTTGCAGCAGACAAGCATTAAGCAAAAACATATATTAACAGGAGAGGCTGTCGCACGAAGCGAAAACACTACAAAATCTATATTTTGTGGAAATTTTTCTTCGTGCGGCAGCCTCCTGTTTTTTATATCGTTTCGTAGGAAAACTTTCCTGCTCCGGCGTAGACCAGGAAGGCTTCCCGGGTCTCACGCCTCCGCCGGCGGCTGCAGAAAATGATCTGCCCATTTTTCAGCAGAACTTCGCCAGTTACCTGTACAAGGGAAACGTGGGCAAAGTTGATCAGCAGACCTTTTCCGCCGTTGGAAAAACGATCACTTGGTGTAAGGCAGACCGTCAGGTCGGCAAATGTGCAGCGGGTTGTAAAATCTCCCTGAATGGTGTGGAGAATCAGTCGGTGCTGGCAGGCTTCAACGTAAATCAGGTCGTCGAGCGCCAGCCGGTATTTTTGGGAAACACCCTGTGAGATAATGACTGGAATTTCGAGCAGAACAGAATCGTTCGGATCGAGTGGGAATATTAATTTGGAATACAAGAAAAACACCTCCGGGAAAGTATACCGTTTGCGTCGAAGTGCAGCCGTTCAAGTCGAAGCGGTTGTCCAGCGCAAAGAAACATGATAGGGTACAAAATAAAAGCAGGAGGAGAGCATTACAGCAAACATCATAAAAATACAAAGTGTAGTTTAACACAGTGACAGAATCTCATTCAAGCCGAATTGACGGACTTCTGTTAAAATCGTTCGACAGAAAGTGACACCGTATGGCAGAAAGGGGCGAAAAAAGTAAAAAAAGGAACGATAGACAGAAAAAGCAGAAGAAAAAAACAGGAAAATCAAAAGAAAATCGAAAGAAAAGGAGGCAGAGAAGATTGACGATGCGAGATTGATTTGGTATAATATTCCAAAAATAATTATTACATATAACATTACCATAAAAGAATAAATATCATATGGAGAGAAATATGAACAGAGAAGTAGAAACAATCAGAGAAAAAGTACATACAACAGCAGATGCAGCATTATTTTTATGCTTTCAGGAAGTGAAGGGAAGCCATTCCAAAGGAGTGATCCGGCTGCCGCTGCTTCATTATGACATTCCGTTTGAGGGATACGGAGAAATGCTGCTTCGGATGAACCGCATTTATGACCTGCTCGGCATGCCGGATGCAGGAAGCTGTATGCGGAGCCTTTCAGAAGGGGAAAAAGAAGAGTGGGAATTTACAGATGAAATGAAGAACAATCAGGATACAACGCTTCCAGCCGGAACCGAGCGTATGGTCAGTATTCAGATTCAGTTCCGACAGCACTGTAGTCTGCAGGGATTTCTGATCTGCGGAAAACAGAAAGCAGGTTTTCGTTCAGCACTTGAAATGCTGTATTTACTGGAAGATTGTCTGCAGGAACAGGATAACTGAATACGGGAGAAAAACGCAACAGAATGAGAGTGGGAGCTATGAAGGAAGAAAAAAAGATCAGAAAGAAAATAAAAATTGAGGATTTGTTGCCAAGAGATCTCATCCGGGTGGATCTCGATGCAATCCTGGGCTATGTGAAGGGAAAAACAATCCTGGTAACAGGCGGAGGCGGTTCGATCGGAAGTGAGATCTGCCGCCAGCTGGCCGGACACGACGTCGGGCATCTGATCATTTTTGACATCTACGAAAACAATGCGTACCAGATTCAGAAATCTCTGGAATGGGAGTTCCCAGATCTCAATTTGACAGTACTGATTGGTTCTGTGCGGGATGAGCGGAGGCTGGAATCAATTTTTTCGAAGTACTGGCCGGACATCGTCTTTCACGCAGCAGCCCACAAGCATGTGCCGCTGATGGAGGACAGCCCGAATGAAGCGATTAAAACAATGTTATTGGAACCTTAAAAACGGCGCGCACAGCAAGCCATTATCAGGTAAAGAAGTTTATCCTGATATCAACAGACAAGGCAGTCAACCCGACCAACATCATGGGAGCGAGCAAGCGGCTCTGTGAGATGGTGATTCAGCTGATCGGAAGACACAGCACGACAGAGTTTGCGGCAGTGCGCTTTGGAAATGTACTGGGAAGCAACGGAAGTGTCATTCCGCTGTTCCGCCGTCAGATCGAACACGGCGGTCCGGTGACGGTTACGCATCCGGATATCATTCGATATTTTATGACGATTCCGGAGGCAGTCAGCCTTGTACTTGAGGCAGGCGCCTATGCGAAAAACGGTCAGATCTTTGTCCTGAATATGGGAGATCCGGTCAGAATCGCAGACCTGGCCAAAAATATGATCCGCCTTTCCGGATATGAGCCGGAAAAAGAATCAAGATCAAATACATTGGCCTGCGACCCGGCGAAAAGCTGTATGAGGAACTTCTGATGAATGAAGAGGGCATGCAGACCACAGAAAACAGCCGGATTTTTATCGGCAGACAGATTGCATTTGACGAGAAGGTATTCCGGGAGCAGATAAAGGAACTCGCGAAGGAAGCGGAAAACGAATGTCCGAACATCTGTTATCTGGTAAAGAAAATGGTACCGGAATACCAGTACGAAGGAGAAAAACAGGGATGACGGACCTTCATGTACATATTCTGCCGGGAGTGGACGACGGATCCCCGAATTTGTCCACCTCCCTTGAAATGGCAGAAATGGCGGCACAAAGCGGGGTGCGTATCCTCGCGGTGACGCCGCATGCAAACCAGACGGGAATCGAAGGCGTGGAGGACGGATACGTCAACTACGAATCGGAACAGTTAGAAGAGCAATTTTACCGTCTGGAGAGGGAAATCAACAGAGAACACATTCCCATCAGCTGGTGCGCGGCATGGAAATCATGAGCATCGGACCGCTGGAGAAAAAAATCAGAGAGAGAAAGCTGATACCGCTCCATGAGAGCCGCTATTATCTGATCGAGGTGCCGTTTGATATGGCGCCGGACGGAATCAGAAAGCGGCTGCTGGAATTTCCGGCGATGGGAAAAATCCCGGTGCTGGCGCATCCGGAGCGGTATTTCTGCGTTCAGGATACACCGGAGCTTCTGTACGAATTTCGGGAAATGGGCGCGGTTTTGCAGATCAACAAAGGAAGTGTGTTTGGAAGATTTGGAGAAGAAGCGGAGCGGACAGCGGTTTTTTTGCTGGAAAACCGCCTCGCGGGCTGTGTGGCAAGCGATGCACACGGGGCTGATTACCGGACCACGGACATGCGGCCGGTCCGGCAGTTTCTGAAGGAGCGGTATGGAGAAGCGTATGCACAGCTTTTATTGAAAGTGAATCCGAGAAGAATCCTGGAGGACCGTCAGATTTTCTATGAACCGTCCCCGGAACGAAAACGGAAAAGACGCTGGTTCCTCTGAAAACAGGAAGAATGGCGTTACAGAAACGAAAGGAGCATCTTTGATATGCACAAAACGAGAGCGGCAGTTCTCATTCTGTTTCTGGCTTCCACACTTGCCTTTGGCGGGTGTCTGGTGCGGCAGCAGACGGGAAAAGACGGAAAAGGGCCGGAAATTACGATGGACAACAGTGAGATTTCTGCCAGCATCCATGCAGAGGAGTCAGAACTTCTGGCCGGAGTAACTGCTTACGATAAAAAAGACGGCGATGTGACGAGTTCTCTTGCTGTGGAACATATTTCGAATTTTGTGGAAAAAGGGCGGCGGAAAATCAGTATCGTCGCCTTTGATTCCGATAACCACGTTACGCATGCGGAGCGGGAACTGGTGTATAATGATTACACCTCACCGGTCTTTTCCCTGGATCGCCCGCTGCGGTTCAGCCTGAATGCAGATGATCTGACAGAGGGACTTTCCGCGGAGGACTGCCTGGACGGAACGATTACCGACCGCATCCGGATTTCTTACGAGGATGAGATCAGCAGTACACCGGGACTGTACCACGTGACATATTCGGTTGCAAACCGCGCCGGAGATGTGACAAGTCTTCCGGTGACAGTAGAACTCTACGATCCGGCAGAGGAGAACGGAAGGCCGCAGATTACCCTGAGCGATTACCTGATTCATCTGGATCTGCAGCAGCCATTTGATCCGCAGGCATATCTGGAAAGCGTGAGTGTGGATCAGATGCTGTATGAAAAGAGAGAAGACGGTGCGCTTCATGCAGCTTCGTATGAAGAAGAGCTTCTGGGAGAAAATCAGTTTTCCATTGACAATCCGGTCGATACCGGCAGTGCGGGTGTTTATGAAGTGACATACACTGCGACAGCGGAGGATGGGCAGACAAGCTCCGTCCGCCTGATCGTCTGTGTAAACGAATAGGGGGGATCCAGATGGGAGAATACGACAGAACAGGAAACGGGCAGAGCAGCAAAACAGACTGGGATCTCCGAAGTATCCTGTGCGACATTGCAAAAAACTGGTGGGTCATCCTTCTGATTGCCTGTTCGGTGGCAATGATAACCTATACCGTATTGACGACCGTACACAAAGACCGGTATACGGTAAAAACCACATTTGCCGTTATGGGACGCGGGGTGGATGCCAATGCGGCATCGAGCCTGTCGGCCACATATGAGATGGCACAGAAATTTGAAGCAATTCTGGAAAATACGATTTTGAAGAAAAAAGTGATGGAGGAGCTCAGCCTGTCCTCGTTTCCGGCAAAAATGAATGCTTCCATTGTGCCGGAATCCAATCTGATGGAGCTGTCTGTGACCGCAGATTCGCCGGAAATGGCATTTCGGATCTTAAAGTCGGTACTGAACAATTATACGAGCATTTCCGACTATATTATTCCGAATGTAGTGTTGGAGACACTGCAGCAGCCGCAGGTTTCCGGTGTGCCATCGAACCAGATTCCGACCAAAAAGTATGCCGCGACCGCATTTCTTGCGGCAGCCCTTGCTATGGCGGCACTCATCGGACTCTTTTCCTTTCTGCGGGATACCGTCAAAAATGAGGCAGAATTCACCCGCAAAATCGATGCGGACCTGCTGGGCGTTGTGTATCACGAAAAGAAGAAGAAAAACAGCTCCATGCTGATTACCAATCCGGCGCGGAGCTTTCTGTATGTGGAATCCTTAAAGCGTATTGCATCGCGTGTGCGGGGGCGTCTGGACCGAAAAGGCGGAAAAGTGCTGCTGGTGACCAGTGTGGCGGAAAATGAAGGAAAATCGACCCTTGCGGCAAATCTGGCGCTTGCTCTTGCAGAAGAGCAGAACCGTGTACTGCTTTTGGACTGCGATTTCCGACAGCCGGCGTTACATAAAATCTTTGAGATTCCGGAAAAAGACGGAAAGGATTTCGGAAAGGTTGTCCTCGGAAAAGAGTCGGCATCCGGCGTTTTTGAGAAACACAAGGATACCAACGTATATACCGGAATCTGCCGTAATCGTCTGGAAGAGCCGTCGCTTGCAATCGGCGGTGAGATTTTCCACCGGATTCTGGAGACATGCCGGACCAATATGGACTACATTATTCTGGATACGCCGCCGATGGGAATGACGGCGGATGCAGAAGAGCTTGCAGAGTATGCCGATGCGGCAGTTCTTTCCGTGCGGCAGGACGGCGTACTGACGAGGGATATCAACGATGCGATTGATGCATTGAACCAGAAAGAGGAAAAAGTGATCGGCTGTGTATTTGGAAATGTTTACCCGGGATTCGGTGAGCGGATCGGCAACAGCTACGGTTATGGATATGGATACGGCACCTACAGCAGGGCAGAACGATAAGAGGGAGCAAAGAGCATGAGCAGAGAAACGTATGAAACCTATTCGGCGGAACCGGAGAAAATCGATCTGATCGCCTTTCTGGCAGAATATTTCCAGGCATTCCGAAAATTCTTTTTGGGCGTGCTGATTCTTGTGATCCTCATGGGAGGCGGCTCCTTTCTGACGGCAAAGCTGCGGTATCAGCCATGTATGAGGCATACACCTCATTTGTGGTCGGATCAACCGCGCGGTCGGCTATTCCTATTATGACAATGTGACGGCGCAGCAGCTTGGAAAAACCTTTCCTTATATCGTAACAAGCGGTGTATTAAAGGATGTTGTAGCACGGGATCTTCAGGTGGGAGCAGTGACATCCCAAATTGAGGCGAGCGTGATGGAAAACACCAACCTGTTCACAATTCGCGTAAAAGATTCTTCACCGGATACGGCATATCGCGTACTTCAGTCCGTCATTACCAATTATCCGGAGGTAGCAGAGTACATAATCGGTGCGACAACGCTGACGGTGGTAGACGACAGCGGCGTACCGGTATCCCCGATCAACAGCCAGGATGCGGTACATGCCGGAATGATCGGAGCAGCGGCGGGACTTGCCGTTGCACTGCTTTTGGTCTTCATCTATGTGAGAACAAGAAAAACAATTCGCCAGGCAGATGACGTGAAAAAGCTGACGAACGCAGCGTTCCTTGGAAATCTGCCGGAGGCGAAAATCAAGAAACGAAGCAACGTAAAAGAACAGACCATCACGATCTGTAACCCAAAGTGCCGGATTCCTTCAAAGAAGCAATGCAGCTCATCCGGACAAGAACAGAGGACGGGCTTGGAAAAGCCGACTGTCCTGTTTTGCTTGTGACAAGCTCTGTGCCGGGAGAGGGAAAGACAACCGTTGCCGTGAATCTCGCAGAAGCATTTGCAAAGAAGAAGTACCGCGTAGTGCTGCTGGACGGAGATCTGCGAAATCCGTCGGTATTGAAGTGTATCGGACTTTCCGAGCGGAAGGGACGTGGAATCATAGGAGTGCTGAAAGGACAGATCAGCCTGGATGAGGCACTTACCGATTATCGGGATCTGTCGCTGAAAATTCTGCCGGGTGTCGGAAGTACACAAAATCCGGCCGGCCTGCTGCGTTCCGCGCGGATGAAAACGCTGATCGAAGAATTGAAAGAGGATGCGGATCTTCTGATTATTGATACGCCGCCGTGCGGAGTACTGTCGGATGCATCCCTTTTGGCGGAATCGCAGATTCTGCAGTTCTTGTCGTACACCAGGGAACTACCAAGGACCGTGAAGTACAGCGGGCACTGGAATTCTTCGAGGATTCGCAAATTCCGGTCTGCGGCTATGTACTGAACGGCGTGCCGGAGGGTGCGACAGGCTACGGATACAGCACCTATGGCGGTTATGGCTACGGAAAATATGGTTATGGTTACGGAAAGTACGGCTATGGAAAAGAAAAAGAAGGCCGGAAAAGTAACCAGTCGGTGAAAGAATAGGGGGAAGAAAACATGAGGGAATCTGGAATTTATCAAATGTATCTGAAAAATCTGCTGGACCGGCTGCTTGCACTGGTTGGAACGGCAGCACTGTCGTGGTTGCTGATTTTGCTTGGCATAGCGATCCATCTCGATTCGCCGGGACCGATTTTCTTCCGGCAGAAGCGGGCAGGAAAGAACGGCACGTATTTTTACATATATAAATTCCGCACGATGCGTATCGATACCCCACATGATATGCCGACCCATATGCTGAATAATCCCGATCTTTTCATCACAAGAGTCGGACGGTTTCTCCGGAAAACATCCCTCGATGAGCTGCCACAGCTCTTTAATATCCTGAAGGGCGATATGGCGCTGGTTGGCCCGCGTCCGGCACTCTGGAATCAGTATGACCTCCTTGTGGAGCGTGAGCAGTACGGCGCAAACAGCGTCCGTCCGGGTCTTACCGGATGGGCACAGATCCATGGACGGGATGAGCTGCGATCCGGCAAAAAGCTGAACTGGATGGATATTATGTGCACCATATCCAGCTCAAAATGGATCTGGAATGTCTCTGGAGAACAGCAGGAGCCGTACTGCGGCAGGATGGAATTCACGAAGGCAGACTGGAAAAACAGCAGATGAAGGGTGCAAAAGAGGTTGTGAAGGTTGGAAAATAGAAGAAGATAAAAAAGATAGAAAAAGACAGAGAAAGATAGAAAAACAGCAAAAGATAGAAAAAGTAGTAAAAGACAGCAAAAGATAGAAAAAATAGCAAAGATAGCAAAAGATAGGAAGAAACGGGCAGGATGTTTTTGGGAAGGAAAGCATGCTGCCTCGTTTTACATAGAAGCTGGAAAATAATGAGAAAAGTAATTGCATATTGATTGAAAAGATGATATAATTTATAAAAGAAAAATAATGAAATTAGTAATGAAACAATGCGGAATATTACACCGAAACAGGAAAGAAAAATGAAAAAACGAATTCTAATTGTAACCAATCATTCGTATATGTTCTGGCAGTTTCGCAAAGAATTGGTGGAAGCCTTGCAGAAAGAGCATGAAGTGATTCTTGCCATGCCATTTGTCGGGCATGAAGAAGATTTTCGGAAAATGGGAATCGAGTGTATTCCCGTATCCATGAACCGACGTGGCGTGAATCCTTTTGCCGAGGCAAAGCTGTTGCGGGACTATAAGCGGCTTCTGCAAAAAATCAGCCCGGACTTTGTGCTTACATATTCCATTAAACCAAATATCTATATGGGTCTGCTCTGCAGTTGCAAAAAGATTCCCTATTATGCCAACGTACAGGGACTTGGAACTGCATTCCAAAAACCAGTACTGGCCGGATTTGTTACGGTACTGTATCGAATCGCTTTCCGAAAAGTAAAATATGTCTTTTTTGAAAATAAAGAAAACGCCCGCGAATTTGGCGAACGAAACATCGTATCGGCAGATCGTCAGGTTGTTCTGCCCGGTGCGGGAATTAACCTGGAAAAATACAAAATGGAACCTTACCCGAATCACAGCCGTGTCCATTTTCTGTATCTCGGACGAATCATGAAAGAAAAAGGAATAGAAGAACTCTTTTATGCCGTTCGGCGGCTGAAAGAAGAAAACGAAGACTTTGTCCTTGATCTGGCCGGATTCTTTGAAGATATCTACAAAAAGCAGGTAGAAGAACTGGAACAGCTTGGAATCGCCCATTTTTACGGCTTTCAGTCAGACCCGCGCCCATTTTATGCAGAAGCAGACTGTGTCGTTCTTCCCAGCTATCATGAAGGCATGAGCAACGTCCTCCTGGAAGCAGCGGCAACCGGCCGCCCTGTTATCACAAGCAATATCCCGGGCTGCCGGGAAAGCGTAGAAAATGGAAAAAGCGGTCTGCTGGTTGAAGTAAAAAACAAAGAGATGCTGTATCAGGCAATGAAAAAGATGCTGCATTGCAGCAGAGAAGAACGGGAAAAAATGGGTAAAGCAGGAAGAGAGAAGATGAAAAGAGAGTTTCGGAAGGAAGCTGTGGTGGAGAGAACGGTGAGGAGCCTGGAGTAAAAACAGGCAAAGACAAATCGGATCGGAAACTTACGAGGGAAATGGGAGTTGGAGAAAAGCTAAACGGATGATAGAGAGCAGCTTATAAATGCAGGTTCTTTGGGGAGGAGTAGTGCGAGGGATTGGACGTGTGCATATAAGCTGTTTTATATTTGAGGAATTGGGAAAGAGTAGGGACTTGAAAAAGAGTGAGGGGATTGGATATAAAAGGGAACTGGAGAGAATGACATGACATTGACGAATTATCCCGTTAGCATTGCATAGTATAATTAAAACTATAAAGGAGAAATTGTATGTCACAATATATTTTTATATTGGTGTGGATTGCAGCAATGTTTTTTTTGAAGTCAGTAATGAGTGGTGGATATCGTGTAGAAAACATATTAGGTAAAAAAGAGTATAGGGTTTCGTGGGGATTTGCGGCGTTTGCTTTTTGTCCAGTTGTTATAATGGCAACATTTAGAGGGGATATGGGGGACAGCTATGCATATAAGACAATGTTTAGAAACTTGCCCAACACAATATCTGGTCTTTTAAACTATATCCCATCTGTAACAAAGGATAAAGGTTTTTCTGCATTAAGCGGTATTATAAAATGCATCTTTGGAAGTAATGATGTAGTATATTTCTGTGTGTTAGCAAGTATTCAAGCTATAATACTTGTTACGATTTATAGAAAGTATTCCACGAATTATTTGTTGTCTATTTTTTTGTTTATTGCGTCAACAGATTACTTATCATGGATGTTTAACGGTGTAAGACAGTTTGCCGCAGTAACGATAATTTTTGCATCAACAAAATTTATGTTAGAAAAAAAGTGGGTTCCTACTATTTTGATGATTTTACTTGCGTCTACAATGCATCAATCAGCGTTAGTGATGATACCTATTGTGATAATTGTGCAAGGTAAAGCATGGAATAAAAGGACGATTTTGTTTTTAAGTGCAGCATTAGTGGCGGTGACTTTTGTAAATCAGTTTACAAGTATACTGGATAATATGATGCAGGAAACGCAGTATGCAAACATGGTGAATGACTGGACCTTGTGGGGAGATGATGGAACTAATGTATTTAGGGTTTTAGTGTATTCTGTACCAACGATTTTGTCTCTTATTGGACTGAAATACATTCATTATGAAAATGATCCTGTAATCAATTTTTGTGCAAATATGTCAATTGTATCTACCGGATTATATATTATTTCCATGTTTACAAGTGGCATCTTTATTGGTCGTTTGCCAATTTATGCATCATTATATAATTATATTTTGTTGCCATGGGAAATAGATCATATGTTCACTAAAAAATCATCTAAAATCATGGGACTATTTATGGTGGTAGCGTATTTAGCGTTTTATTGGTATCAGGTTGTAATTACTTGGTGAAGAAAGATGAAATGCGATGAGAGGGATAAAGTTATGAATTATTGCCCCAAATTTACTGTTATTATACCTGTATATAATGTTGCTGCTTATTTAGCTAAATGCATTGATAGTGTTTTAAAACAGGAGTTCAAACAGTATGAAGTGATTTTGATTGATGATGGCTCAACAGATGAAAGTGGTACAATATGTGATAAATTTGCTGAACAAGATAAGAGAATAGTGGTCATTCATCAGAAAAACAAAGGATTATCTGCCGCAAGAAATATTGGAATAGAAAATGCGAAAGGAGAATACATATTATTTTTAGATAGCGATGATTATTGGCATGATAGTAGTGCGTTAAATATAATATATTCTCGATTGAACGTAAGTAATGCGGACATACTATCTTTTAATTACATGAAATTTTGTGATGATGTATTTGAAAAACCATATTTTAAACAAGATACTAATATGCCATTAGACAAACTGGAAAAGAATTCACTGGAATATCAAGTAGATCATGATTTATGGATTGCATGTGCTTGGAATAAAGTGATTAAAAGAGAATTATTTTATCAAGGGAAGCTATATTTTAATTTGGGAATTACATCCGAAGACATAGATTGGTGTTTGCGATTGGCGTTATATGCGGAAAAATTCGATTTTATCGCAAATGTGATTGTTTGCTACAGACAAAGAAAAACTTCAATTTCAAATAGTATTACAGTGCAAAAGATGGATATGCTTATTGATAATATTGAAGTTTGTTTGTCTTTGCTAGAAAAAGAACAAAAGATTCGAAAAATAGACATTTTAAAACCATATATAGGATATCAGTATGGAACTGCCATCTATTCAATGTCTTTTATTACCAATAAAAAAGAATACAATCGAATAATGAAAAGGTTGAACCAAAATAAGGATGTTTTAAGATGGTCAAAGAATCGAAAGGTTCAAATGCTTCAATTGGTAGATTATATAGGAGGAAATAAACTCTTAGTATTCTTATTAAGAATAAAAAACAGACTAAATAAGTTACAATGAAAGAATTGGAAAATATGAATTTAATTACAGTTTTTACACCTACATATAATAGAGCGTATTGCTTGAATAAATGTTATGAAAGTATGCAAAAACAATCTTGCAAAGCATTTGATTGGTTGATTGTTGATGATGGGTCAACAGATAATACAAAAGAACTTGTAGAAAAATGGATCAAACAAAAAACGGAGTTTAACATTCGATATATTTATAAAGAAAATGGAGGAATGCATACAGCGTATAATACAGCTTATGCGAACATAGATACAGAGCTTTCTGTGAATGTTGATTCAGATGATTATTTAACGGATACTGCTATTGAAGATATCTTATCATTCTGGAAAAAAAACAAGAGAGAGAATATTGGTGCAATATATGCATTAGATCAATATGAAGATGGTAATGTAGTAGGGACACCTTTTCCAAACGATTTAAAGGAATTCAAGGGGTGGGGATATAAAATATAGTTTATTATAGTGGAGGAAAGAAAAAAGTCTTTCGAAATAGTGGTGATAAAAAGTTGATTGGTGTAACTGCTGTTATAAATAAATATCCGCCAATTCCAGTTTTTGAAGGTGAAAAATACCATAGTTTATATTATAAACAACATTTGTTGGAGAGAGATTACACTGTGTTAATTATGAATAAGCCGGTATGCGTGGTTGAATATATGAATGATGGAAGTTCAAAAAATATGTTTTATCAATATGTACGTAATCCTAAGGGATTTTGTAATGAACGTAGATATGTGATGAAATATGCACCTAGTTTTAAGCTAAAGATAGAGGCATGTATACATTATGTTGCAGAGAGTTTATTAGCAAAAGATTATTACTTCATAGGGCATTCAACAAATAGGCTTTTTACTTTAATTTCAGTAGTTCCAGGTGTGTTATTATATTTTATAATAAAAAGGAAAACAAAGAAATGAAAATTGCAATTATTATAGCATATTTTGGGAAATTGCCGGAGTATATACAATTGTTTTTGGATTCATGCAAACTTAATTATGGCTTTGAATGGCTGATTTTTTCAGATGATGATACAACTTATAACTATCCTAGTAATGTGCATCTGATTAAAATGAATTTCGGTGAGTGCAAAAAATTGATTCAGTCGAAGTTTGATTTTGAAATTACATTATCGAAACCGCAAAAGTTATGTGACTATAAATGTGCATATGGAGTGATATTTGAAGATTATATTCAGGACTACGATTGGTGGGGACATTGCGATTTAGACCAAATATTTGGGAATCTAAATATGTTTGTCACGGAGGATATGCTAAGAAAATATGATAAACTGTTTTCACTTGGACACTTGTCTTTATATAAAAACTCATATAAAAATAATAGAATTTCATGGGAAAAATTGAAGGAAAGATCAGATATAAAGAAGTGTTTGTAACAGAACGAGGATGTGGATTCGATGAATGGCTGCCTGGAAATGTGAATGATATATATATGCAAACTAATAGTCCTATTATGCTAGAAAATATTGGTGCAGACATCAATCCTTATAAAACATCTTTCGAAACAGTTAGTTTTGATATTAATGAGCGATGCTACAAATCGAATCTTATTAGAAATTCTATATTTGAAGTAGCCAAGGGACATCTTTTTCAAATATATTCAGTTAATGGTGAGTTACATACAAGAGAGTTTCCATATGTTCATTTACAGAAAAGAAAGATGAGGGATTTGAGAAAAAATAAAAACTCTGATAATTACTATCTTATACCAAATTGCTTTATAGATAAGGATATTAATCCGAGTGTTTTATTGCGGGTATGTACGATATGGAGAGTATTCAATTATCAATTTTTTAGAGTGAAAATAAATAGTTTGAAATATAGATTTAAAAATTCTGATTGGAAGTTTACAAATGTATTTAAATAAGATCAAAACGGGATGAAATTTTTGAACTTTACAAACAAACATCTAAAGTGATTCATTTGTTTTGATTTGCTAAAGGCAGTAAGAAAAAAATAGAAATGGAAAATGAGATTGAAAAATCCAGCATATTTTGAATAGTATATAAAAATTTTAGTGACAAAGCGGAATATATCCATGAGTTTTTGCGTATGATCTGTTGGATATGGGAGTGCATATTATATAAATAAAAGTAAAGAGGAAGTAGAGGGTTATGAGTAACGACGGACATAGCAAAATTAAAATTTTGTTTGTGATTCATGATTTATCGGTTGGTGGCGCAGAAAAAGTACTAATTAACTTGGTAAACAATATGGATTATTTGAAATTTGATGTTACGGTACTTGCTTTGTTTGATGAAGGTGTTAATAAACAGTTTTTGAATTCTAAAATTAAATATCGTTACGCATTTAGACATGCGATTCGTGGAAATTCACATTATATGAAGTTGCTTTCTCCAAAACAACTTTACCGTTGGCTTGTATCGGATGAGTATGACATTGTGATTTCGTATTTAGAAGGGCCTTCGGCCAGAATTGTAGCAGGTTGTCCTAAAAACAAAACGAAGATTGTGTCTTGGATTCATTGTACATATCATAATAAAGAAGAATTGGCAAAATCATTTCGTGACATTAAAGAGGCGTACAAGTGTTACGAGAAGTCAGACAGAATGATTTTTGTGTCAGAGGAAGTAAAACAAGCTTTTATTAGATATTGTCCGATAAAATGTGAAACGCATGTATTATATAACACAAATGAATCTGAAAAAATCATTGTGAAAGCTGCTGAAAGGATAGAAGAAGACTTATTTAAAAAAAACACTTTTTTTTGGTGTGGCGTAGGAAAAATTGTTCCGAATAAAGGTTTTGATCGAATGATTAGGATTCAAAGACGTTTGCTCGAAGAAGGATATGACGTACAATTGTTGATTTTAGGCACTGGATGGCAACAAAAGGAATTAGAAAATTTGTGTGAGGAGAATGGTGTTTCAAATGCAGTTACTTTTTTGGGATATCAAACAAATCCATATAAATACGTTTCTAATTGTGATTTGTTTGTATGTGCTAGTTACGCAGAAGGTTTTTCTACTGCAACAACCGAAGCGTTAATTGTAGGAACACCAGTATGTACGGTGAATGTGTCAGGCATGAAAGAAATGCTTGGTGAAAATGATGAGTTTGGCGTTATAGTGGAGAATAATGAAGAAGCTTTGTATTCGGGAATTAAAAAATTAATGGATAATCCAGAGTTGTTAAAGCACTATAAAAATATGTCAATTCAACGCGGAAAAGCGTTTAGCACAGCAGAAACAGTAAATGCTGTACAAAATATGTTGATTCGACTAATGGAGGAATAAGGTGAATTATCTAAAAGAGTTAATATATCGAATACGTGGTGAATATACAACGGAAAAGCTTATAAAAATGGGAATGAGAGTAGGTGAAAATTTTACTCGTCTGAATGATGTCATTCTTGATCCAGCACATTGTTGGTTAATTGAAATTGGTAATAATGTGACAATGGCACCTAGAGTACATGTGCTTTGCCATGATGCAAGTACAAAACAGTTTATCGGTTACACTAAAATAGGTGGGGTGAAGGTTGGAAATAATGTATTTGTAGGTGCGGACACGGTTATTTTGCCTAGTGTAACTATCGGAAATAATGTGATAATTGGTGCTCATAGCACAGTTACACATGATATTACGGACAATTCAGTAGTAGTAGGTTCACCAGCCAAGATTATTTGTTCATTGGATGAGTATTTAGGAAAAGAAAAAAAACGAATGAAAAACAGTAAGTGTTATGGAGAGGAATATACTTTAAGAAAAAATGTTTCTATGGAAATGAGAATGAAACAGAACGAAGAGCTGAAAGGTAAAATAGGTATATTGACTGATGAGCAGTGTTTTAATATCAATTATAGTACCTGCGTACAACATTGAATCACATATTGGTCGTTGTTTGGATAGCATCCTTGCGCAGACGCATAAGAGGATAGAAATAATAATTGTAGACGATGGTTCGACAGATGGTACAGGAATAATAATTGATCAATATGCATCAATAGATCAGCGTATTATTCCAATCCATAAAGAGAATGGTGGGGTAACTAGTGCAAGAATTGATGGAATAAAAAAAGCATCAGGTGAATATCTGGGATTTGTGGATGGAGATGATTATATTGAACCAGAAATGTTTGAGAAACTGCTGGATAATGCGATAAAGTATGACGCTGATATTTCACATTGTGGATATCAAATGGTCTTTCCAGGTCGCGTAGAGTATTACTATAATACAGGGCGAATTGTGCAGCAGGATAAAATAGCTGGTTTAAAAGATCTGTTGTCAGGTTCATTCATTGAGCCTGGTTTGTGGAACAAACTTTATCATAAGAAATTGTTTTATACTTTATTATATGAAAATGTTATGCCAATGGATATAAGAATAAATGAAGATGTATTAATGAATTATTGGCTATTTAAAGCTGCAGATTCAGCAGTGTATGAAGATTTTTGTCCATATCATTATATTCTACGTAAAGATTCAGCTGCTACATCAATACTAAATGAGCATAAATTAAAAGATCCTGTGCGTGTGATGAGAATAATTCAACAAGATTCAAAGGATATTCCAGAAGTCAAAGAAGTTGTTGAGGAAAGACTGACAAGGCAGTTAATTGCTATATCTATCTTATCAGTTAAGAAACAAGGGGAGCTAATCAGACCTTTCCGAAAAGAAATTCGTAATGAATTAAGAACAAAATTAAAGTTGATTTTATCAAACTCTTATATGAGTAAATCAGTAAAGATAAGGGCAGGATGGGTCGTTTTATTTCCGGATAGTTATTGTTGGTTTCATACGTTATATGCCAAAATTACCGGCTTGGATAAGAAGTATAAGATAGAATAAGGAGATAAGGATGAAAGACCTGATCAGTGTTATAGTTCCTGTCTACAATGTAGAATCATATTTAAATAGGTGCATTGAATCACTTGTTCGACAGACGTACAAATATTTGGAAATCATATTAGTAGATGATGGATCACTGGATGGATGTCCCCATATATGTGACAAATGGAGCGAAAGGATAATAGAATCCATGTGATACATAAAACGAATGGAGGATTATCCTCAGCAAGAAATGCAGGCTTAAAGGTTGCTAAAGGTGAATATATTGCATTTTTGGATAGTGATGATTGGATTCATACAAAATTTATAGAACATTTATACATAACAATAAAAGATTATAAAGTGGATATCGCAGCATGTGATATTTGCCAGGTATATACTGAAAAACAGGATGAGAAGATAAACAAACTATCGGTAAAGATATATTCAACCGAGGAAGCATTAGAAACGTTGATTAATGGTGAAACATTTAGAGCTGTTGCATGGAATAAACTATATCATAAAAATATGCTGATTGGTGAGCAATTCGAAACTGGACGTTATCACGAAGATGAATTTTTCACGTATAGAATTATGGCAAAAACCAATAAACTGGCTTATGTAGATGAGAAATTATACTATTACTTTCAACGTAAAGGTAGCATTATGAACTCTATATCTTATAAACATCTAGATGCGTTGGATGCATATTTGGAGAGAATTGCATATTTCAAAGACCTGTATCCCAAATTATATAAAATCGACAAAATGAGGTTTTGCATAGCATGTATATATTTTATCAAGAAACCTTCAAGCTAAATGATAAAGAAAAAAGAGAAGTGCAAAGAATAGAATTAAGTTCTAGTAAGACATAAGCATAAGATTTAATTAGTTACTGAAGTTTAAAATTCCAAATGAACGTTAAACTTTAAAA
>ENA-OQHY01000381-OQHY01000381.1-human-gut-metagenome-genome-assembly--contig:-NODE-381-length-25212-cov-5.110584_pt1 | contig 25212 bp, 23 predicted proteins | sample MGYA00242570_ERZ504733 | MGnify/ENA primary metagenome ERZ504733 (study PRJEB26092, sample SAMD00036219) | human gut metagenome | host: Homo sapiens | study: EMG produced TPA metagenomics assembly of... | reverse complement strand
CGGGTGCCAAAACTGGAAAGGAAATGGGCCGGAAACCATCCAGAACGATATTCTGAAAGAGTTCATGGTGCGTAACACCTATATTTATCCGCCTGCCTTCTCCATGAAGATTATTTCTGACATTTTGCCAAAGGTAATTTTGAGTTTTGAGTTATTGAAATGTTGTTTTGTTGAGGTGTTGTTATGTTGAGAAATGTACTAATGTCACCATCTCAACACCACACCACCTCAACATTCTTCCACCACCTCACCATTACTTATATATCCTCTTTATCTCCGCTCCGCGGTAGTAGTGCAGCAGGATTTGGTCGTAGTTGTAGCCCTTGGCACCCATTACTGCGGCACCAATCTGGCAGAGTCCCACGCCGTGTCCCCAGCCGGCACCTGTGAGACGGAAGTCTGTGGCACACCGTTCTTGATGTCCTCCTTGTCTACGACGAACGCACTGCTGTAGAGGTGCGTGTCGCTCAGTGTGCGACGTATCTCCAGCTCCTTGCCGATGGTGAATGTGCGCTCCGAACCCACAATTTTCAGTCGGCAGATGCGTCCACTGCGTCCGCGCTCCATCGGCACGAGGTCGAGGATATCGCCGAACTCCATCTTCAGTTTCTCTGTGATGAGGCTCTTCAGTTCCTCTTGTGTGTATGTCACGTGCCAGCGATAGAAGTCGGTAGTCTCTTGGTCGTAGTCGTTGAGCACCTCCGAGAGAATCTTCTTGTCGTTGGTGTTGCAGAACGACTCCGGTGCGGTGCGTATCCAGCGTTCAGCGTTCTCCTCAATGGTAAGGTCGGGCAGTTCGGCTGCTGCGGTGTTGTTGCATCCGCAAGAGCTTGCGTCAGCCGTGTCGCGTACAGCCATGAGGTATGGCTTCTTCACGTTCTCCCAACAGTACTGGAATTCCTCCGTAGCACCACCGCAGCACTTGCTGAAGCGTGCGTCGCATATCTCGTCGTTGTCCATCAGTATCTGTCCGCGTGTGGCACGAATAGCCTCCGCCACATGCTTGCTCGTAGCCTTCGTAATGCCTTGATAGCGCTGGCAGTGGTCGTCGGCGCAAACGTCGAAGATGGTATGATCCTCGCGGTCGTACCATTTTATCAGCTCGTCGTCCTTGCGTATGAACGAGAAGAAGCCGCTGCCGCCGGCACCCGTCTGTTGCTTGTGGCGTTGCTCAATCTGTGCCAGCAGCCAACTGCGCGAGATGACGGCGTGTGCTTTGAGCAGTTCGAGGCTCGATGTGGCACTCATCTCGCTCGATATGACGCTCTCCAGATACGACTCCACTGGCAATTCGTTGATAGCACATACGCAGTCGGAGTCTACCACGAGGCGCAGCGTGCCCAGGAAGGTCTGCGTCTCCTGACGTTCCCAGTGGAAATTCACGCCGATTGTTACGTCGTGCAGTGAGAACGAGGCATCGTTCTGCTGCGGATGGAAGGTTAGTTCACGATACTGGTTGCCGTTCCACAGGATGCCTCCCTCATGGAACTCAACCACCTGCTCGCCCTCAATCAGGTTACCCTTAGCCATGTACGGCTTATTGAGCGAGAACGAAATCTTCGCACCGCTCACGATGCCCACCGACACCATCGGCTGCTTGCCAGCGAAGTGGGTGTTGGCGGACGGGGCTTCGGCTGCCAGTGTGTGCAATTTCTCCACCGCCTCGTTGAAGGCAGCTTCGCTCATGCCACACTCCTGCAGTATAGCTATAGCCTCTTCTGCGGTCAGCGTCTCGAAGTCTTCGGGGCGTGGTGTGACGATGAAGCCCGCCATGTCGAGCGAGCCCGGACTGACGAGACGCTTCTCCTCGCCGTCAGCAAAGTAGCAGTCGGGGCGATGCTTCGTGCGTGGTATCACCACCACCTGATAGTCGTCGCCGTCGCGCCATGCTATGATGTTCATCATCGGTTCGGTCTCGCCGCCGTGCATCGGCAGCGCCGAATAGAGCTTGCGGAAGAGCTGCTCGCCCGTGTGCTGGTCGGTGGTGCGTATAGAGAATACGGGCACGGCGAAGTCACGCACGGCAGCCACTGCACCACGCTCGTCCTTGCTCAGCAGCACCTCGCTGCCCCGGCTCAGTCGAGGCCAGTTGGTTTGCAGCGGCAGCATACCCGAGCAGATTGCCTGGAAGTGCATGTGGTCGGGAGCCGATGCACCGCACTTCGGTCCGTTGTAGAACACGGTGAGTGTGGGGTAGGCGTTGAGTAGCGGTAAATCTCGCCATAGTTCATGCCGATGCTCTGCGGGCGGTGTGTGCGCAGCGGTATAGTATAGTGTTGCGGCATGATAGGGAATGGGTTGATGAGCAGCGTGAAGTTCTTGTCCACCTGTTTCTGCATCTGCTCCTTCGGTCGGTTCTGCTCGCAGAGGAAGCACGGACGCTCGGCGATTGTCTTGCGGTCGATGTTCGCGCCCGTAGACACGATGCGTGCAGGGTTGAACTGCAGTTTCAGCGTAATCTCTCCGCACGCCAACTCGCGCGTCTTCACGTTGCGCAGGTCGTGGAAGTGCTGGCGTGCATCCTCCCACACCTCCAACTGACGGTTGAAGAAACGTTGCAGCGAACTGTCTGCCGAAGCATCCGCAGTACCTTCGGAGAGCTGCTGACGAGCCGCAATCTCGAGTGTGCGCAGACGATCCTTGTACAGGTTGTTGGCGTTCTGTCGCTCAATGCTCAGTGCGGCGTCGCTGTTTCCGTCCCAACGGCGGCACAGGTACAACTCGTCGAAGATTCTGCCGATGCGATACTTGCGGCTGAAGGCAAGTCCGAGGGCATAGTCCTCGCCGTACGACGTGTTCGGGAACTGTATCTGTCGCAGGATAGGCGTGAAGAAGGCGCGTGGCGCGCCGAGTCCGTTGATGCGCAGCGCGTTGTTCGGTCCGTTCTGGTCGGTCCACTCCTTGTGGTCGATAAGTCCGGGTGGGAGCGTTTTGAGTTGGAAGTTGCACATGCGATAAGAGCCCACAATCATTGCAGCCCCCTGCTTGTGAAACTCGTCGACGATACGCTGTAAGGTCTGCGGCGACGAGTAGAGGTCGTCGCTGTCGAGCTGCACGGCGAAACGTCCGCAGCGTGCGTCGTCGATAGCTACGTTCCAGCAGCCGCCGATGCGAGGTCGGTGCGTTCCGGAACGATGTGTATGAGTCGTTTGTCCTCAGCAGCCGCAGCTTCGAGTATTGCGGAAGTGCCGTCGGTGGAGTGGTTGTCCACCACGATGACGTTATATTTGAATGTGGTCTTCTGTGCGAGAGCCGAACTGACTGCGTCGGCGATGGTTTTCGCGCGGTTGAACACGGGTATGATGACCGATGCCTCGAACGTGAAGTCTTGCTCGCTGTAGTCGGGCTTGGTGTACTTCGATGTGTCTACCGTAGCACCAATCTTGTCCAGGTGCTTTGTGGCAGCCTGTTCCATCTCTATCTGCACCTCGCGGTTGCGCGGATTGACGTAGTCGAACTGTCGCTCGCCGCTCTTGCGTGAGTCGGTCTCCACCTGTGTGTACAGATATTCGTTCAGATGAAATATCTGCGCCTTGCGACTGATGTACAGGCGCAAGTCGTAGAAACCAGCCCACTTGTAGTCGGTCAGTTGTTGCTTTGCTGCGTACTCGTGCAGTAGCGACGCGCGTATTAGCACGAGCTGTCCGAAGTCGAAGTCGTCGCGTATGCTGCCCGTCTGATAGTCGATGGTGGGATGCTTCTCCTGCACGCCGTCCTTCTGTATGTAGCTGTCGGCATACACCATTCCGGCGTTGCTGTCGGTAGCCACGCGCAGCAGTCGTTCGAGAGCGTGCAGTCCGAGATTCACTGGTGTGTGCTTTAGGCTCAGTAGCACGTATTCGGCATCCGTATGCTCCTCGATGGTGAGTAGTGTCTTTGTCGAAGTGAGCCCGTCGATGGTTATCACGGTGCGGTTGCTGATGCTGTCCGTGTCGCTGCACGCGCAGATGTCGCTTGTGTCGCTCACGAGCAGGTTAATATGCTGTGTCGTCTTGCTTTGGCTCAGCGTCTGTATCGAGTCGGCAATCTCGGCTACATCGTTGCAGGGCAGAAAGCAGTCAATTTTTTCTCTCATTTGTTGTTTATAGTGTTTCAGGTTAATAAAGATGTGCACTTCCGCGCAAAATCTATATGCAAAAGTAATGTTTATTTTTTGAAAAACGGAGTAAATCAGGCTGAATTTATATGTTTGTTGCGAAATGATTTTGGTGTTCGGATTATTTGCAGTAATTTTATACATTGAAAACAAATCGATTACTCTAAAACAACAAATTTCGCGATGAACAAGAACATTCTTTTAGCGGGCGCCGCACTCTCTGTAGTGCCCTCGCTCGTGGCAGCAAAGGCACCGCAGAAGCGTGTGCAGCCGAAGCAGCCCAACATTATATTTATATTGTGTGACGACATGGGTTACGGCGACCTCGCCTGCTACGGACAGCCTATATCAGTACGCCCAACATCGACCGCATGGCTGAGGAGGGTATGCGCTTCACGCAGGCTTACGCCGGCTCGCCGGTGTCTGCGCCCTCGCGTGCTTCGATAATGACGGGTCAGCACTCGGGTCACGGACACGTGCGCGGCAACCGCGAATACTGGTCGAACGACCGCACTGTGATGTACGGCAACAACGTAGACTTCGCGTGGTGGGTCAGGAACCTTACGACCCGCAGCACAAGATACTGCCCGAGATGCTGAAAGACCACGGCTACACCACAGGCGTGTTCGGCAAGTGGGCTGGCGGCTACGAAGGATCGCCCTCTACGCCTGACAAGCGCGGCGTGGACGAGTTCTACGGCTACATCTGCCAGTTCCAGGCGCACCTGTATTATCCAACTTCCTCAACCGCTACTCGCGCTCTATGGGCGATACGGCGGTAGTGCGCGAGGTGATGGAGCAGAACATACAGTACCCCATGTTCGGACGCGACTACCATAAACGCCAGCAGTATTCGGCACGCATCATTCATGAGAAGGCACTTGAGTGGATTGACCGCCAGGACGGCAAGCAGCCCTTCGTGGGCTTCCTTACATACACCCTGCCACACGCCGAACTGGCTCAGCCCTACGACAGCATCGTTGAGGGCTACGAGAAGAAGTTCTTTGTCGACAGACGTGGGGCGGACAGGAGGGCTCACGCTACAACGCCGTGGAGCATACCCACGCCCAGTTTGCCGGAATGATAACCCGTCTCGATCAGTACGTTGGCGAGGTGATAGCAAAGTTGCGCGAGAAGGGACTTGATGAGAACACGCTCGTCATCTTCACCTCCGACAACGGACCTCACGAGGAGGGTGGTGCCGACCCCGAATTCTTCGGACGCGACGGCAAACTGCGCGGACTCAAGCGCCAATGCTACGAGGGCGGCATACGCATTCCGTTCATAGCATGGTGGCCCGGACACGTGAAGGCAGGCGAGGTGAGCGACCTGCAGTTCGCCTTTTACGACCTCATGCCTACGTTCTGCGATCTCGCCGGCGTGAAGAACTTCCGTAAACGCTACACCAACCGCAAGCTCGCAGGAGATGGCTTCGACGGACTTTCCATTGCTCCGACACTTCTCGGTGACAATTCCAAGCAGCTGCAGCACGAACACCTCTACTGGGAGTTCCACGAGACCGACCAGATAGCCGTGCGTCGTGGCGACTGGAAACTGATAGTGGTGAAGGGCAAGCCACGCCTGTACAACCTCGCCACCGACTTGCACGAGGATAACGACGTGAGTGCTGCGCATCCGGACATAGTAGCCGAGCTTGTAGATGTTATACGTAAGGAGCATGTCGATAACGAGTTGTTCAAAGTGACACTGCCTTATTAACTTTTGTCGTTGTTCTTCGAACGCCGCCCGATTGGATTGCGAACGCCGCCCGATCGGATTTCGAACGCCGCCCGATTGGGCGGCGTTCGCTGTCCGATGACTTAAATGGGCTTTTAAAGGTAAAAAAGTAAAAGAGTAAAAGAGTAAAAAGGCTAAAACAAAAGAATAAAGAGGGCTTTTAAAAATAAAGTTCTGCCATTTTGGCTACAAATGTATTGCAGCGATATGCCAGAAATGCAAATTTACGACAACTACTTGACTAACATCAAAAATATACGACAACTTGAAAAATAAACGAACTAATACTTGTGTGCGAACACAAATAGCACTACCTTTGCATCAGAAATAAACGACGAGGCTGCGCTGGAAGCGTGGCTGACGGTTGCCGAAAGGCAAGAAAGAGAAGCGTAATTAGGGATAACAAAGTAAAAATTAAAGAAAGAAAGGGTAACATTATGGTTATTTTTAGTTTTATTTTTGCGATTTGTTGTGCAGCTCTTGCAGAGGCTGTAAAGGTAAACAACAAGATCAGCCTCAAGAAGTAACAAGTGCTGAAAGCACTGTTGCGCTGAGGAGCAAACAAATGGGAAACACAGAAAAACACAAGTAGGATAACAATTAAAAAAAAGAAAGGAATAAGATTATGATGATTTTCGGATTTATCTTCGCAATTTGTTGTGCAGCCATTGCAGAGGCTGTAAATGTAAACAACAAGATCAACCTCACAAAATAAAAGTGAGCTTGCTCAGACAATAGTAATAAAACGAAATATAAGAAGCGGTTGCATGAGCCTTCGGGCACGTGCAACGTTTTTTGTATCTGGAGATACAATAAAACCGCCGTTTCTGCGTTATATCTATTACGATGAAACATATTCATATATATATAATAATGTGTGTGCTGGGCGTGTTCGGCTTAAGCGCATGCGACGATATCGACGATTTCACAACATCGCCGAACAATCTGCTCACGTTCTCTACCGACACGGTGCGCATTGACACCGTATTCTCTACCGTGCCGTCGTCGACGCGCGACTTCTGGGTGAGCAACCGCTCGGGTAAGGGGCTGCGCTGCACATCCGTGCGCCTCGAAGGTGGCAACCAGAACGGATTTCGTGTGAATGTAGACGGCGTATATCTGAGTCCGGAGCAGGGCTACAAGGCAAACGGCATAGAGGTGCGCAACAAGGACAGCATACGCGTGTTCGTGGAGGTGACTACAGCCGTGAACCACGGCGACGGACCGAAGGAGCTTAACGATCGTCTCGTGTTCGCACTCGAGAGTGGAGTGGAGCAGAAGGTGGTGCTCAACGCGTGGTCGTGGGATGCCGACTTTGTTCGCAGCAAGACTATCACGACCGACTACACTATAACTGCCGGCAAGCCGCTCGTAGTCTACGGACCGATGACCGTAGAGGAGGGCGCTACGCTCACTATAGCGCCGGGTGCTACGCTCTTCTTCCACGACGGAGCGGGCATCGATGTGAAGGGACGACTCGTATGCAAAGGCACCGCCGACCAGCCCGTCACGCTGCGCGGCGACCGCCTCGACCATATGTTCGACTATCTGCCTTACGACCGCATGAGCGGATTATGGAACGGCATACACTTTCTGGAGAAGTCGTACGACAACCGGATGGAGTTCACCGACTTGCACAGCGCATTCCATGGTGTGCGTGTCGATTCGTCGGATGTGGCTCGGCAGACGCTCACCATAGCCAACTCTACCATACACAACTGTCAGGGACACGCCCTGTACGTAGAAAATTCGAAGGTGACGGTAGAGAACTCGCAGCTGACGAACGCGCTCAACAACTGCTTGGGCGTGGACGGAGGCGACGTGCAGGTGAACAACTGCACGCTGGCACAGTTCTATCCGTTCGACTCCAACCGTGCCAGTGCGCTCAATTTCTCGGCTCTGAAGCATCCGCTGCAGCAGTTCGTCTGTCGCAACACGCTCATCACGGGCTACAGCGCAGAGAGATGATGGGCGGAAAGCCCGTGAAGGATGCTACGGGCGAGGATGCCGCAGAACCGAACGCTTTCAACTATAAGTTTGAGAACTGCGTGATACGCACCCCCGAGGTGACGGACGAGGAAGAACTGCCGCACTTCGTAAACGTAGTGTTCGAGGAGAAGGAGAATGCCGACTCTGTCTGCACCAACCACTTCCGAAAGGTGGACGGCGACAAGCAGGACTACGACTTTCGACTCGCAAAGACATCAGTGGCTATTGACCGCGCCGACCCAGCTACGGCTACCAAAACCGACCGCAACGCTATGCCGCGCGATGAGCGACCCGATGTGGGAGCATACGAATTCAAGGAGGAAAAGACGGAAGAACCTAATCCGCAGGAATAAGTATCTTCACCATCTCACTCCATCATCACCCCATCATCACCCCATCATCACCACCTCACCACCTCACCACCTCACCACAACAACATCTCACCACCACCTTTAAACTATGAAAGAAATAAACATCAACATTCGCGTTGAGCACTATCAGCTCGACGAACTGAACACTGCTGACCGCGAACTCGTAGAGCGTGCGTTGGAAGCCACCAACGGTGCATACGCTCCGTACAGCAATTTTTACGTAGGAGCAGCATTGCGCCTCGCCGACGGCACCATCGTAACAGGCGCAAACCAAGAGAACGCAGCATTCCCATCAGGCACGTGCGCCGAGCGCACAGCCATCTTCGCAGCACAGGCAAACTATCCCGACCAGCCCGTTTCGACACTCGCTATCGCGGCACGCAACACAGGCGGACTGCTCGACGAGCCAGTGAGTCCATGCGGAGCCTGTCGCCAGGTGATACTCGGTGTGGAAGACCGCTACAAGAAACCCATCCGCGTGCTGCTCTACGGCAAAAAAGGAGTCTACAGCCTGCAGTCGGCTAAAGATCTGCTGCCCTTCTCGTTCGTCGACGACAGCATGAAGTAAGGCAGACAGAAGCCAGTGTCGGCACAAACGAAATAACGCAGTAACAAAATTTATATCAATGATATAGCCTTCTTTGTTCTTTTTTTAGTAATTTTGCACTCTAAATAGTATATACGCGATTTCATACGCTAAAGAAAGAACAAAGAAATAGCAAAATAAAATTATGAGCAAACAAGTAGAAAAAATCAAGGAGCTGGTCGCTAAGCGCGAACAGGCTCGTCTCGGTGGCGGCGAAAAAGCTATTGAGAAGCAGCACGCACGCGGCAAATACACAGCACGCGAGCGCATCGAGATGCTCGTCGACGAAGGTTCGTTCGAGGAGTACGACATGTTTAAGAAGCATCGTTGTACTAACTTCGGTATGGAGAAGAAGCACTACTATGGCGACGGTGTCGTAGCAGGTAGCGCTACAGTAGGCGGCCGTTTGGTTTACGTATATGCTCAGGACTTCACCGTCAACGGCGGTTCGCTCTCTGAGACAATGGCACAGAAGATTTGCAAGGTGATGGACATGGCTATGACCATGGGCGCACCGGTTATCTGCATGAACGACTCGGGCGGTGCACGTATTCAGGAAGGCATCTGCGCCCTCGCTGGCTACGGCGAAATCTTCGAGCGCAACATCCTCGCTTCGGGCGTAATCCCACAGATCTCGGCTATCATGGGTCCGTGCGCAGGCGGTGCAGTTTACTCGCCGGCTCTCACCGACTTCATCATAATGAAGGAGCAGACTTCATATATGTTCCTCACAGGTCCGAAGGTAGTGAAGACCGTTACGGGCGAGGACATCGACGCTGAGCACCTCGGCGGTGCATCGGTACACGCTACGAAGAGCGGTGTGACACACTTCGCTGCAAAGACAGAGGAAGAGGCGATCGAGATGATAAAGAGCCTGCTCTCGTTCATCCCGAGCAACAACACAGAAGAGGCTCCGCGCGTAGAGTGCAACGACCCGATCAATCGTATGGAGGACTCCCTCAACGAGATTATCCCCGACGACCCGAACAAGGCTTATGATATGTACAAGGTTATCGGTGCCATCACCGACAACGGCGAGTTCTTTGAGATACAGCCTAAGTTCGCTAAGAATATCATCATCGGTTTCGCACGCTTCAACGGTCAGAGCGTTGGTATCGTAGCCAACCAGCCGGCTGCTTACGCAGGCGTTCTCGATGTTAACGCAAGCCGCAAGGCAGCACGCTTTGTGCGCTTCTGCGATGCGTTCAACATTCCTATCGTGTCGCTTGTCGACGTGCCGGGCTTCTTGCCAGGTACAGGTCAGGAGTACAACGCCGTTATTCAGCACGGTGCACAGTTGCTCTACGCTTATGGCGAGGCTACCGTTCCAAAGATTACAATCACTCTGCGCAAGAGCTACGGCGGTTCGCACATCGTTATGGGCTGCAAGCAGTTGCGTTCAGACCTCAACTTCGCATGGCCGTCTTCAGAGATTGCGGTTATGGGTGCAAGCGGTGCTGTTGCAATCCTCTGCGGCAAGGAAGCTAAAGCTAAGAAGGAAGCTGGCGAAGACGTTCAGGCGTTCCTCGCAGAGAAGGAAGACGAGTACACTGAGAAGTTCGCAAACCCGTACGAGGCAGCTTCTTACGGCTATATCGACGACGTAATCGAGCCGCGCAACACACGTTTCCGCATCTGTCGCGGTCTGGCACAGCTCGCTACAAAGCGTCAGCAGTTGCCAGCTAAGAAGCATGGTTGTATGCCGATGTAATTTGTTTTACAAGTAGACGAGTAAACAAGTAGACAAGGTTACAAGTAAACAAATATACAGGTATGGACAAGAATATATATGCTGCCATTGCCATGGCTCTATATGAGTATCAGGGCAACAACGTACACGATAAAGAACCGGGCTTTATCACCATACAGCCGCGTCAGACTATGTGGAACGCCAAGTTCTTAAGTTTAACAGCAAAACCATAAAAAAGAAATGAAAGAGTTTAAATATACAATCGACGGCAAGGAGTACAAGGTACAGATAGAAGACGTTGAGGGCAATATCGCCGACGTAACCGTAAATGGTGAGGCCTTCAAGGTAGAGATGGAGCAGGAGGCTGAGCCCGAGAAGAAGAAGGTAGTGCTTGGTCAGCCGGCTGCTGAGGCAGAGGAAGGCGAGACAGCAAGTGCTGCCAACGTGAACACAGCCAATGCGCTCAAGGCTCCGCTGCCGGGCGTAGTAACCGAAATTAAGGTTGCTGTAGGCGACGAGGTGAAGGTAGGCGACGTAGTCGTTGTGCTCGAAGCTATGAAGATGGCTAACAATCTCGAAGCAGAGAAGGACGGAAAGGTGACGGCTATCTGCGTGAAGACTGGCGAGAGCGTACTTGAGGACTCTCCGCTCGTAGTGATTGAGTAAAAATACTATATATAATAGAATAAGGTGGAATTGTTAAAGTTCCACCTTATTTTTGTATATTATTCAAAAAAATTTGGACTTTATTATAATATTTAATACTTTTGTACTCAAAATAACTAAATAACCGACTTTATGAAGAAAATACTATTACAAATTGTATTCTTTCTATCTGCAACGATAGCAATGGCGCAAACCGATATTCAGTTCTCTATATTGAAGGCAGAGGCAGATGGTATGTCAGCATCTGTGACCAACGCCCTCGACTTGAAGCTTCGTCAGGTGTTCGATCGCAATGGAGCTGGTGCTGCTGATCTTTATAATGTGTTTGCCATAGAGCCAACTATATCTGTAGAGAAGATTATCTCTACTAAGGATGGTGTCGTGCTTGACGTGCCTATCGCACAAGGCGAGTTAGTGCTCATTGCCAAGAACATCATCGATGGTGCCGAATATTACAGCACATCAATTGAATTGGAGGGCGAATCGCTTGGTAGCAAGGATAAGGCTATGAAGTCGATGATAAAGGGCATCAAAGTGACTGACCCTGCCTATAAGCAATTCATCAATACTGCACGCAAGAAGATTGAAGAGTACTATTCTACCAATTGCGCTTTCATATTGCAGAAAGCAAAAGCACTTTACAATCAGCAGCGTTACAAAGAAGCTATTAGCTATCTCTCTGCTGCCACTGCCAATATCCCATGCTATGATCAGGCTTACGCTCTGCAGGAGCAAATTCTTGCAAAGTTGGGCACAAAGCCAGACACTGTGATTGTTGAAAAGGTGGTAGAGAAGCCGGTCGTAGTAGAAAAGGTGGTAGAGAAACCCGTTGTTGTGGAGAAAATTGTGGAGAAACCAGTGCCTGCTGAAGCTCCCGCTGCTCCAAAGTGCGAGATAACAATCTCTATGAATGATCTCGAGTTCCGTGTTCTCAGTTGTAAGGGTGAGCCAACACAACGCCGCATCACTATCAAAGCCGAGTATGTCAACCAGAATGTGAACATTGCGAATGGCGATATATCATTGGATGTAGTTATTGACGACAATGGTAAAGAACTTCCACGCGAGAACAAAGCTGTTATAGCAAATGGTTCATCGTACGAATGGGTTAGTATGCCTGCACGCGTCAATTTGAAGCACGACTTCTACATCGTCAATTATGATCACCCGATTGAGACCATTTCATACATGAAACTTAAAGTGCGCAATGGTTATGTAGAGATACGCAACTTGAAGGTGGATTGGTGATAAAAACTACCCAATACATTTACTGATACTAACGATAAAATTTAAACAACTTATTATGAAGAGAATATCATTGACTTTGTGTCTGCTCGTAGCCACATGCTGCATGTCATTAGCACAGACAAAAGTTGTGGAGCGTAGCGCAAAGAAAGCTCCTGAGTGGGTCAATACGGCTAACCCAAGTGCACTTGTTGTCACCGTTACCGCCAATACTATAGCAGATGCGCAGGTGAAGGCAATGGCTGAGGTTACAGAGCGCATCATCCTCTCTGTAGCAAGCAACGTAAGCGTGTCGCAGCGCAATGAGTCGAGCGAGATAGTGGAGGACGACAACGTGCAGTCGCGCGATGAATTTACACGTCTCTCGAAGATCAAGTCGGCTAACTTACCTTTCCTTAAAGGTATCTCGTCGAACAAGATAGCTGGAATATACTGGCAGCGTGTTCAGGACAAGAAGACGGGCGAGAGCTACTACGAGTATTCGGTGCTTTATCCTTACTCTCGTCGCGAGCAGCGCACACTGCAGGCAGAGTTTGAGGCTCTCGACCAGGAGATGACCGCTAAGTACGAGGCTTTGGCACAAAAGATAGACAACATTGAGTCGGTAGAAGATATCAAAGCTGCTACTACTGAGCTCAACGCTCTGAAGGCCTACTTCTTCGACGATGTACGCCTTGAGCAGGTGGAAGGTTTGAAGAAGCGTTATCTTCAGCTCTACGACGCGCTCACACTCACAGGTAAGTTTGTTAAACGTGGACAATATAGCTGTCAGGTGCTCCTGAAAGGCAGACCTGTTAAGGTGTCTACATTGCCGACAGTGAAGTCGAGCAGCGTGACTCAGCTCAACGTGCGTCCAACAACCGACGGCACATTCCTCGTTACATACGATGATAGCGAGTGTATTGAGGACGAAGAGAATACTATTGACGTAATACTTCGTCTTGATGGCAAACGTCTCACTTATAAGATTTCGCTCACAGAATCCGGTAGTGGCTTTGGCAGTCAGAAGTTCTCTATCGCACCGGAGGGTAAGGTGCTGCTTACAGCAGCTATGGTAGATGCTGCAGAACGTGAAGTCACGGACGTAACAGTGCGTCTTACTGTGAACAACCGCAACGGCAATAAGTTCGCAGTGAAGAGTTTTGAGCTCAATGTGCCTGACATTGCAGTGCCACTCGTCTTCGATAACGTTGACGCAATCTACTCTACAAAGGGACTCATCCAGATAAAGATGCTGGCACAGGGCGAGTATTCGCTTCGCCAAGTAAAGAAGAACGACTTCGGATTTGTGAAGGGCACGCTCAATGTAGTAAACCCAGACACAGGAGCAATCGAACCAATAAAGGTAGCATTGCCATACTCAACCAACTGGGAGTAATGAAATGGAAAACCAATTGGGAGTAATGAAATAGAAATAGGTAACAATTAAATTTATAACAATTAAAACTTGACTATTATGAAACAGAGAATTTTTAACGTATTATTGGCTATCGCACTTATCTTCTGTGGTTCATCTGCAGCTTTCGCTCAGTCGAAATTGTTGAAGAAGGATATTAAGAAGACTTGTAAGGAGTGGAAGAAGGCAGGTTGGTCATTGCTTGCTACAGCTTCTACAATGGAGTATGCGCTTACAAAGTATCGCACATACGTAGAGGGTGATGAGGAGAATCACCTCGTTCTTACAGGTATTGCTGTAGGCAAGAACCCTAAGATTGGTCGTGAGAACGCTATGATGAATGGTATCACAAGCTACGCAAGCCGTGCTAAGGCTCAGGTAGTTGGTAAGATGAAGAGCCTTATGTCTTCAGACGCAGAAGGTATGTCGGAGGAAGAAATCGATAAGTTCGGTGCTGCTTATGAGATGGGCGTGAACACAAAGATTGCTGGTCTCGTTAAGATGCACTTCACTCTCGTTCGCGAGAAGGGCGGCTCTAAGGAGTTCCAGGTGTACATGACTATCGATGAGTCAGCTGCTAAGAAGGCTCGTGAGCTTGCTGCAAAGGAGGCAAAGAAGAAGGCAGCTCTTAACGATCTCTCACAGCAGGTTGAGGAGTTCATCGGCGACCCTGTTGAAATGGACGAGTAATATCTTGAAGATATTGTAATCAATCCGGAGAAGGGTAGATTTTTCTGCTCTTCTTCGGATTTTTTAGATAATAACCATTAAAATAAAACCCGTACAAATGAAAAGATTTATATTATTAGCTTTCTGCGCAACATGTTGTATGGGGACTCAGGCACAAGTCGTAGACGATTTCGATGACTTTGTGAATAGTGAAATAGCATCGTTTGATAAGTTTATCGATGATGCAAACAAGCAATTCATTAGTTTCTTACGCAATCCGTGGAAAGAGTTCGACTCTAAAAAGCCCGTGGAGAAGCGTGTTAAGCCTGAGCCTGTTAAGCCCGTTGTGTACGACGAGAAGAAGGATCCTGATACCACTCCCGTAGAGCTTACTATTGAAGAAATTCTCGGACAATCGACTAAAGAGAGTAAACAGCGTCCTCAGGGAAGAGTGATTGATGGAGGTGAAAAGGTGACGTTTGACAAACCGCAAAAGAAGGTTGACAATACTAACAAGCGACGCCAGCCAGTGGACACCGAGAGTGAAAAGCCTCAGCCCGTGGTAAAGCCTGAAACCCCAGCTCCGGTTCCAACTTCTCAGCCTGCTGCTCCAGCAACCAAGCCGACTTGTCCGAACGCTAAGCCGACTTGTCCGAACGCTAAGCCTGCTTGCCCGAACGCTCAACCGGCAGCTCCAACAACCAAGCCTGTTGTTGTTCCCGTAACACCTCCGGCAGTTAAGCCGTCAGCACCTACGGGTGAGCTCTTTACGGCCTCTGCAGACAAGCAGATGGTGAACTTCTGTGGACAGAAGGTGTATGTCGACAAGTCGTTGAAAGGTGTTTGTTCGATAGGCAATATGCGTGAGAACGCCATTGCTGATGCTTACGAGGCAATGTGTAAGGCCGATTATAAGGCGTTGGTAGACGATTGTCGTAAGGTGAAGAAGGAGCTCAACCTCAACGATTGGGGTATATTCCTCTTCGTTCGTGAAGCCTCTAAGACACTCTGCACTGATGAGAACGCTGCTGTTGTGATGCAGCAATTCCTGCTCAACGAGCTTGGCTACAAGTCGAAGATGGCGCGCCGTGCCGATCGCAATCAGATGCTTCTGTTCGTTGCAGCTGATTGTCAGGTCTATGGTCATCCATACTTTACAAAGGACGGACTCAACTATTACAACCTCACAAGTAATGAGTCGTGCCAGTTCTATATGTGTCAAGAGGATTCGCCGAAGGCTAAGAGCAAACTGAACATGCAGGTTAATCATGCTCCAGCACTTAATGCTGGTATGGTGAACTCAGTACATAAGAATCGTTCGGGTTCGGTTGCTGTGTCTGTAGACGTTCCAAAATCGCTGATGGAGTTCTATGGCAGTATGCCACAGTGCGACTATAGCGTGTATGTGAACGCCGAAGTGAACCCATCTGTTGCCAGCAAGGTGCTCTCAACACTCGCACCATTAGTAAATGGAAAGAGTGAGGCAGAGGCAGCCAATCTGCTCATCAACTTTGTGCAGACCGGCTTCCAGTACGCTACCGACCAAGAGCAGTTCGGTTATGAGAAGCCGTTCTTCGTTGAGGAACTCTTCTATTATCCGTATTGCGACTGCGAAGATCGTTCTGTACTCTATTCGTATCTGGTGCGCAATCTGCTGAAGCTCGATGTCGTATTGCTCGATTATCCTAATCATATTGCTACTGCAGTGTGCTTCAACGAGAATGTATCGGGCGACTTCGTCACTGTTGGTGGAAAGAAGTATGTGGTTTGCGATCTACTTACATCGGTGCTTCTATCGGAAAGGCGATGCCTCAGTTTAAGAATGTGGCTGCCAAGGTTCTGAAGTACTAAGTTTTTGTATATATTGAAGTCATAAAAAACGGCATATCCCTTGTTTGGGATATGCGTTTTTGGTATTACTCAACTATTCCTGCCTTTATCCAGCTGTCGAGTAGTGCTTTTGCGTCGTTCTCCGCCGTAGCGTCGTCGATGTCGTACTCCTTGCACAGTAGCTCTTTGAGCGTTTCTGCGTCGAACTCTTTGTTCTTTACGCCTTCCCAAAGAAGAGCAGCACTCTCGTTCATGCTGATGATTTTTGTGAAGTCGATGTTCTCTTTGCCTTCTGCAACGATTATGTTCTCGCCGCAAATGTCCCTAAGGACGAATCCTTTCTTTATCTTCATATTTCTTGGTTTTCTTTTATTGTTATTAAGCCGAACTAAGCCTGAGGTTGGTGGCGTTTAAGCCGAACTAAGCCTCTTTATGCCTTCTAAGCCCTCCCCGATGGGGAGGGTTGGGAGGGGCTCTTTTACTTTTAAATACTTTGTGGGTGCGTGGTATGGGCAAGATGCCCATACCTCCTACTGTTTACTTTTTTACTTTTCTATAGATGAACAGTAGGTAGCGGCGGATGGGTAGCAGACGTGTCCAGATAGCCGAATAGATGCGCCATTTTCGTCCCGATGTGTAGTCGGGAGTGCTTCGTCCCTTGCGGTAGAACGCTGTTGCTATGCCGCGAATGTCGGCGAGTGAGCATTGTTCGGTGTTTAGATTGCCGTCGCCACGCAACGTCACCTTGTCGCCGTCGATGTTCACGATGCGATGTAGCACATACCTGCCTGGACTAATCTCTGCCAGCACTGCGTCGCCACGATGCACTGTGGTGTGCTTGCTGAGTATCGCGCAGTCGCGTCCGTCCTCAAGAAAGGGTCGCATACTGAAGCCGCGCAGCTTGAACGTGACGGTGTGTCCTTGGTTGAGTAGCTCCACGAAATGGGGTATCAGTTGCGCGTTGTTGAACTGTTTGCTTTGGATTGGCATGGTGAGGTGGTGTTTTGTTGATGCGGTGCGGATAGTGTATTAAAACTCACTTCTGCTGCCTCTTTGTCGGGCAGGCAGTGTAGTACATAGACGTATTGTGAGGTTTCGATAACCTTGATAACCGTGTCGTAGGTATTGCGGAATACTGTCTTGTCCCACTTCATTGTGGAACATGCGGGCAGTATGTATGTGAAGGCTATTGTTGGCGACAAACGTTCTATGCTGTTGCTCTTGGCGCGTGTAATCTGTGTGATGGCTCCGAGTGGTGCCTTCACGTCGCGGTAGCAAGGGGTCTTTCCGCTCCACGGACTACCGTAGATAAATGTGCGTCCGTCGATGACGCGCACGATAGGGTTGTCGTCGTTCATCAGGTCCGACCCGGGAATGTGCTTCAGCCATAGTTGCGTGTGTGTGCTCTTGCCGGTGCCGCTTTTTGCGATGAATGCATAGCCGTAGCCGTTGTTTCTGACGAGTGAGGCGTGTATGAGCAGTGTGTGGAAGAAGCTGCTGCGGAAGGCGTAGAGCATCATCAGCGCGTTGTTCAGTCCGAAGTGTCGCATCTGTTCGTTGCCGTTCAGTGCGCACACGCCTTCGCTGAAATCCTTGTTGGTCTGTAGCAGACAGCAGCTGCGTCCTTCTATGTCCTTTAGTATGTACTGATAGCCTCCGTTGTCGAGTTGGTCGACGATGGTGTCGCCGTTGCCCGTGTCGAAGGTGTCTATGCGTTCGCGATGTTCTTTCGTTATGGGTTTTAGCGTGTCGTCCACGTGTAGTGTAAAAAGAAAATCGTCGTTTGAACCTTTCGTTCTGAAAGGCTCAAAGACGCTATCAATTCAGGGCTGTTTCTGTCGTTTGCTGTGAAAATAACCCTTATGTTATGTTCTGCGATGCAGTATTCAGATATGTTGTTCATTTATTTCTTCTTCGACTTCTTTTTCTGCAAATCTATGCGCTCGCTGTCATCCGGTACGATACATGAGTACGTAAAGTCGTGTTTTGTTATTGATTTCACGTTGTAGCGTCCCTTGGTTGTGTAGCGCTTCTTTGTAGCCATGTATTTCTTCTCTATCTGCTTACGTTTCTTAGCGAAGACGGTGACGCAGGTAGGTGTGGCGCATCCGTTGGCTTTTAGGTGCTCGCGCAACTGATAAGAGTAGTTGTTGCGACTATACAGAAAGTCGGTTTTTGCATCTACCCAGCCGAGTCGAGCTGCTGTATATCCGTGATGTACACCGTTGAATCGTTGAACGATGTGGCTATTCCGTAGACGTAGAGTCGCTCTTGCTTCTGCAGTGCGAAGACAAGCGACGGCATGAGCAGCATTGCCAATGCCAGGATTGTGCGTATTTTCATTTCTTTCGTTGTGTTATCGTTATCTGCCAAGATAAGCCTTGAGCAGCTTGTTCTTTGTATTCTGTTTCAGTTTGCGTATCGCCTTCTCTCTGATTTGGCGTACACGTTCGCGTGTGAGTCGTATTTATTGCCAATCTCTTCCATTGTGCATTCGGGCTGATTGATGCCGTAGAAGGCTTCCACCACATTGCGTTCGCGTTCGTTGAGAACCGACAGGGCGAGTGCAATCTCTTCGCGCATCGATTCCATCACGAGTTCGTTATCGGTCGATGGTTCGGAGTCGTTCGGCATAAAGTCGAGCATACTTGCTCCGTCGCCTTCGGTCATCGGTGCGTCTACGCTTACCTGGTGTGTATCTACCTTTAGCACGTCCTCGATCTTCTCGTGCGGCATGTCGGTTTGCTCTGCAATCTCGTCGATGCTCGGTCGGCGTTCGTTCTCCTGCTCGAACTGGTTGAGGATGCGCTTTATCTTGTTCACGCTGCCCACCTGATTGAGTGGCAATCGTACCACGCGACTCTGCTCGGCTATTGCCTGCAGGATGCTCTGTCTGATCCACCACACGGCGTAGGATATGAACTTGAAGCCACGCGTCTCGTCGAACTTCTCAGCTGCCTTCAACAGTCCGATGTTGCCCTCGTTGATGAGGTCGGGCAGCGAGAGGCCTTGGTTTTGATATTGCTTAGCAACAGAGACAACGAAACGCAGATTTGCCTTTGTCAACTTCTCAAGAGCCTTGCGGTCGCCGTTCTTTATGCGGTGTGCAAGCTCTACTTCCTCTTCTGCAGAAATCAGCTCTTCGTGGCCAATCTCTTGAAGATACTTATCGAGTGAGGCGTTCTCTCGATTGGTAATCGATTTGATGATTTTCAGTTGTCTCATTAAGTGTTGCTTTTTTGATATTATTTTATTATTAAAAGGGTGGGTGCGCTTTGCGTGCATCATTCTGCAAATTTAGTTATTTCTATTGGTTGCAGCAAATTTTAATCTACTTATTTTTATTGCTGTTTGGTAAAACTAATAATGTAGTAGTTGCTTTTTTTTATTCTGCATCGACCGACGCGGATGTCTGCACCGACCGACGCGGATGTCTGCATCGACCGACGCGGATGTCCGCACCGACCGATGCGGATGTCTGCATCGACCGATGCGTGCTATGAAAGTGCTACTATTGATTAGTTCTCCTTCCAGAACTGTGGAGTGAATATCACAAGAACAGTGAATATTTCAAGACGTCCGATGAGCATAAGCACAGAGCATATCCACTTCGCCGTGTCGGGCAGAATGCTCCACGACATGGTAGGACCAATCTCAAGACCGAGCGTCGGTCCGACGCTGCCGAGCGTACTCAGCGTGATGGTGATGGCGTTGGTGTTGTCGATGCCCATCGCAATCATCGAGAATGAGCACACGAGACACAGTAAGAGGTAGCTCGTGAGGAAAGCCAGCAGCGTTACGCGCTTGCTTTGCGGCACGTTCGCACCGTCTATCTTTACCGGCAGAACGGCGTTGGGGTGGAGCATCTGGCGGAACTCGTTCTTTATCACCTTCAGCAACATTACGCCGCGGATGCACTTGAAGCCACCGCCCGTAGAGCCCGAGCATGGACCGAGGAACATACACACGGCAAGCACCACCCACGTCACGTGCGCCACTTGCCAGGGTCGTCTGCCAACAGACCCGTACTGGTGATGAACGACACCACATGGAACAGACTGCTGCGCACGGCTGGCTCCAGAGCGTAGTCGTTATTCCACATCAGTTCGAAGGCTATGAACGCAGCGCAGCCCAATACCATGGAGAGGTACAGACGGCACTCGGCACTCTTGAGCAGCGTGGACAGCTTGCGCTTGGAGACGGATATATATAATAAGGTGAAATTGACGCCCGCTACGAAGCAGAAGAACGTGAGGATATACTGCACGGCGGGCGTGAACACCGAGTAGTCGCTGTCTACCGCGAAGCCGCCCGTGGCAGCCGCCGTCATACTATAGTTGATGCTGCGGAACGGTGTCATGCCGGCAGCCAGCAGCGAACCGATGCAGAGCAGCGTGATACAGAGGTACACCACCCATATCCACTTGGCGTTGGTGCTGAGGCGCGGGTGCAGCTTGGTCTTGATAGGGCCCGTGGCTTCTGCGGCGAACACCTTCACGCTTCCGCCTACAAACGAGGGCAGAAGGGCGATGGTGAAGAATACTATACCCAAACCGCCTATCCACTGCATGAACGAACGCCAGAACAATATGCCGTGGGGCAGCGTGGAGACGTCGTCGATGATGGAGCTCCGGTGGTGGTGAAGCCCGACATGGTTTCAAAGAATGCGTCTGTGAACGACGGCAGGTAGCCGCCAATGAGGAAGGGTAGGGTGCCGAAGAGTGAGAACACTACCCATGTGAGCGTCACTACGAGATAGGCGTCGCGACGCGATAGTGAGTTGTCGCACTTGCGTCCAAGCAGACGCATCGTGAAACCTGCACTTGCCGAGATTGCTACAGAACAGGCGAAGGTGAACACATCTTCCTCCTCGTACCTATGGCGACGCCAAGGCACACGAGGAACATCGTTGTCTCGATGAAGAGCAGCGAACCGATGATTTTATATAAAAGTTTCAGGTTTATCATTACAGAAAGAACTTCTCTATTTTCTTCATGTTGACGTTGTGGCAGAATACCATTACCGAGTCGCCGGGCTGTATCATGGTGTTACCCGACACGAGCAGACCTACGCCGTCGCGCACCAGTCCGCCGATGGTCATGCCTACCGGCAGACCGAGGTCCTTCACGGGCTTCTGCGTCACCTTCGAACCTTCCGACGGTATGAACTCGGCAACGTCGGCGTGGCAGTCATGAGGAAGCGCACGTTGTGCACGTTGGCGTCGAGCATCATCTGGTAGATGTGGCTCGCAGCTATCGACTTCTTGTTGATGATAGTGCCGATATCCAGACTCTCAGCCATGCTCACGTAGTCGATGTTCTCCACCATAGCCACCGTCTTGCGTACACCCATGCGCTTCGCCGTAAGGCAAGCGAGGATATTAGTCTCGGCGTTGCCCGTGAGAGCCACGAACGCCTGCGTGTTCTTGATGCCTTCCTCGACGAGAAGCGATAGGTCGCGTCCGTCGCCGTTGATGATGAGTGCCTTCTCGTCTTCGAGTATCGAGTTGAGACGTTCGCAGCGTTGCTCGTTGGTCTCGATGATCTTCACGTCCATGTACGACGGCATGGTCTTCACCGTGCGCACTGCCGTCGCTCCGCCACCCATTATCATCACGTTCTTCACGTCTACGTAGTGCTCCTTGCCCACAATCTTACGAACGTAGGGTATGTACTGCTTGGTAGTCATAAAGTAAGCCAAGTCGTACATCTGTAGGCAGTCGTTACCGCCAGGGATGATGGTATCGTCACCGCGCTTTATGGCAACGATGTGGAACGGGTCCTCCGGTCCGCATATCTCGCGCATCGGTCGGTCGAGGATGGTGCATGTCTCGCGCAGCTTCACGCCGAGCATCACCAGTGCTCCGCCGTGCACGTCCCAGCGCTGTCGCACCCACGACATCTTCAGTCCGTTGTTGATGTCAGTGGCTGCAAGCATCTCCGGATAGATGAGTTTGCTCACGCCGAGCTGCGAGAAGAACTCCTGCAGGTCGGGCGCAATGTATTCGGCGTTGTCAATCTTTGCCACGGTCTTCTTGGTGCCCAACGCCTTTGCCAACACGCACGAGTTCATGTTCTTGCTCTCGTCGGGTGTCACGGCAATGAACAAGTCGGCTTTCTCCGCACCCGCATTCTTCAATGCCTCGATGCTTGTTGACGATGCTCCATGGTGAGGATGTCTACGTCCGAACCGATATGTGAGAAGCGTTCCTCGTCGGTGTCCATGACAACGATGTCCTCGTGTTCACGCGAGAGCAGTCGTGCGAGGTGGCAGCCGATGGCGTAAGCGCCGGATATAATGATTTTCATATTCTTTTACTTTGATGTTGATGGGGTGGTGAGATGTTGTGATGGTGAGATGTTGAGATTTGCGTAGGAGGGTATGGCATCTTGCCATACCCACGCAGTCAGTAGGAGTTTTGAATTTTGAGTTATGAATGTTAGTAATTCTTACAATTGAATAATTCTTCATCGGCGTAGCGACAATTCAAAAATTCAAAATTCAAAACTCCTAATTTGTGCTTTAATCGCCTCTACGTCAATGCCTGCAATGTGGTGCAGCTCCGGCACGGTGCCGTGCTCTATGAAGCGGTCGGGTATGCCCATGCGCACCACCTTTACCGGTTTGTCGTTGTCGCTCATCCACTCGAGCACTGCCGAGCCGAAGCCGCCCGTGCGCTGCGCGTCCTCGATGGTGATGATGCGCTTGAACTTCGCCGCGATGCTCTGTAGAAGTTCCTCGTCGAGCGGTTTGCAGAAGCGCATGTCGTAGTGAGCCACGCTTGTTGTGCACCCCTCAGCCTTGAGCTGCTCAATAGCCTTCTCCACGTCGTTGCCGATAGGTCCGTAGCTGAGCACTGCCACATCGTCGCCTTCGCGTATGCATCGACCCTTGCCAACGGGTATCTCCTCCAGTGCGCACTGCCAGTCGTCGCGTCGCACGCCTCTGCCGCGTGGGTAGCGTATCACTACCGTGCCCTTGTCGGGCAGTTGGGCTGTGTACATCATACGGCGCAGCTCGCACTCGTCCATTGGCGAGCATAGCGTGAGGTTGGGCACGGGGCGCAATGCAGCGATGTCGAGCACGCATGATGCGTGGCTCCGTCCTCGCCGACGAGTCCGGCGCGGTCGAAGCACAACACTAACGGCAGGTTCAGGATAGCCGCGTCGTGTACGATGTTGTCGTATGCACGCTGCGCAAACGCACTGTATATATTGCAGAACGGCAGTAGTCCGTCCTTAGCCATTCCGGCAGAGAACGTCACGGCGTGACCTTCGGCGATGCCTACGTCGAAGGCACGGTCGGGCATCTCCTGCATCATGATGTCGAGCGAGCAACCCGTAGGCATAGCCGGCGTAACGCCCACTATCTTCGGGTTCTGCTTCGCCAGTTCGACAAGTGTGCGTCCGAACACATCCTGATAGCGTAGCGGTTGCTGTGAGGTGTCGCCCGTTAGGCGTTCGCCCGTGTCGGGGTCGAACTTACCCGGTGCGTGCCATATCGTAGCCGCCTCCTCTGCTGGCTTGTATCCCTTGCCCTTTACGGTGTGCAGATGCAGAAGCTTCGGTCCGCGCATGTCCTTCAACTGATTGAGTATGCGCACCAGCTCCACCACATCGTTGCCGTCGAACGGACCGAAGTAGCGTATGTTCATGCCCTCGAAGATGTTCTGCTGATGAGCGAGTGCCGACTTGATGGCGTTGTTCAGGCGAATGAGCCCTTGCGGCGGTCGTCGTTGAGATAACCTTTCGAGTGCAGCCACTTCGACGCACGGTCGCGCAGACGGTTGTACGTGGCGTTGGTGTCGAGGTTCAGTAGATATTTCTCCATGCCACCCACTGCTCTGTCGATACTCATGTCGTTGTCGTTGAGGATGATAAGCAAATCGTTGGGCGACGACGAGACGTTATTCAAGCCCTCAAACGCCAATCCGCCCGACATCGCTCCGTCGCCAATGACGCAACCACATGTCGGTTGGTCTCGTTATTCTTATGCGCAGCCACAGCCATGCCCAACGCTACAGAGATAGAGTTGGAGGCGTGTCCGCACGTGAACGTGTCGTACTCGCTTTCTTTAGGAGAAGGGAATGGGCGGATGCCGCCTAATTTGCGGTTAGTATAGAACTGGTCTTTGCGTCCGGTGAGGATTTTGTGTCCGTATGCCTGATGTCCTACGTCCCACACAATGCGGTCGTAGGGCGTGTTTAGCACATAGTGCATCGCTACAGTCAGCTCCACTACGCCAAGCGACGAAGCAAGGTGACCAGGATTGACAGACAATTCCTTCACGATATCCTGACGCAACTCGGCACAAAGCTCGGGCAGTTGCTCAACAGGCAACTGTCTGAGGTCCTCTGGATACTGTATCTTGTCTAATAATTCCAAGTTGTCGGTGCTCATATATATATTGAAATATACTGAAATCTATTGAACTCTGTTAAATAGGTTTTGTTCAAAGAAGGCACAATACCTCCTATTTAATGCAAAGTTACGTAAAAAAAGTAATGTAAGGATATTAATTGCACAAAAAAAGCATCCATCTGTGAAAGATGAATGCTTTGTGTTGGGATACCCGGACTCGAACCAGGAAAGGCAGGACCAGAATCTGCAGTGTTACCATTACACCATATCCCAATGTTGCAAAAGCGGAACTTTATTGCAATAAAAACATCCCTCTTTATAAGAAGAATGTTGCTATGAAGTTGGGATACCCGGACTCGAACCAGGAAAGGCAGGACCAGAATCTGCAGTGTTACCATTACACCATATCCCAATATGTGTTGCAACTTGTTCCCTTATTGCGAGTGCAAAGGTACGAATTATTTTTATAACAACAATGTTTTTCGTAAGTTTTTTTTTAATAAAATCTAATAAAAAGCCATTTTCTATAGTTTTAAGTCGTTTTTTGGATAAATCGCTGTATCTTTGTACGGCTTAAA
>ENA-OQHY01000380-OQHY01000380.1-human-gut-metagenome-genome-assembly--contig:-NODE-380-length-25423-cov-4.083808_pt1 | contig 25423 bp, 28 predicted proteins | sample MGYA00242570_ERZ504733 | MGnify/ENA primary metagenome ERZ504733 (study PRJEB26092, sample SAMD00036219) | human gut metagenome | host: Homo sapiens | study: EMG produced TPA metagenomics assembly of... | reverse complement strand
AATACCACGACACCTACGGAAACCTGATGGTGCCCGGCAAATACACCGACCCGGATGGTTACCCCTTGGGACAGTGGATCATCAGACCCGGCAGCAGAAGCTGAACGGACGCTTAAAGGAAGAACGCATTGCGCAGCTTGATGAGATCGGTATGGTGTGGAACATTTTCGATGCCAAGTGGGAAAAGGCTTATGCATTGGCTGCAGCTACTATGAGGAAAACGGCAACCTGAATATCCCACGTTCCTATGTGACAGCGGCTGGTGAACGGCTGGGGCAATGGGTCGCAAGCCAGCAATGGGCGTACCCGAAAGGAAAGCTGACAGACGAACAGGTCGAGCGGCTGAACAGAATCGGAATGTACTGGGGCAACCGCAATGACCGCCAGTGGAACGAAGGCTATCAGGAGGCAAAGCGCTATTTTGAAGTTTATGGAAATTTGAATGTCCCAATCAATTACGTTTCACCGGGCGGATATGCCTCGGAAAATGGATCAAGCGGCAGCGGTACGCACGGCTGAATCCCGAAAAAAGCGGTGCGGTGCTGACGGAGGAACGGATTGCGAAGCTGGATGCCATCGGGATGCGGTGGGAGAAAGCGGATTCGAGGCGCCTATCTAAACAAGCGGTACAAGCCGAAACATTTACGGCAAAAGCGGGTTGAAAAAACGAACGAAAAAGAGAAGCAACGGCTTTATGCGTTATTGGGGGCGATTCGGCTTGTGGCGAATTGCGAAAAGAAAACCGCTCAGGCGGGATGATCGAGTGAGGAGATATTGAATGATTGCTGGAAATAAAACAACTGTAAACGGTTCTATGAACTGTTATGTGCAAGAATCACCAAGTGTAAAACGGCGATGCTATGCGTTTGTGAAAAGAGCGTTTGATATTGTGGCCTCTGCTGCCGCTTTAATCATTTTGTCACCCATCATGTTGATTGCAGCAATTTTGGTTTATGTGGATGATCCGGGAAAGGTGTTCTACGGTCATGTCCGAATCGGCAAAAACGGAAAGCCGTTTAAGATGTGGAAATTCCGTAGTATGTACATGAACGCCGATAAAATGATCGATCTGCTTACGCCGGAGCAGGCAAAGCAGTACTACACGGAATTCAAAATCGACAATGATCCACGCATAACTAAGATTGGAAACTTTTTACGGAAAACCAGTCTGGACGAATTGCCGCAGCTTTTCAATGTACTTTGCAATGATATGAGTCTGGTAGGGCCTCGTCCACTGATCGAGTCGGAAATTCAGACCTATTATGACGATACCCACGATGTACTGCTGGCTGTAAAGCCGGGTGTTACCGGGTATTGGCAAGCTTATGCGCGAAATAATGCGACCTATCAAAGTGGCGAACGGCAGAAAATGGAAATGTATTACGTTCGAAACGCTTCGCTGTGGCTGGATATCAAAATCCTGTTTAAAACCGTAGAGAGCGTCCTGAAGAAAAGTGGAGCACAGTAATAAAAGCATCAAGATCAAAGGGGATAGCATGACAGAACCTATAAGAGTTGCGCAGATGATGACTGATATGAACTACGGCGGTGTGGAAATGGTAGTTATGAACTACTACCGACACATTGATCGGACAAAGGTTCAGTTTGATTTCTTTGCACTGGAAGGCTCGGCAGTACCTCAGAGAGAAGAAATCGAGCGACTCGGTGGACGGGTTTATATTGTGCCGAAGTACACGCATCTTTCGGCATATGAGAAAGAAATCATTCGACTTTTTAGGCAAAACCAATATAAAATAGTTCACTCCCATATGAATACACTTAGTGTTTTTTCATTGTGGGGGGCCAAAAAAGCAGGCATTCCGAACAGGATTGCGCACAACCACTCGACAGCCGGTAAAGGAGAAACGAAGAAAAACATTATTAAATATGCGCTTCGACCGTTTGCTAAAATCTATCCAACAAAGTTGTGCGCTTGCTCACAATATGCAGGTGAATGGCTTTATGGAAAAAACACAGAGTTTCAGGTGTTCAACAACGCAATCGATTTGAGCCGTTATTCCTACGACCCGCAGAAAGCTGCTACTGTGCGAAAAGAATTAGGGTTGGAAGACAAGCTCGTTGTTGGTCATATCGGTAGATTTTGTTACCAGAAAAATCATGACTTCCTGATCGACATTTTCAACGAAATCCACAAGCAACGCCAAGAGGCCGTTCTACTTCTGATTGGAGAAGGTGAACTGGAACAGGACATCCGTAACAAAGTCAAGAAACTAGGTTTAACGGATAGTGTCCGCTTCATGGGCAAGCAAAAGGACACAAGTAAATTTTATCAAGCCATGAATTGCTTTGTTCTGCCTTCCCGATATGAAGGGCTTCCGGTCGTTGGTGTAGAAGCACAGGCGGCAGGAGTACCTTGCGTCATGGCTGATGTGGTAACACCGGAAACAAAAATTCTTGAGTCAACGGCATTCGTTTCACCTGAAGAATCTGCAGTGAATTGGGCGATGGCTGTCTTAGAGAGTACATCTCATTATCAGAAAAAAGACACAAGTGCGGAAATGCGAAAAGCAGGTTTTGATATTGTTACTGAAGCAGAAAAATTAGAAAGATTCTACTACAAACTGCTTTGATCTATGTAATAGGCAGGAGAAAATAAATGGATTCAAAAATCAAAGTTGCAGAATTTATATCACGCCTTGAATTCGGTGGAGCAGAAGCTATGTTGCTGAACTATACAACCCACTTTCAGCATCCGGAGCAGTTTGACCTTCACATTATCACGCAGGACATCAACGATGACGACTGCATCCGTCAATTTGAAGATGCAGGCTATACCGTTCATATTGTAACACATAAACGTAAGAGCATCGCCAAAAAAGTCGGAGAGGTTTATCAAGTGCTGAAGCAAGAGCACTTTGACATTGCTCACAGTCACATGACACTGACAAATTTTTATGTTTTGCTCCTTGCAAAGATGCTTGGTGTCCGGGTACGCATTTCTCATGCGCACAGTGCCTTCCGAGAGGATAACTTAAAAGCAAAACTGGCATTTCCAATTTTGAAAAGTCTGAATCGTCTTGCAGCTAACGTTTGGATGGCGTGTGGATATAATGCCGGCGTGTTTTTGTACGGAACGGATGCAGTAGACCATCAAAAGGTTTATATGATGCGCAATGCAATCGATTTGCAGCGGTTTCAAAGGAACGATAAAACACGTCAGATGATACGCGAAAAGTATGCAATAGGTGATGCTTTGTGTGTTGGTCATGTTGGTCGATTTTGCACACCGAAAAATCACTCGTTTGTTTTAGAGATTTTTAATGCTGTAAGAAAAATCACGCCTGCATCAAAGTTTTTGCTGGTAGGAGACGGTGAACTGCGAGGTGAAGTCCTTGCGAAAATAAAGGAACTGCATCTGGAAAATTCTGTTGTGCTCACAGGTAATGTTACAAATACGAATGAATTATATCAGGCAATGGACGCTTTTATTTTACCATCTCTTTATGAAGGGCTTCCGGTGGTATCAATTGAAGCACAAGCAGCAAATTTGCCGTGCCTGATTTCGGAAAATGTGGATCATCGCTGTGCCATGACATCCAATGTACATTTCCTTTCTATCCAGAAATCAGCGGATGAATGGGCAAAAGAAATCCTGAAGTATGCTGCACAGCCACACAGCGATGATAGTATCGAGGCGTTGACCAAAGCTGGTTACAACATTGAAACCGAAGCACGAAAGCTGGAAGAACTTTATAAAAACTCAATTAACAAACAGGAGTAACGCTATCATGAAAGTTTTATATATCGTAAAGACACAGCTGCATTATTATCCCCCCTGCATTTCGCAGATTCGTATGCTGAAAGACCTTGGCTATGATGTGGAAGTGCTATATGGAACATCGAATGAGAGTGCATTAAAGCTTCTTGCAAAAGAGAATATTCCCTGCCACAAAGTTGCTGAGATCAAAGATGTGGCAAGTTCTAAAATTGAAAAATTGCAGGATTGGTATAAATTCCGCTGCGGAGTGTTGAATGCTTTGAAACAGTACCCGGAAGATACAGTGCTCTGGTTTGGAACGGCAGAAAGCGCACTCCCTATGAAGGTGTATTGAACGGAAAGAAGTACGTGCTCTCTCTGCTGGAACTTCTGGATGACTGCCCGCAGAAAGTAAGACTGCTGAAAAATCTTGCACAGAACGCAGCCGCCGTGACGGTTTGTGAGGAAACTCGCGGCTATATCATGCGTTCGTGGTGGAGTCTTCCGGAAGTGCCGTATGTATTCCCGAACAAGCCTTACAACCAGATTACTGACCGCTGTCACGAACCTTCGATTCCTGAAACAAAAGCAGTCGTTGAACGAATCAAAGACAAAAAAGTTGTTCTGTATCAGGGGATTTTGCAGAACACGGACGAGATTTTGGAAGTCGCTAAGGCGTTGCAAACGATGGATGCCGGGTATACTCTGCTGCTGATGGGAATTGATAAGTACCATAGCGTAGACAAAATCAAAGCAATTTATAGCAATGTGGAATATGTCAGCTATATTCCAGCACCGTATCATCTGGAAATTACCAGCTATGCACATATTGGCATAGTTTTTTATCGTAATGATTCTTTAAATAAAGTGTTCTGTGCACCGAATAAAATTTACGAATATTCTGGCTTTGGCATCCCGATGCTGGCAAATGACATTCCGGGTCTGAAAAACACGGTCGGCAATGCTGGTGCGGCTGAATGCATGGAGCTGAAGTCAAATAATATCATTCACGCGATTCAGAAAATTGAAGCAGATTATGACACCTATTCTGAAAACGCAAAAAAATTCTTTGCTGGAACAGATAATCTAAAGACTATGAAAAAATTGATGGGAAAGATTGAAAAATAATATGAACTTCTTTTTTGATTGTTTTTTGATTTTAACCACAACAGGGATTGTTCTGTTGGCGTATAAGCGTGTTGTATTCCGAGAGAATTGTTCTGTGGCAAACTATGTGATTATTGTTCTTTATGTGTTCTGCGTTCTTCCTATCATTTTGAACTATATGGTTGGACTACCACAGTATATAACAGCTTATTGGTATAAACCATTTATTGAACCCATGCACAATGAACAGGTTAGTATAATATATGATTTGTATATTATGCTGTGCATTATCTTCCTTTATATATTTTGTGGAAGAAAAAAGAGGAGAATAATTTTAGCACCATATAACTCGTTGACTTCAATTCTGTGTGACAACAGAGTCATTTCAATTATTTTGATTTTCCTCCCTATCATTTATATCGCGTTAACAGGCTCATGGAAATATTATGCGGTTTACGCCGTTTCGAGTGCAAGAGGATTAACGGAATCAAACAAAATGGCTCTTATGACACCATGTATGTTAATAAGTATGGTTGTTTACTTTGGCACAGTCTTTAAAGAAAAGCTTACCGTCATAAAAATTATTCTAACGCTTTTTTACTCGGTGGCAATTGTCTGGATATCGGGAAAACGTTTTATGCTCGCCAATATTTTGCTTTTATTTATATTCTATACAGTAAACTTGGACATCAGTGTCGAAGGTCGAAAGAAAATATACAAAGCATTACCAATATTAGGAATTGTATTGATTGGCTTCTCTATCTTTTATTTGGCAGTAATCAGACCAATGGCGGAAACATCATCATCGAGTACCTACGATATGCTACGAGTTGATTTCGGGCGGGATGATGTTATCAAGTATGTGATCAACAAGGAAATCATTCGCGGTGAGCGTATTTTGGAGTATCGTGGAGAGACATTTTTAAGTTTGATTGGTGCTTTTATACCGCGAAAAATGTGGCCCAGCAAACCATATCCACATTACATGTATTTGACCGGTTCTATATTGAATTTGAGTATTCACAATCTGCCAGCGGGGACAACGCCATCTCTATTGGAAATGACAATTTGCAATTTTGGCTTTTGGGGATTTGCAGTTGGAATTATTTTTCTGGTTTGGATTTGCAATATGATTGATCGGTCAAAGGATATCGACACGAAGGCTATTGGACTTATCTTGGCGATGGTTCTTTTAACGCAAAGTATGGATGTCTACCTTATTCTGATTGTTATACTCGTTGCTATCAGCCTTATGGTTCAACTTTTCAAAGGTCGAAAGGTACGCATTGTTATACATCGTTAACAAGAAAGAGCGACTATATGCTGAATTGTAAAAAAGAAAATTGTACGGGCTGCGGAGTATGCGCTTATAGCTGCCCAAAGAGCGCAATCAATATGGTAGAGTCTGTTGAAGGCTTTCTCTACCCTAAAGTAGATAGGTCATTATGTGTAGATTGCAACCTGTGCAATAAGGTTTGTCCTTCGCTAAAAAAGCCTTCGATTGGCGATTTTGCTGACTGTTATGCTGTTCAATTGATAAATAAAACTACGTTACGGCACTGTGCTCAGGCGGAGCGTTTTATGGAATTGCACAAACTGTGCTGGAGCAGAATGGTGCGGTTTTTGGTGTAGTGGATTTTGGAACAGAATTACGATATCAAAAAGCTACCTCGCTTAAAGAACTTGATGAACTGACAGGATCAAAATATTTTCAGTGCGCTATTTCAGAAAAAGCGTATGGTGAAATCATAGAGAGTACACAAAAAGGACTCACATTGGTCTCGGGTACGCCGTGTATGGTAGCTGCAATCCGGAATCTGCAGAGAATAAACCGTAAAAACCTGCTTACGTTTGAGATTTTGTGTCAAGGTGTTCCAAGTAAAACCGTTATCGAAAAATTTTATTCGGAAATGGCTGCAAAATATGGCTCACCTGTTCAAAACCATGTTTTTCGTTCAAAAGACCGCTATATTGGTCGGAATTATCTGAACCGCTATGAATTCAAGAATGGCAAGGTAGTGTATCTGATTGGTGAGGAAGATCCGCTGTCGCTGTCTTTCCAACGACAGATTTTTTTGAGGGAATCCTGTTACAGCTGTCAGTATGCAAATGAGGCACGGACAGCTGATTTTACAGCAGGCGATTTATGGAAAACTGATGTTAACGGGCTGGACATAGAGCGTGGGTGTTCGGTTTTGCTCTGTAATACCTCAAAAGCTAAATGTTTTTTGGACGGAATAAATGTATTTTCGATTGGAAAAATCAATTTCAAAACAGCGTTGGAACACAATATTCCATATCATCATCCGTCAAACGTCCTAAATGCAGAGACTGGAGCTACAAGCTGTTGTGCAGCGGGATTTCCCCCAAAACCGTTACAATTCTCTGCTGTTGGAAATATTATATCAAGCGGCTTTTAACAGGAAAAAGAAAATGAAAAAAGTTGGAATTATTACATACCATTTTGCGCAGAACTACGGTGCGGTACTTCAGTGCTATGCGTTGCAGACATACTTATCCCAGCAAGGTATGAGGTCACGGTTTTTGATTTTGTCAGTGAAAAACAGCAGAAAAACAATGACGTTGTAAAGCATGGAGCCTCTGTCAAAACTGCGGTTACAAATATCTGTCTGCTTCCGTTTGCGCACAGCATCCGAAAAAAACACGCCCGATTTGTAGACTTCTGCCAAAAGAATCTTTATCTGACTCCGCATTTTTCTACTGTGGAATCGTTGGAGCAATATATTGAAAAAAACGGATATGACGTGATTATTTCTGGTAGTGATCAAGTGCTGAACCCTAACATCAATGATTTTGAGATGGCTTTTCTGTATCCATTCAAAACTAAAGCAAAAAAAATCGCGTATGCGGCTAGTACTGGCAATGCCTCGCCAGATGATATCCAAAAGATTCAATGCTATCTGGATGACTTTTCAAAAATCTCAATTCGAGAACAAAAAGACCTTGGAAAGTTTGATGCAGAAACGGCGGCACGGTTGTCCGTCGTATGCGACCCTGTTATGTTGCTGCGGGCAGATACTTGGAACAATATGTTGGAGCAACCATCTGGAAAGCCGTATTTAATTTGCTACTTCCTTCATAAGAAACTGTTCCGTGAAGAATTTGCGATTGCGCAAAAAATTGCAAAAAGTCGCAGCTTAGAGCTGAAAGTAATCAATGCAAGATTTGGCCCGAACAGCTTTCGTAAAGGAACGGTTTTTGATGCTGGACCGAGAGAATTTGTAAACTTGATTGCCAACGCTTCTTATGTTTGCACGGATTCTTTTCATGGAACGCTCTTTTCTCTGATTTTCCATAAGCAGTTTTCTTGTTTGGACACAAAGCAAAATCATCATGATACGCGCAAAAAGGGATTGCTGGAAAGTGTTGGTGCAACTGCCGCATATCAGAATATCGAAGACCCTCTGAAAATATGCAGCACTTTGAATTATGAAGAGATTGATTGCCGGATGGACGAAATCAGAAAATCCGCAGCCATATTTTTGGAGATATTAGATGAATAAAAAACTAGCAGATCTGCTCAAATCAAAGGTTTTAGCCAATAGTGCATGGCTGATTGTTTTGCAGGTATTCAATACCATTGTTCCGCTTCTGACACTTCCGTATATTACGCGCGTTCTTGGAACATCTAATTACGGCGTGTTTTCCCTTGCACTTAATTGGGTGACGTATTTTCAGGTGATCGTTGAATATGGTTTCGGCTTCACGGGTGCTCGTAAAGTTTCTGTTCACGGAGATGATGGCCTGCAAGAACTGTACAGCAGGATTATTACCGCAAGAATTCTATTGTTGTTCGGAACATTTTTTGCAATGAATATTCTAAGTGTAGCTTTGCACGCAAGCAGTGCGCAGTACGTCAGTATGAACATCCTCTTTCTGATTATTCTAGGCGTTGCGTTTCAACTCACATGGCTTTTTCAAGGCAAACAGGACATGAAGTTGATTGCTATTATCAATGCAGTTTCACGCTTGTTCTCGGTACTAATGGTTTTTGCACTGGTACACAGTGAAAATCACCTGTATCTGTATTGCATTTGCTACGCCATAACCTTCCTGCTTTCTGCTGTTCTGGGAATCCTGCTGGCACGAAAAAAATATGGCCTAAAAGTAAGGCTGTGCAGGATTGCAGATGCTATCAGCGAAATCAAAGACGGCTGGTATTTGTTTATTTCGCAGGCTATGTCCAAAATTTTTAGTGGGATAGAACAACCGTTTTGGGTGCTGTTGCAACGCCAAGTATTGTTGGAATTTATTCAGCAATCTATAAAATTCCATATATTATGGTGCTGTTTTTTAGCCCGATCAGTCAGGCACTTTATCCGCACATTAGCGTTTGTTTTTCAAAGTCATTTGAAAGTGGGCGCAAGACAGTCACCACCGCTGCAAAACTCGTTATTCCAGCTTTCGCGTTAGCAGGACTTGCAATTATACTTCTTCGGGACCATCTGATTCTGATTGCGTTTGGTAAGAATTATCTTGAATATTCTGCAATCATAATTCCGCTCGTTCTTTGGATGCTGTTCAGCGTAATCAATAACTTTATAGGAATACAGTTTTTAGTTGCAAGCGGAAATCAAAAGTTATACAGCCGTGCATTTACAATCGGTTCACTAATAACGGTTGGAATGAATATCCTGCTGGGTGGAGTTTTGGGCATTTATGGGGTTTCTTTTGCAGCACCAATTGGTGAAATGAGTTTGACAATACTATTATATTTTAGTGTAAAAAAAGCCAAACACGGAGGAAATTAAAATGAAGAAAATTATGCTCGTTTTCGGCACTCGTCCAGAAGCAATTAAAATGTGTCCGCTTGTCAATGAACTGAAGAAGCGCAAAGAACTGGAAACTGTTGTTTGCGTGACCGGACAGCATCGTCAGATGCTGGATATGGTTCTTGAGGCATTTGATGTTACCCCAGATTATGATTTGTCCATCATGAAGGATAAGCAGACGCTGTTCGACGTAACTACCAATATTCTGAATAGTATCAAGGCTGTTCTGGAAAAGGAAAAACCTGATGTAGTATTGGTACACGGCGATACATCTACGACCTTCGTGACTGCATTGGCTTGCTTCTATATGCAGATTCCTGTAGGCCATGTAGAGGCCGGTCTGCGAACCTACAATATCTACAGCCCGTATCCGGAGGAATTCAACCGTCAGGCGGTTTCCATTATCAGTAAATTCAACTTTGCTCCCACAGAGCTTTCTAAGCAGAATCTGCTGAAAGAGGGCAAAGATCCAGCCAGCATCTATGTTACCGGCAACACGGCTATTGATGCTTTGAAGACCACCGTGCGGGAAAACTATACGCACCCTGAACTGGAATGGGCAAAGGACAGCCGTCTGATCATGATTACTGCACATCGCCGTGAGAATCTCGGTGAGCCGATGTGTCACATGTTTAAGGCAATCCGCCGTGTGATGGATGAGCATCCTGATGTTAAGGCAATCTATCCCATTCACATGAATCCTGCTGTGCGCGAAACCGCAAATGAGTATCTGGGAAATGACGACCGAATTCACATTATTGAACCGCTGGATGTTCTGGATTTCCACAACTTCCTGAGCCGTAGTTACTTGATTCTGACGGATTCTGGCGGAATTCAAGAGGAAGCGCCTTCTTTGGGTAAGCCTGTTCTGGTGATGCGTGATACCACGGAGCGTCCGGAAGGCATTGCGGCAGGTACGCTGAAATTAGTTGGCACGGAAGAAGAAACAATTTATAAAGAGTTCAGCCGTCTGCTGTCTGATAAGGATGAGTATGAGGCAATGAGCAAGGCGAGCAATCCGTATGGCGATGGACATGCCTGTGAGCGAATTGCAGATATACTGGAAGAAAAACTCTAAAATTATAGCCATGCATTAGCATGGCTGTGCTGCTCAAATATGCTGCCTCTCCGTGGTGAGCGGCAGACAATGGATTATACTCCGGCTAAAGCATATAAACGTTGATTCACTCTTTGGATGAGGAAAAACTATAATGGGAAAGTATTTTGGGACTGATGGCTTCCGTGGCGAAGCGGAATCACTCTGACCGCTGACCACGCCTACAAGGTTGGTCGTTTTCTGGGCTGGTATTATAACGCTTTGCGTGAGCGCAATGGCAACAATGAGCCTGCCCGCATCGTCATTGGCAAGGATACCCGCCGCAGCTCCTATATGTTTGAGTATAGTCTGGTGGCTGGCCTGACCGCCTCCGGTGCAGATGCCTACCTGCTGCACGTTACCACTACGCCGTCTGTGCCTACATTGCCCGCGTGGACGACTTGACTGCGGCATCATGATCTCCGCCAGCCACAACCCGTATTATGATAACGGTATCAAGCTGATCGACTGCTACGGTGAGAAGATGCCCGAGGAGACCCTGCTGCTGGTAGAGGACTATATTGACGGCAAGCTTCATGTCTTTGATAAGGACTGGCCGGAGCTGCCCTTTGCACACCGGGAGCACATCGGCTGCACCGTGGACTATGTGGCTGGCCGCAACCGCTACATGGGCTACCTGATCTCTCTGGGCATCTATTCCTTCAGGGGCGTGAAGGTTGGTCTGGATTGCGCCAACGGTGCAAGCTGGAATATCGCTAAGTCTGTTTTTGATGCTCTGGGTGCGGATACCTATGTCATCAACAACAAGCCGAACGGCCTGAACATCAACAACAACGCTGGCTCTACTCATATTGAGGGGCTGCAGAAGTTCGTGGTGGAGAACGGTCTGGATGTTGGTTTTGCCTTTGATGGCGACGCTGACCGCTGCCTGTGCGTGGACGAGAAGGGCAATGTGATCACTGGCGACCATATCTTGTACATCTACGGCTGCTACATGAAGGAGCGTGGCAAGCTGCTGACCAATACCGTCGTTACCACGGTCATGTCCAACTTTGGCCTGTATAAGGCCTTTGATGAGCAGGGCATCGGCTACGCAAAGACCGCTGTGGGCGACAAGTATGTTTACGAGTATATGGCTAAGAACGGCTGCCGTATCGGCGGCGAGCAGAGCGGCCACATCATCTTCAGCAAGTACGCCAGCACCGGTGACGGCATCCTGACCAGCCTGAAGATGATGGAAGTTATGCTGGCTAAAAAGCTGCCCATGAGCAAGCTGGCTGAGCCGCTGAAGATCTATCCGCAGGTGCTGGAAAATGTCCGTGTGACTGATAAGAAGGCTGCACAGAACGACCCGGCGGTGCAGGAGGCAGTCAAGGCCGTAGCCGAGGCACTGGGTGACACTGGCCGTATCCTTGTCCGTGAATCTGGTACGGAGCCTGTTGTGCGTGTGATGGTGGAGGCTCCCGACCATGACACCTGCCAGAAGTATGTGTCTCAGGTTGTGGAGGTCATCAAGGCCAAGGGATACGTTGTCTAACGCATATTTTGCCGATATAAATTTCTTGCTATCCAATATTTGTAATGCTATACTTGTATTATAAATATTGAATGGAGGTGTCCTCTATGCCCCGTCCCAAAGGAAGCAAGAATAAGCCCAAGACCGTAAAAGCAACTGTTGACTTTGCTGCACAGCTCGCCGAAAAGCAATCCGCAAAGGAAGCCGTTTCCGCCGAAATTGCATCCATTACTGCGAACATCGATACGCTGAAAGCTGACCTGAAAACCAAGAAAGCAGAGCTGAAATCTATCGGCAAGGAAATCGTCAAAATCGAAGCTAAAAAGGTCAAAGCCGAAACCAAAGCAGCAGAATCTGCAAAGAAAGCTGAAGCAGAGGACGTGCTGAAAAACTGCTGGCCAGCGGCGTGAGTGCAGACGAGATCCTTGCAAAGCTGAAGTGATTTGAAAATTTCTGACGCAGAGGTTGACGGGAATATCTACGCTGCAAGCAGTGCGAGCTGGTACCAACTCGCGATTTTGAATCGGATTTTTTGAAATCCAAATTCAAAATGCTTGTTGCTGTGCCCAAACCCCATGTGTTCCTGCATCGTGCCGATGCAGGCTACGCGTTTGTTCCAAACGCTTTTATAACAAAACGAAGAGACAGACCAGAGTTCTTCTCTAAGGAGGGACTTTGGTCTGTCGTCGTTTATTGGAACTTTGTTTTCAGCGCTGCTCTTTTCGTCTGTGCGGCCCGGCCACATAGCTGGACGGGGTGAGCGGCTGTTTTATCATCAAAATTACAAAGAGAAATGCAGGGAAGGGGACAATCTTCTTCAGCGCAGACAGTATATTGAACACAACCATTTTTATTCAGCCTATTATAAAGGTATCGGCTACTGTGGAGCAAGGATATCAACCGTTATGTAAAACCGCAGCCCTCCGACTGCGGTAAAAATCAAAAATTGGATAGTTGCGAAAGGATCTGTTTGCTGATGCTGATCAGTTCGTCCAGCCGGGCGCGCAAGTCCTCTAAATCGGCGGCATAGACCTGACCGTTTTCATTGGCGGCTTTGGCATACTGGTTCAGATTGTTGCTACACATCTGCAAAAGATATGCATCCGGCGCAGCTGCGGCAGATCAAGGCGCAGACAATATCCGTCCAGAGCCATCTTGCGCAGGTAGGAACCAATGCTTAGAATGCCGCTGGATTCCATTTTGTTCCGGATTCGTTCCAACTCCGGCTTGCTGACCCGGAAGTGAAGCTGCTGGTCACGCCGGTCATTCACTGTGCATCACCATGGCGACTCCTTCGGAACGGATGGTACGGGTAGAATCGTTGTTCATAGGCGTTTCTCCATTTCGATAAAAGAAAAAGACCCTATGGGGTCTTTCGTTGCGGTGTGGGTCAGCGTTCATTCTGTCGCTGCCGTTTGCGCTGCCATTGTTCCAGCAGCTTGATGATGGTGTCCTCCATTTGTTTTGGGGTGTAACTGCGGGGAAAATATTTCCGCAGGGTGTCGTTTTTGATGACAACCTTGTCCAGTTCATCCTTCTTGGCTTCGCCCATGACTGCAAAGGAGCATCATACGAGAAGTGACCCTCCAGAGCCAACTTCTTGAGCCGCTGTGCTTGGGAAAGGGACGGTGCATTCTGGGTATCGTTCATTGCTTCTAAAAAATCCCGCTGTTGGGCTTCGTCCAGATAGGACAACTCCACAGCGGGATTGAATGCAAGTTCCTTTTCGTCCACCATGTTCAGCAGTTCAGGGATAAGGTTGGTCAGGCGGATGAAACGCTGGACTTGTCTGCCACTTTCTCCACTTCCTTTTCCAACTAAATCTGCCGTCTCCAACTTCCCGACAATTTGTCGGGAAGTTAAATCTGACCGGGCACCTTGCTTTTTCAGAGCCTCAAGTTTCATTTTGTAGGCAAAAGCCCGCTCACTGGGCAGGATGTTCTCTCGTTGGAGGTTCGAGTCCACCATGAGCAAAACTGCGGCGTTATCGTCCATGTTGCGTACAATGACCGGTAGGGTTTCAAGCCCGGCAAGCTGTGCAGCGTGCTGACGGCGGTGCCCGGAGATGATCTCGTAGCCTCCTTCCGGGCGTGGGCGGGCAATCAGTGGAGACAGCACACCGTACTGCTCCACGCTCTCCACCGTGCGCTGCATGGACTCGTCATCTAAAACCTTAAAGGGATGGTTCGTGAATGGGTGCAGTTCCGCAATTGGAATCTGCTGCACCTGTTCCCGTTGCTGCTCCTGCCGGGATTCCTCGGTAGAAAAGATGTCATCTGCACCTTTTAGCGACACGTTTAAGCCGCCTTTCGTCATTCGCCAACACCTCCTCTGTCAAAGACTGGTAGCTTTCGCCTACGGTACTGATTTCCGCAGAACGTGCGGAAAGGGGAACGGCCTTGCCGATATCGCCTTTCTGGTTGACGATGGCAATCGTGGTTGCTTTCTTTGAAATTTCTATCACCTCTGATTCGCTAAGTCGTGATTGGTTTGGTTCTGGTAGGAAAGCTGCATCGTGGTGGGTGCGTTGTACAGAGATGCGAGCAGATATTGCTTCATGTTACGGATCGGGCTGCTGTTCTCTGCAAGGCACTTCAGCACAAAACGGATATGGTCGGCGTTCAGCTTCATAAACCGGCTGCGTACCACCTCGGCAGGCTTGTCGTCCCCGGCAACGTGCAGCAGCTTACGGTTGGTAGCGCAGGTGTCCACCAGCAAATCTACGATCTGATAGATGGTATCCTCATCGTCCGGGCAAAGCCGGAGCAGGAGGTCTACCTCCAAAGACTGAGAAAAGTACTCTTTCAGTTGTTCGCGCTTGCTCATCTCCTCTGCTTCTTCAGAATAGAAAGGATTAGTCTCACTCATTTCAGTGTTATTCTTATTAGTCTTATTTGCTTGTGGTTTTGGCTGTTCCAGAATTGCGATTTCGGCAGCACCAGAACTGCTGTTTTGGCAATTCTGTACTTGCGCTTTTGGCAGTCCAGACGAAAAATCCTTGACGTAGATCAGGCTGGGCCTGCCCAGACCACGGCGTTTGCGCTCGACGAGGTCGATGTCCTCTAGTTCCCGGAACAGCTTGACCGCCTTGTGTTCGGCGCAGCAGAGGGATTCCTGCACTTCCCGGACGGTGTAGATGATATACACCCGGCCTTGCTCGTCCCGCCAACCGTTTTTCGCCGACAGGCTCATGCGGTCCAGCAGGATGCCATACAGTATTTTGGCATCTGTGGACAGATTTTGAAACCGCTGCTCCTGAAACAGCGCCTTTGGAATACGGAAGAACGAAAATAGCTCTCCGGCTTGTCCGTAGAAATAATCAAGTGTCATATGATTCTGTCAAGGCTGAAAAAATAACGCGGATACATCAACATCATTGAAAATTCCTCCTTATAGATAATTCGTGCAAATAAAAAGCGCAACTTCGATTTGTGAAAATCGAAATTGCGCGATGTAACTTAGCAGGGGATAAAAGTCATTTGTCGGGGTCGATTGACCACAATTTGACCACAATAGAAACGAAACTTCTTGACATCAAATGAAATAGAATGAAAAAACGGATTCGGAAAATAGTGATATGGCGTATATTGTGTGCTGCTTTGACCAATGTGTCCGCGAGTGGAGCACAATGGGGTTCAAGAGGCCGTGAGTTCGATTCTCGCCACTCGGACCATAAGTCCAACGATTTCACGTTAGAAATCGTTGGACTTTTTTGTTTATAGGCTGGCCTCATTTGGCTTTGACCACAATGCCAAAGATTTTATCTGGTCAATCGCAGGGGCAAGTGGGCTTTTTTGACGCAACATCATCTGCTGCGATATGCGAGCCAGCGTTGATGCCAACGATTTGAAAAGCTGGCTCACGATAATTCGTGCCGTTCCGTCCAATTTTCAGGCCGAAAACGCCTCGCTGAACAACTGGATCGCACTCTGCCGAATGGATTCCTGAACATGGAGATCATGCTCAGTCATCTCGGTATCGGCATGGCCTACGATGCTCTGGATGGTCTGAATATCCACGCCCAACGCCTGCATCGGCGATACAATTCCTTTTGTTTAATGGGCCTGTTTGACGGAGCATACAATCAAATTGTCAGGTTTTTGGCAATACTGTCGATTGCGTCAAACAATTTTTTTCCCCTCCCCAAAAAATTGGATTTTGGAGTGTTTTTCATTGACCGATTGCGGAATTAGCTGTAAAATCTAAAAAAGAATAGTGGCTGTAGAGTGGGGTACTCTACGATCTGCTCGATCTTTAAGTATTATGATAAGGATTACGCCAATGCGGTGCTGGAACTGCAGGCGGCCGTCCGGTTACAGGGAGCAGGTACTGAAAGCTATCGGGGGTCTTGCTATTGCACTTGCCAATGATGGAAAGCTGGAAGAGGCACAGCAGGAGCTGGATACATTGCAGAAAAAAGGCGCTTCCTCCGGTGACTGTGATCTGGTTGCGGCAGAAATTCTGTCCTTGCAAAAGAACTATGATCAGGCGCTTGCGCTTTACATAAAAGTGTTCAATGAGGTGGAGGACCCGCAGCTCCTGAGCCATGCTTACCTGTCAGCCGCAAATGCAGCGCTGAATCAGGACGATATGGAAAAGGCTGTGCGCATTCTGAAACAGGGATGCCAGAACTTCCGGAAGGTCAGGCTGTGCTTCAAAAGGAGATGCTTGCGGATCTTATGATGCAGCAGGCAGCATCTGACAAAGAAAATGCAGAAGAATACTATGCTGAAGCGCAGCAGCTGCTGGAGGAACTGGTGGACAGCGGCTACGATACTATTGCCACCCGGTTGAATCTGGCAACTGTACTGCAGGCATTGGATCAGTACAGTGAAGCTGAAAAGGTTTTGAAAGATCTGCAGGAGTAGTATCCATCGGATTATCGTTTTGATATGCAGATGGCCTATCTTCTGATCGACCAGCTCCGCACCAGCGGATGACTCAAATAAGGAGGGAATACCTGCGTCTACCGGACAGATCTTTTTTGTGGTTGGAATCGTTGACATGATCGTTTCGGCTGTTGCGGCAGTCGTTTCAGCATGGATCCTGCGCAGGCAGGAAAAAAAGCTGAAGGAACAGATCTGGAACGAGTATCAATAAAAATCAATCGATTAAGGGGTATGAAAAAATGCTGAAAAAACTTAGTGTAACGGCTGTTATTCTTGCAATGTCGGCCATGCTTCTGGTGCCGACTGCATACGCGGTGCAGTCAGTAGACGCACCGGCACAGGTGGCTTTGTGACGATTGACGGCAAGCTGTATCATGTTTCGAAGAATGGCTATGCCATCGATCGGTACGCCAAGGGTTTGCACGAGATCGACGGAGGAATGTACTATGTCAAAGAGGATGGCTCGTTCCTGACGAACAGCGCGGTAGAATACCTTACTTTTGATGCGAATGGCCGCTATACCTCTGGCAATGCAACGCTGGACAGCTATGTGGATCAGGCACTGGCTGCGTGCACAAACTCTGGCATGACGAAGGCGCAAAAGCTGCGCGCCGCCTATTTGTATGTCCGGGATCACGGCGCATACCTTGCCCGTCCGCATCAGGCAAGAGGCACAACGGCTTGGGCAGAAGAGAGCGCTTTGTTCATGTTTGAACACAAAAAGGGCAACTGCTACTGCTTTGCAGGCCAGTTCCTTTATATGGCCCGGCGGCTGGGCTACAATGCCTATGTAGTGTCTGGCGGTGTGGGCCGCAAGGACTCGGACATGCATGGGTCATGATCTGCGAGAACGGAGTTCCCTATATCTATGATGTGGAACTGGAGTGGGGCTATCGTGCCGGCAGATACGGCCATGCAGAATATAATATGTATAAAATGCCGCTGAATAAAACGGTGTTCAGCTACCAGTTTCCGTGATTGCTGAGGTAGCCGAAAAATGGTTTTTAGTTCCGTAATTTTCTTGTTTCTGTTTTTGCCCATCGTGCTGGGATGCTATTATCTTTTGCCCGGGCGGGAAGCAAAAAATCTCTGGCTCGTCGCAGCCAGTCTGCTGTTCTATGCCTTCAGCGGGCTGTGGTATGTTCTGCTGCTGTTGTTCTCTGTGTTCTGCAATTATCTGGCCGGTCTGTTCGTCTCCGGGCGAAAGAGCGTGCTCTATGCCGCTGTGGCCGTTAATCTGGGAATCTTGGGTATTTTCAAGTATCTGACTTTTCTGGTACAGACAGTAGACCGGCTGCCGGGCGTGACGATCCCGGTGCCTTCCATCGTTCTGCCGGTGGGTATCTTGTTCTTCACCTTTCAAGGGCTGAGTTATGTGATCGATGTATACCGGAATGAACGCCTGAAGAGCACTCATTTCCGGGATGTACTGCTGTACATTGCTCTGTTTCCACAGTTGGTGGCAGGACCGATCATCCGCTATGAGGACGTGGCAGATGAGATACATAGCCGCCGAAATACGCTGGAGCAGCTGGCAAAAGGCCTGCGCCGGTTTATTGTGGGCTGAGCAAGAAGCTGCTGATCGCCGATATCTGCGGCAATGTTGTAGCACTGATCTACAACGCCGACCGCTCTGTGCTGGACAGCCGGACGGCTTGGCTGGCCGCGGTGTGCTATCTGATGCAGATCTATTTCGACTTCAGCGGATACAGCGATATGGCCATCGGCCTGGGCTTGTGCTTTGGGTTCCACTTCAAGGAAAACTTTAACTATCCGTACATCTCGGCCAGTATTCAGGAATTCTGGCGCAGATGGCATATCTCCCTTTCCACCTGGTTCCGGGAATACCTGTATATCCCATTGGGCGGCAACCGGAAGGGCAAGGCAAAGACTTACTGGAACAAGCTGATCGTGTTTTTCTGCACGGGGCTGTGGCATGGTGCAAACTGGACCTTTATCGTCTGGGCCTATGGCATGGCTTCTTTATCGTGGCAGAGGACGCCGTTAAAAAGCTGTTCGGACTGGAAAAACATGGCAAAGGCGGGCGGAACCCTGCGTGTGCGGTGCTGAAACATTTGTACACCCTGCTTGTGGTGCTGGTTGGCTTTGTGATCTTCCGTGCAGACAACATGGGGCAGGCCTTCTCAATGATAGGAGCCATGTTTTCCGGGGGCTCTGCCTCTGCGCAGACAGGGCTGCTGCTGGCGCAGTGTCTGACCCCGCTGACCCTGTTTGCACTGGCGGTTGGCCTTGTGGGCAGTACGCCGGTTTTGCCGCTGGTCTGCCGTAAAGCAGAGCAGCAGACCGGAAGCGTGTATGCATGCCTTCAGGCACTGAGTTATGCAGGGGTGCTGGCGCTTTTGCTGGTGGATATCCTGCATCTGTCGGCTGCATCCTATGTGCCTTTTATCTATTTCCAGTTCTGAGGTGGAAAAATGCAAGTGAAAAAATTAGGATATATCCTGTTTGTGGGGGTCATTGCCACAATTTGCATTTTGCCTGTGGCTGTGATGCTTGGCAGACGGAAAAAGCGGTGGGCAATGAGCAGCTTGCATCCTTTCCTGAATTACGGAAAGAGGATGGTAGCTTCAATACCGGTATCCTGAATGAGTTTTCGGATTATTTTGCGGATCATTTCGGGCTCCGTCATGAGATGATCACCTTGAACGATCAGCTTACCGGAACCGTGCTCAAAACGCTGGACAGCAGCAGTGTGCTGTTGGGAAAAGACGATTGGCTGTTCTATAAAAGCACCCTTGCGGACTATACCGGCGCAGAACCCTTTACAGCCGGCAGAGTTATGCGGCCGCTCATGTACTGGGTCTGATGCAGGAATACTGCGAAGAGAACGGCATTGAGTTCTGCTTTACCATCGCACCCAATAAAAATTCCCTGTATGGCGGTCAGATGCCGGCACGATATACGGCAGCTCCGTACGGAACGCCCAACTGCTTCAGCAGCAGATGGAACAGCAGAATGTCCGGTATGTGGATCTGTTCAAAACACTGTCTGACCACGAAGAGCAGCTGTATTACCGTCGGGACAGCCACTGGAATATGCGGGGCGCACAGCTGGCAGCACAGACTTTGCTGAAAGAACTGAAAGGCTCTGAAGCGGAGTTTGATTCCCGCATCAATGGAAAAACATCCCCGCATACCGGCGACCTGTATGAGATGGTGTACCCTGCCGGAAACGAGACGGAACAGGATACGGCATACGACTTTACCTATCAGTATGACGAAAAATTCCACTCGGCAGATGATATCACGATCCACACGGAAAATTCGGCGGCAGACGAAAGCATTTTTGTATACCGCGATTCCTTTGGCATCAATCTGCATCCTTTCTTGGCACAGAGCTACGGCAACGCCTGTTTCTCCCGGAATATGCCCTACCTTTTGACGGCTGTTACAGAAGAGCAGCCCGATGTGCTGCTGGTGGAACTGGTGGAACGCAACCTGAACTGGCTGCTGGAACGCGCCCCGGAAATGCCTGCTCCGGAACGCACGGCAGTCCCGGCAGCAGATACCGGTACAAGTGCGAAGGCACAACGGAAGGACAGCCGAATGGAGGGGACTTTCTGCCTGACAGGCGATCTGAGCGGGCAGTGTGTGGATGACGACTCTCCGATCTACATTCTGGCAGAGACCGGAACCTACGAAGCCTCCCCCTGCGGAGAGGGAACACAGCCGTTTACGGCGTATCTTCCGCAGAATGTGCGGGAGCAGCAACTAAAAGCAGCATTTCTGTCGGACGGTGAATGGGTCTTTTGCGCCCTGGCCGACTGACTGAAAAAATAGAAAGAAGGAACAAACAAAATGAATGTAAACTATAAGATGATGGGTGTAGTGCTCTGCGGTGCGATGCTTCTGGCATCGGGATGCGGGGCAAAAGCAGAAACGACCGCTTCCTCGGCTGTGGAATCCGAATCGGTTTCCGTTGTGGCATTGGAGGCTGCTTCGTCGGAGGCTGTGCCGGAAAGCGAGGCTGTCTCGGAGGCAGTTTCCGAAGCTTCTTCTGCGGTAAGCGAGGCGGCATCGGAGAAACCGGCCGAATCCAAGGCGGAATCCAAGGCAGAGTCCAAGGCCGAATCCAAGGCCGAGACTGCGGCAAAATCTAAGCCTGCAAAGCAGGAGACGGCTGCTTCCTCCAAAGAAGAAAAGACGGAGCCTGTGGAAAGCAAGCCCGTTACAGAGACTGCTCCGGCAGAAACTGCCAGCCTGGAAACTGCCCTGAAGTATGTGGGTAAAGACGTTTCCAAGCTGTATGCCGCTATTGGCAAGCCGAACAGTTCGGAGTATGCTTCCAGCTGCATCGGTGATGGCGAGGATGGCCTGCTGTATTACAACGCTTTACTGTGACGACCTACTGTGAAAACGGTAAAGAGACGGTACAGGACGCCTATTAACATGAAATTCGGCCTCTGGCATTCCACCGGGGGCTGAATCTTTATATGGGAAGATGAGAATGAAACGCCAGAAGATCAAACGATATCGGTTTAGCGTGACGCAGAATACGCGCAGAAGAAGGGCGGCAAGGCCGCTGAAAGCCGTCGGTGTAGTACTGGTGTGCCTGTGTCTGCTCACAGGGGCCGTTTTTGGAATTTACAAAGCGATCCAGAGTAAGACTACGGGGTGGCACGGCGAAGGACTGCATCGCTACTATATCTCGCCGACTACCGGCACCCGTGCGCAGGGGCTGTATGAGATCAACTATAAGCTCTACTATTTTGGCAGCAACAACTTTTTGAAGGTCGGCTGGATTGAAGAGAACGGCTATGTCGGCTATGCAACGCAGATGGAGAGCTCACCCAGGGTGAAGCGAAGATAGACGGAAAATACTACTATTTCCAACCGGAGACCGGCCAGTTGTACACCGGCTGGATCATGCTGGACGGAGTGCAGTACTGCTTTGACGAAACCGGACATCCGCGCACCGGTACTTATCAGGAGGACGGAAAGGTCTGGGAACTGGATAGTGATGGACGGGTCAAAAACCGACTGAACGGTTGGAAAAAAACGGACGGCGTCCTGAAATACTACGACAACAGCGGCGCACCGGCACAGGGCTGGACAGAGATCGATGGAAAGGATTATTTCTTTGTGGACGGTGTCAGTCAGGCCGGCTGGGTTGAAACGGATGCGGGCACGCGCTATTTGGACGGCAACGGAAATCAGATGACCGAGTGGTGTGTGATCGACGGCCAGCCCTATGCTTTTGGGACAAATGGAGAACCGAAGCAGGGATGGGATCATTCCCATGAAAAAAGCTACTATTTTATCAACGGCGTCAGTCAGTCGGGCACATTCGGGGAGGGCGCACTTAGCAGCAACCTGAACGGCAGCGGCAGTGTTCAGCCGGTTGGGGATCAGGCACCGGAGGACGATCTTGCAGAGGATGCCGAGGCGAACCGCCGGAGGAAGAACTGCTGGAAGCGCAGCCGACACAGACCGAAACAACGGAAGCGGGGCAGACTGCCCCGGCGGCACAACAGCCGACGCAGTCGCCGGAGGAATCGGCGGCAGGGCAGGAGACCACATCGAAGGCACCGACAGCGCGGAAACTCCGGCACAGGAACAGCAGGAAGAAGGGACGGAAAATACATGAAAACAACAAGACGTGATTTTCTGTGCCTTTCGGCCATGGCATGCGCATGGCTTCTGACGGGCTGCCAGAACCCCACAGTGGAAGAGCGGGCTGTCAGCTGGCAGCAGCAGGAAGTCAGTGATCCGGTCTCTGAAACCGGACCGATGTGGAATGCAGCACTGGACGACAATGCGGTTCTGCGGGATGGCATCCGCGTTCCCCAGAACTTCGAACTGCCGTTGGAAGGTTCAACAGGCTTTGCAGGGGCGGCTGTGATGCTGCTGTACGAGAGACCGGATGGGGCCAGTACGGTACTGCGCAGACTTGCAGCGGGAGATATGTTTTATATCCGGCAGGAGTCTGGCGCATATTGGCAGGTCTGCCTGCTGGACGGCACCGTGGGCTGGTTGGAAAATGAACTGTGTATGATCAATCTGCGATGTTCTGCCTTCCATCGTATACGAAAACCCCAATGCCAAGGCATCGATCTTTAAAACCTGCGGAAAGGATATTGAAGGCATTACGGGACAGAAACTGTATGACGGCCTGTTCTACAACCAGCGCCTTGGGCGGGATGAGTATCTAATGCCTATCAATTACGCTATGGCAAAAAAAGTTGGTGCAGCGCAGAAAAATGCTTTGAAGGCGGGCGATTGCCTGAAGATCATAGAGACATTCCGGCCCTATGAGGTGCAGATGCTGGTAAAGGATGCAGTGTACGCCAAGGCAAGGATGGACAAGGAACTGATGACGGCGCTGAACAAGGCGCGTGGAATATCGGCTGGTTTATTGCAACGTCTCTTTCCAACCATCAGCGCGGTGTGGCAATGGACACGACCCTGCTGCGCATCACTGAGCAGACAGAGCACAGCATGGCGAGGTGTCCCTTTGTACAGGTGACCGGTGAGGAATACGCCATGCCCTCTGCCATGCACGAGCTGAGCAGTGCGGCGGCCTGCTTTACCGGCCCGGTAACTTCTAATTCGGCCACCGCATGGAAGCGGGCCACTGCATCGGCATCCATGACAGACGGTGCGCGGCGGCTGCAGGGGTACTGTACCAATGCAGGCATGACACCGCTGGCCTCGGAGTGGTGGCACTTTAACGATCTGGATGCACAGAATAAGGTGCGCATGACCTCTGGAAACGGAAAATTCTGGCTGGACGGCTGTGTCAGCTGGAAAATGTTTGAAGCATAACCTTGGGGTTGCGCTTTGGAGGAATACAAAATGTAGCAACTGAAAAAGCAAAAAAGCGGTTACGGCAGCGGATAAGATCGAGTTGGGACGGAAATACCTGACCGAGCTGAACTACACCGAGGCTGTGGAGTCTTTTACCGAGCCATCGGCCTTGACCCGGAACATATTCCGGCATACATGGGCCGTGCCGAGGTGAATGAACTGACGACTGCCAACGAGACCGCGTGGGCAGACGTGAGCGAAGCCGAGAACGGCGCAGTTACCGCCGAAGCTCTGACTGCCGCTGCTCCCACTGCGGAAGAGATTGGTGCGGTATCCCTGAGCAAGCTCTATGTCTACTATGGCAGCCACGAAAACCGCAGCCGTGAAGGCGAGGGCGTATGGTTCATTCTGAACCCCGGCAAAAAAGACCTGACCGCGTAAAGCCCTGCATCACCCGGAAATTGCGCAGCAGGTCATTCGGATCGAGAATGGGCAAACTCTGTTAGGAGGGCTTTATTATGAATACTACATTGCGGCGGGATGCGGATGAGATCATCTGTTCCAGCATTCAGGCGGTTCTGCCGGATAAAGCCGTGTGCCGCGCGCTGGAGGACTTTCAGCCCGGAGGCGGCAGAGTGCTGCTGGTGGCGGCAGGACAAAGCACTCTCCGGGCCGACGGTGACCGTGTTGGCCTGCATGTCCTTGCCGCAGACGTACACCGGGGCCCCAGTGCCAGCCCAAGGCCCTTGCGCTGGCCCAGTGTGTAACGCACCGCACCGTTGTGGGTGCCACCACCTTGCCGCTCTCGTCCAGAAAATCACCGGCGGGATAGTGCTTACCGGTAAAGCCCTCCATAAAGCGGGCATAGTCGCCGTCGGGCACAAAGCAGATGTCCTGGCTGTCGTGTTTGCGGGCATTGATGAAATGATGCTGCTCGGCGATGGCACGCACCTCGGTCTTGTGCAGGGCCCCCAGCGGCAGGCGCACATGAGCCAATTGCTGCTGGGTGAGGTTGTACAGCACATAGCTCTGATCCTTGCCCTCATCCAGCCCCTTTTTGAGCAGCCAGCGGCCGGTGTCCGGGTCCTGTTCCACCCGGGCATAGTGACCGGTGACCACATATTCCATGCCGTGGGCCTGCGCCCAGTTCAACAGATGGTTGAACTTCATGTATTTATTACAATCAATGCAGGGGTTTGGGGTGCCGCCGGCCTCATACACCCGGACAAACTTCTCGATGATCTGTTCCCGGAAGTCGGCGGTGAAGTCCAGCACCTCGTAAGGGATATCCAGGGCAAAGGCCACCTCGCGGCGTCCTCGATGTCCTTTTCCGAGCAGCAGGTGTGGAAACCGGACTGCCCCAGCATCTCGTTGTGGGTCAGGCGCATGGTGATGCCGGTGCAGTCGTACCCGTCCCGCTGCATCAGCCAGGCAGCCACCGAGCTGTCCACGCCGCCGCTCATGGCAATGAGGGCGCGCGGGGGCCGGGGCGCAGAGTTCTGTGTGGTCATAGCTTCTCCTTTGGCGTGTTCAACACACTAAAATAGTAGTATAATAGTAACGCGGCAAAAACCAG
>ENA-OQHY01000379-OQHY01000379.1-human-gut-metagenome-genome-assembly--contig:-NODE-379-length-25508-cov-7.260904_pt1 | contig 25508 bp, 20 predicted proteins | sample MGYA00242570_ERZ504733 | MGnify/ENA primary metagenome ERZ504733 (study PRJEB26092, sample SAMD00036219) | human gut metagenome | host: Homo sapiens | study: EMG produced TPA metagenomics assembly of... | reverse complement strand
GCAGCAATGCAAACAACAGAGGTTACAGGAGCTGTTGAAATATAAAAGAAGCGGAAGGAGGTTTATGCAGGCAGTAATGTCTGTGAAGTTGTGATTTGCAAACGAATGTGAACACAACGCAGGGACAGAAAGAAAACTGTTCACTTAAAAAACTAGGAGGCAAAAGCATGAGAAGAAGGTTAAAAAAACTTATCGGAATTACAACAGCTGCAGCAATGGCTGTTTCGTTAGTTCCGACAACCGTTTTTGCAGAGGAACCGGTGGCGGCTATCGCAGAAGAAACTGCAAAGAATGATAATCTTTTGAGAGTCTGGTATGATGAACCGGCAACAGATTGGCAGACACAGTCACTGGCAATCGGAAATGGCTATATGGGAAGTCTTGTATTCGGCGGCATTAATAAAGACAAGATCCATATTAATGAGAAAACTGTTTGGGAAGGTGGACCGACAAGTTATAATGGCTATAGTTATGGTACAACAAACAGAACAGAGACAGATGCAGATCTTCAGAAGATCAAAGATGATCTGAATGCGATCCGTGAGAAACTGGATGATAAATCAGAGTATGTCTTTGGATTTAATGAAGATTCCTATGAGGCAAGTGGAACCAATACAAAAGGTGAGGCAATGGATTGGTTGAACAAGCTTATGGGAGATTTGGTAGGATATAGCGCACCGAAGGATTACGCAAACCTGTATATCTCCAATAATCAGGATTCTTCAAAAGTGTCCAATTATGTCAGAGATCTGGATATGCGTACAGCCTTGGCAACTGTAAACTATGATTATGAAGGTGTTCATTATACAAGAGAATACTTTGACAGTTACCCAGATAATGTAATGGCAGTACGTCTGAGCGCAGACAAGAAAGGAAAGATCAGCTTTGATACAAATCTTCAGAGTCTGATCGGAGGAAGAACTCATAAGAGTACAGTTGACGGTGACACAATCACAATGCGTGATGCATTAGGTGGAAACGGATTGAACATTGAAGCACAGTTGAAAGTTATCAACGAGGGAGGAAGCCTTTCTTCAAATGCTAATGGTTCAAATCCATCCATCACAGTATCTGACGCGGATGCAGTTACATTGATCTTTGCATGTGGTACAGACTACAAGATGGAGCTTCCGAGTTTTCGTGGAGAGGATCCACATGATGCGGTTACAGCAAGAATCAATGCAGCAGCTAAAAAAGGATACGAAGCACTGAAAGAAGACCATGTAGCAGATCATTCTGCATTGTTCTCCCGTATGGAATTAGGATTTAACGAAGAAGTTCCTACAATTCCTACAGATGAACTGATCAAAAAGTACCGTAATATGGTAGACAACAATGGTGGTGAAATTCCTACAGAATCCGAGCAGAGAGCTCTGGAAGTAATCTGTTACCAGTTTGGACGTTATCTGACAATCGCCGGATCAAGAGAAGGAGCTCTTCCGACAAACCTTCAGGGTGTCTGGGGAGAAGGATACTTCCAGTGGGGTGGAGATTACCACTTCAATATCAATGTTCAGATGAACTACTGGCCGACACTGGCAAGTAACCTTGCAGAATGTCAGATAGCATACAATGATTACCTGAATGTTCTGAAAGAGGCCGGACGTTATGCGGCAGCAGCAGCTTTCGGTATTAAGAGTGATGAGGGAGAAGAAAACGGATGGCTCGTAGGATGTTTTAGTACACCATATATGTTCTCAGCACTTGGACAGAAAAACAACGCAGCCGGATGGAACCCAATCGGTTCTGCATGGGCACTTCTGAATGCATATGAGTACTATCTGTACACAGAAGACACAGATTACCTGAAAAACGAATTGTATCCATCTCTGAAAGAAGTTGCAAACTTCTGGAATGAGGCTCTTTACTGGAGTGAGTATCAGCAGCGTTACGTATCAGCTCCTTCTTACTCACCGGAGAACGGACCGATCGTAAACGGTGCATCTTACGATCAGCAGTTTATCTGGCAGCACTTTGAGAATACAATTCAGGCAGCAGAGACATTAGGTGTTGATGCAGATCTGGTTGAACAGTGGAAAGAAAAACAGTCCAAACTGGATCCAGTCTTAGTTGGTGACGACGGACAGGTAAAAGAGTGGTATGAAGAAACACATTTCGGAAAAGCACAGGCAGGAGACCTTGGTGAGATTGATATCCCACAGTGGAGACAGAGCCTTGGCGCACAGAGTGAGGAGTACAGCCACCGCACCGTCATCTGTCACATCTGATGGCATTATATCCATGTAATATGATCAGCAAAGACAATCCGGAATTCATGGATGCAGCAATCGTATCCCTGAACGAAAGAGGCCTGGATGCAACAGGTTGGTCAAAAGCACACAAACTGAACCTTTGGGCACGTACAGGACACTCTAATGAGGCATTCCAGATCGTACAGTCCGCAGTTGGTGGCGGAAATTCAGGATTCCTGACAAATCTTCTCTCATCACACGGTGGAGGAGCAAACTACAAAGGATACCCGATCTTCCAGATCGATGGTAACTTTGGTTATACAGCAGGTGTAAATGAGATGCTTCTTCAGAGCCAGCTTGGTTATGTACAGTTCCTGCCGGCAATCCCAGAGCAGTGGAACACAGGACATGTAGAAGGTATCGTTGCAAGAGGCAACTTTGAGATCGACATGAACTGGTCAGAAGGTAAAGCAGATCGTTTCGAGATTACATCAAGAAATGGAAATACATTTACAGGCGAATATGAGAATATCGCAGCTTACGAAGTGAAGAAATCTGACGGAACAAAGGTAGAGACAACAGTTCACTCAGACAACAAGATTTCCTTCCCGACAGAGGTGGGAGAAACTTACACAATCGACTTCCATTCAACACCTGAGAAACTTCAGGGCGTGATCGATCAGGCGAAAGAGCTTGCAGCAAAGATGGACGATGAACTTCTTGCTGATCAGAAAGCACATCTTGAGGAATTGATCGAGGCAGCAGAGAAGGTTGTAGAAGAAGAGAAATCTGATGAATATTACAATCATTCACAGATCCTTCTCAAAGCAATCAAGGTTGGAGAAGCTGCAATTACATTAAAAGATTCCTACTATGCAGCAGAAGAAGTATATGAAGGAAGAGACGTAAACGAAGATTGGGCAAGCTATATCAATACAGCAGCAGATCTGGACAACCAGTTAGATGCAGCAATAGAACTTCTGAAAGACAAAGAATGCACAGTTACTGAGCTGAATCTGATGAAGAAGAGTGTTGATGAGGCGAAAGATGCACTTCTTGGAATTTGGGATAATTGATAGTAACAATTAAACCAACGGATAAGGAAATGCTCGGAGCAGAAGATAAAGTTGCGATTTCCAGCGAGTTTGATGATCTTCAGATCAGATATACGATCGATGGAAATGAGCCAACATGGTTCTCAGAGGAATATACAGAACCATTTGCAATGACAAGATCCAAAGAAACAGTAAAAGCAGCATTGTTCCTTGGAAGACGTCAGATGAGTGAAGTGGCTTCAGCGGAATATATCAGCAAGGAAGCACTGAATGTAGAAGACAGCATTGAAAAAACTTATAAATCTGTTACAGACAACGGAACATCAGGTGACAGTGAAGGTTTAGCAGGTGCGCTTGATGGAAAACATAATGGTACAGCTTGGCAGTTGCAGAACATTCCGGCAGAGCTTGAACTTCAGTTTGCAGAGCCTGTAGAAGTAAATGCGGCAGAAGTAGCATTAGACAATTACATTCCAGATTATATGGATATCAAAGATATGGATATCGAATACTGGGATGGAAACAAATGGGTTGCCGCAGTCGAAGGAGCATCTATCGATGGACAGTCCAGAGTATTCTTATTCGATAGTTTTAAGTCTGATAAGGTTAAACTTAGAATTAATAAAGCATGGCTCTATGATTATTATCATAACTATGGTTGGTATACAAGCATTGATGCATTCCGTCTGTTTAATCTGAATGATGTAATAACAACAGACAAGAGTTCATTAGATATGGTAATCTCCGTAGCGCAGAAAAATATAGATGCCGGAGAAGTAGATACAGCTATCGAGAGCGTAAGAGAAAGCTTTACAGCAGTATTTAATTATGCGAAAGATGTAAGTGCTAATGTTCAGTCAAGCCAGGCAGTAATCGACAATACAACAATCGCATTGATCGAAGAAATCCAGAAGCTTGGATTTAAGGCTGGAGATAAGACACAGCTTCAGAGTCATTACAATTTATACAGTGCATTAAATCTGGATCTGTACATTGATGGAGTAGAGAAAGATGCATTTGTGGAAGCACTTGAGAATGCGAAAGCAGTGATTGAAGATGGTGATGCAATGGAGGCAGATGTTGTAGCAGCAGACCAGAAACTTCTTGATGCAGCAGAAGTACTTGTTAAGAAGGGGGACAAGACATCTCTTCAGAAACTGGTAGACTCTACAGCTGATTACAAGAAAGAGAACTATCTCAGCGCAGGATGGAACACATTCGAAGTAGCACTTGACGCTGCAAAGAAAGTACTTGCAGATGTGTCCGCAACACAGGAAGACGTAGACAAGGCAAAAGAAGTTCTTACATCAGCAATGACAGCACTTCGTTACAAAGCAGACAAGTCCGTACTGGAAGAGATCATTGGAAAAGCAAAAGCAATGGATCTGACCGGATACAGCGCAGAAAATGTTGCACTGTTCAATGCGGCTCTTGCTAAAGCAGAAGCAGTTATGGCAAACGAGGAACTTTCTGTTTACGAACAGCCAATCGTTGACGCAGCAGTTCTTGATCTGCAGAACGCAATGAAAGCTTTGAATGATGAGAAAGATAATGCATCAAAACCATCCGACCCATCAAAACCGTCGAACCCATCAAAACCGGGAAGTGGAAATGGAAACGGTGCTACAGGATCTGACAAGAATAATGGATCAGGTTCTGATGGAAAACATCAGGCAACAACAGCAGGTAAGCAGAATGGCGGAAACACAGTGAGCGGAACAAACGGAAAAGCAACTAAGACAGGTGATGTTACACCGATCATTCCGGCGGCAGCAGGTGTTATTCTTTCAATGGCAGCAATTGTTGTTGTACTGAAAAAAAGAAAAAGATAATAAAAAAGAATCAAGAAGTGGAACAGAAATCAAGAATGGTGAAATTCAGAAAACAGTAACACGGAAAGATTCGTAAGAGATGAGAGGACTTTTTTGACGAAGTCCTCTCTTTTTTGAGTGATTAAAAAATCTATATCCCCCTACTAGGCTTGCGGTAACATTCTATTTTTAATAAAATAAGTAGCAGTGAGAGAAAATAGACAACGTGAGGAGAAAACGATGAAACGAAGAAAATTGCTACGAGCTATTGCAGCAGTATTAACTACTTGCATGTTGGCAGGTTGTGTACTTACAGGCTGTGGAAGTAAGTCAGACAATGCAAATAAAGAGACTACACAAAGCGGGTCTACATTAATCTATGGAAGTAATGATTACACAAGAATCAATCCGGCTATTGATGAGCATGGAGAGATTAATCTGCTTCTGTTTGATGGTCTGACAGCACATGATGAGAATAATGAGGTAGTACCGGGACTGGCAGAATCCTGGGAGTTGGATGACGCGACAAATACTTATACATTCCATCTTAGGATGATGTAAATTGGCAAGATGGAGAGAAATTTACAGCAGATGATGTTGAGTTTACGATCAAAGCAATCATGGATCCGGACAATGAATCAGAGATTGCTTCTAATTACGAGGATGTTACAGCAATCAATGTGATCGATGATAAGACGATCTCTTTTACACTTCAGGATAAGAATGTGGCATTTCTCGACTATATGACAATTGGTATCCTTCCGAAACACTTACTGGAAGGCAAGGATATGCAGACAGATGAATATTTCCATAATCCAATCGGAACGGGTCCGTATAAGATTCAGGAGTGGGATGAAGGACAGAGTATTACACTTGTAAAGAATGAGGATTATTATAAAGGAGCTCCGAAGATTGATACAATCGTGTTTAAGATTGTACCGGATGATAATGCAAAGGCACTCCAGTTAAAATCCGGTGAGATCAATCTGGCAAAGGTGACACCAAAAGACGCACAGAATTTCGTGGATGATGATGCTTTTACAGTATATGATATGAAGACAGCGGATTACAGAGGCATCCTTTATAACTTTAATAATGAATTCTGGCAGAGAAACAAAGATGCGATTCCGGCAATCAGTTATGCGATTGATCGTCAGAAGATGGTGGACAGTGTTCTTCTGGGAGAAGGTGTTGTAGCTTATGGCCCGCTTCAGAGAAATAAATATAATAATGAAGATGTAGAGAAATACTCTTATGATCCGGCAAAAGCAAAAGAAGTGTTAGAAGCGGCTGGCTGGACATTGGGAGATGACGGAATCTATGAGAGAAACGGAGAGAAGCTTTCTTTTACAATCAATGTGATGGAAGGTGATCAGGTGCGCGCAGATCTTGCGGCTATCGCATGTCAGCAGCTGAAAGAAGTTGGAGTTGATGCAAAAGCACAGGTTCAGTCAGAAATTGACTGGGCAAATCAGGAAGCATTTTTGATCGGATGGGGAAGCCCGTTTGATGCTGATGACCATACATATAAAGTGTTTGGTACAGATAAAGGAAGTAATTACAGTGGATATTCCGATGAGCAGGTAGATGCTTATCTGACACAGGCAAGACAGACAAGTGATGGGAATGAGCGTAAAGAAGCATATGCAAAGTTCCAGGTTGCACTTGCAGAAGATCCAGCGTATACATTTTTCTGCTATTGTGATGTGGATTATGTGACAAATAAGAAGATCCAGGGAATTACAAAGGATACAGTTCTTGGCCATCATGGTGTTGGAATTTTCTGGAATGTAGAGGATTGGACGATCGAATGAAAATAGAAGAAATACTGGAAGTGAAGCATTTGTCAGTTGAATTTCAAACTCCAGATGGAAAGAAACAAGTAGTAAAGGACGTCTCCTTGTCATTAAGACAAGGGGAGGTCCTTGCTCTTGTTGGAGAGTCAGGATGTGGAAAGACTGTACTGTGCCGATCAATTTTGAAATTACTGCCAAAGAGTGCGTCTGTGACAGGCGAAGCCGTTCAATATAAAGATCAGAACCTGATCAGATATAATGAAAAAGAGATGCAGCAGATCCGAGGACAGGGAATCGCGATGGTGTTTCAGGATCCACAGGGTACGTTAAACCAGACGATGACAGTTGGAAGTCAGATCGAAGAGGCTATTTTGTTGCATGAAAAAGCTTTAAATCAGAAGAAAAAGAGAGAAAGATTTCGAGAAAAATAAGAAGAAATCAGCAAAAGAGCGGGCAATCGAACTGATGAAGCTCGTTGGGATCAAAGACGCAGAGCAGCGTTATGATCTATATCCGTATCATTTTTCAGGTGGAATGCGTCAGAGATGTGTGCTTGCAATAGCACTTGCCTCAAATCCAAAGCTTTTAATTGCGGATGAACCGACGACAGCTTTGGATGTGACAATTCAGGCAGAGATTCTGAAACTGTTGAAAAAATTACAGAAAGAATTGAATTTAAGCATTCTGTTTATCACACATGATCTCGGAGTTGTTGCTCAGATCGCAGACCGGGTTGCAGTCATGCAGGATGGAAATATCGTGGAATTGGAAGAAGCAAAACAGCTTTTCACAGCTCCAAAACATTCTTATACAAAGAAATTGCTTCATGATCATCCTTATTATATGCATAGAAATGAATCAAAATTAATAAGTGAATCAGAATTGCATGAAAAACTGGTAGAAATCTCACATTTGTCCTACTTCTATCCTTTAGATAGAAAAAGGGTGTTTCAAGCGGTGAAAGATGTGTCCTTTGAGATAAGAAGAGACGAGATTTTTGGACTGGTAGGTGAGTCAGGATCTGGAAAGTCAACGGTTGGAAAATGTTTAATGGGGATTCTAAGTCCGCAAGCAGAAACATTTTCTTATGATGGGATAAATCTTCTTGATAAAAAAGCAAAAAAGAAAAATGCAAGAAGACTGCAAAAAGAGCGGCAGATGATCTTTCAGGATTCAACATCTTCCTTAAACCAGAAAATGAAGGTAGAGAAGATCCTTGCAGAGCCATTGGAAATACATAAAGTATTTTCTGACAAGAAAGAACAACATGATTTTTTATGTGAAATGATGGAAGAAGTGGAATTGCAGGAAGAACAGCTTCACGTGTGGCCATCGGAGTTATCTGGCGGACAAAGACAGCGCGTTGCAATCGCAAGGGCATTTGCAATGAAGCCGAAGCTCTTGATCGCAGATGAACCGATCGCTTCACTTGATGTGACAACGCAGGCACAGATGGTGAAGTTGTTTCGGCATTTACAAAGAGAACATGACTGTGCGATCCTTTTTATTGCTCATGATCTTTCAATGGTGCGTTTGTTGTGCGACCGTGTCGGAGTGATGAAGGATGGAAAACTTGTGGAGATAGGAGAAACCGAGCAGGTGTTTGAACATCCGCAGCATTTATATACGAAGAAACTTCTGGAGGCGATTCCGATTCCGGAGGTTTCAGGAGAGGAGCAGAGAGATGAAGAAACAATGGCTTAGAAAAATCGGACTGATCTTGCTATCTGTTTTTGTGCTCTCACTTCTTGTGTTTGTAATGTCGCGGCTGGCACCCGGGGATCCGCTGGTTTCTTATTATGGAGAACGTGCGGAGAGAATGTCGGTGGAAGAACACGAGCATGCAATGGAACGACTTGGATTAAACGAACCTATCCCTGTTCAGTATGTGAAATGGCTTGGAAATGCTTTTCAGGGGGATTTTGGAATCTCTTATAAATATAAACAAGATGTTCTTACCGTGATCGAGGGACGCTTAGTCAATACATTATTGCTTGGCGGAATTGGTTTTATCCTGACATTTGGACTGGCACTTTTGCTTGGAATTTTCTGTGTGTATTATGAAAATCAGCTTCCAGACCGGATTTTGCGTAAGGTGGGAACAATCACAAGCTGTATTCCGGAATTTTGGTTATCACTCGTATTGATTTTGATCTTTAGTGTGAATCTAAAGCTCCTTCCTGGAAGTGGGGCATATGATCTTGGACAATCGGCAAATCCGTTGAGCAGATTGACGCATCTGATTCTTCCGCTGACGGTTGTTGTGCTGAGCCACCTTTGGTATTATGCATATCTGATCCGTAATCGATTGTTGGAAGAAACTAGAAAAGACTATGTTTTACTGGCAAAGGCAAAAGGAATGTCACGAAAAAGAGTATTGTTCTGTCACTGTGTGAAAAATATTATGCCATCGTTCATCAGTCTGATGGCAATTTCACTTCAGCATGTGATCGAGGGGACGTATATCGTGGAAATGGTATTTTCCTATCCGGGAATCGGAACGCTTTCTTTTGAAAGTGCAAAATATCATGACTATAATATGCTGATGGTGCTTTGCGTATTTACCGGTATTTTTGTTCTTGCAGGAAATGTGATCGGACAGTCTGTCAGTGAATGGATCGATCCAAGAATGAAAGAACTTAAAATGACAGGAAAGGCAAGTCAAATATAAGGTGGAGAAGATGAGAAAAGCTGAGAAGAATAATAGTTCATCCGAAAATAGAATAAGGACATTTAAAATGAATGATTTTGGAAAAAACAAGTCTTCTGTAATTGCCGGAAGTATTCTTGCAGTCATCGTATTTGCCTGTGTTTTCTGTCGTTTCTTTATGACGAAAGACCCTACATACATGGATCTGGAGAACTGTAACATTTCACCGAATAAAGAGTTCTTTTTTGGAACGGATACGATGGGAAGAGATATTTTCTCAATGATTTTATACGGTGGTAGAATCTCGCTGTTTATTGGTTTGATATCAACTGTGTTATCGACTACGATTGCGGTGATCTACGGATCCTTCAGTGGAATCGCACCGGAGTGGATTGATGAACTAATGATGCGTTTTACAGAAATTTTATTGAGTATCCCTTCCATTCTGTTAATTATCTTTCTTCAGGCACTGGCAGGAAAGAACTCGGTTGTTGCAATCACCATAGTAATTGGTCTTAGCAGTTGGATGAATATCGCAAAAATGGTACGCACCGAGGTACGACAGCTCCGTGAGAGTGAATATCTGATTGCTGCAAAATGTATGGGTGGAAGCTTCTGGCATATTTTACGTGTGCATTTGCTGCCGAATTTTGTTTCGTCAATTATGTTTATGGTCGTGATGAACATCAGAAGTGCAATTATAGCAGAGTCAACATTGAGCTTTCTTGGGATTGGTCTTCCGATGGAAATCATTTCCTGGGGGAGCATGCTCTCGCTTTCTGAAAAGGCATTGATGACAAACTCCTGGTGGATCATTCTGATTCCGGGAATCGTGCTTGTGATCACATTACTGTGTATTACGGAACTGGGAGAAGCTTTGCGTAAAAATGTGAATCAGAAAGAAGGAAATTTATAGAGAATTTCTATAGAATGGTTTGATTCAACATAGGAAAAATGTTATACTGAAAAACAGAAGCCTGGAGGTTAAAATACCTGAACGAATAGGTAAAGGAGAGCGATAAAAATGGTAACAGTAAATGCTATGGGGGATAAATGTCCACTTCCGGTAATTAAGACAAAAAAAGCATTAGATGCTTTGACAGCTCCGGAGACAATAGAAGTTCTCGTTGATAATGAGACAGCAGTGGCTAATGTGACAAAGATGGCACAGAGTACAGGCGCAACAGTAACACAGGAGAAGCTTGGAGAGGATGAATATAAAGTGACAATTCAGGCGCTTGCAGGAGAGGGAACTCAGACAGCACCGGCGGGTGCGGTTTGCGATTGTGTTCCAACAGGGGATACGGTAGTTGTGATTTCTTCTGACAAGATGGGAAGTGGAAATGATGAGCTTGGTAAAGTGCTGATCAAAGGATGTATCTTTGCAATCACACAGCTTGAGGAACTGCCAAAGAAGATGATCTTCTACAATGGTGGTGCTACGATCACATGTGAAGGATCTGACTCTCTGGAGGATCTGAAGAATCTGGAAAGTCAGGGCGTTGAGATTGTGACTTGCGGAACATGTCTGGATTATTATGGAATGAAAGACAAGCTTGCAGTAGGAATAGTTACCAATATGTATGACATTGTCGAGTCTATGAATAATGCAGGTAAGATTGTGAAACCTTGTTAGAAACATAGGAACAGTTACAGTAATTTGAAAATGTGATGGAAAAGCTGCTGCAACAGCTTTTTCGTATATCGCGGGAATTGTTTTGAAAAAGTATTCGAAAGGAAGTGGGCGAAATGAGTAAGGGACTCAAAGAGATTCATCTGACACAGATGACAAAGACAGCTGGTTGAGCGGCCAAAATCGGTCCTGAGACCCTTGCCCAGGTTCTGGGTAAGCTGCCTAAATTTTCCGATGAGCGTCTGCTTGTCGGTGTTGAGACATCAGATGATGCCGCAATTTATAAAATATCGGATGAGACTGCATGATACAGACACTGGATTTCTTCACACCGGTTGTGGACGATCCGTATCTGTTCGGACAGATTGCAGCGGCGAACTCCTTAAGCGATGTATATGCAATGGGAGGAGAGCCGAAGGTTGCATTGAATATTGTATGTTTTCCAAATTGTCTGGATCCGGAGATCTTAGGGGAGATTTTGCGAGGCGGAGCAGACAAGGTGTTAGAAGCAGGAGCCGTTCTGGTCGGAGGTCATTCGGTGCAGGATGATGAACCGAAATACGGACTCTCGGTAACAGGCTTCGTTCACCCGGATAAGATTTATAAGAATTACGGGTGTCAGCCGGGAGATGTGCTGGTTCTGACCAAACAGCTTGGAAGTGGTATTGTGAATACAACAGTGAAAGCACAGATGGCTTCCGAAGCAGCCGCAGATGAAGCTGCTAAAGTAATGGCTTCATTGAATCAGAGAGCGAAAAGAGCAATTGAGAAACACACGATCCACGCATGTACAGATGTGACGGGATTTGGATTGCTGGGACATTGTACAGAGATGGCTGAGGCAAGTGACATAACTCTGGAATTATATCCGGAGCAGATTGAATATATGACAGAAGCGATTGCATATGCAAGGATGGGACTCGTTCCGGCAGGAGCATATAAGAACCGGGAGTTTGCAGCGGAAGGACTGGATGCAGGAGATGTAGAAGAGGTCTATTTAGATCTGATCAGCGATCCGCAGACTTCAGGAGGACTTCTTGTCAGTGTCCCAAGAGAAGAATTAGATTGTCTGTTAGCAGACTTTGAGGCAGTGGGAATGGAGACGAAAGTTTCTGTTGTAGGCTGCGTCAAAGAGCGGCAGGAAAAACTCATCCAACTAAAAAAAGGAAAAATGGAAATGCTGTAAGAGATTTCTTGTTACTGTTCACAGTGCTCTGTGAGCAGTAACGTTTTCTTGCGGCATTTCGCTGTAGAAAGAGAAATTAAGGAGCAGCAGTAGTTGGAAAAGTCAGATCAGAATAAGAAAAGAGAAAATTTACAGAAAGAAAAGAATCAGATCTTTCGCTTGCTTCCGCGAGTAGATGACTTGATGAAGAAAGAAAATGTTCAGAGACTGGCAGAGAAAGAAGGATATGAGCGTGTTCTCGGAGCAGTCAGAGATTCTGTGGAGAATCTGAGAAATGAAATCTCACAAGGAATCAAAAAGGGAATCAGTGAGCATGAAGCAAAAGAAATGATTCAGAAATTTCTGTATGAGATAGAATCAAGTTCAAAGAAATCAGAAGTGAACCATCTTCTGGAACAAGAACAGAAAAAGGAGATCCAACCAGTTTATAACGGAACAGGAGTAATCCTTCATACCGGGCTTGGACGTGCAACGCTTAGTCATGAGATTGCGGAAAAACTGAAAGCAGTTGCAGAGAATTATTCCAGTCTGGAATATGATTTACAGACTGGAAAACGTGGAAACAGGACCGGATATGCAGAAGAATTGCTTTGTCAGATCACAGGAGCAGAAGCGGCAATTGTTGTGAATAACAATGCCGGAGCTGTACTTCTTGCCTTGAGTGCATTGACAAAAGGCGGAGAAGTGATCGTCTCCAGAGGAGAACTTGTTGAAATCGGCGGGAAATTCCGTATTCCGGAAGTTCTTGAATTAAGCGGTGCTATTTTGAAAGAAGTCGGGACAACCAATCGTACAAGGATAGAAGATTATAAAGCAGCAGTCAGTGAAAAGACGAAAGCATTTTTGAAAGTCCACACAAGTAATTACAGGATTGTCGGTTTTACAGAATCGGTAAGTGCAGAAGAATTGTGTGAATTAAGTAATGGTCTGATAGAGTGCACGCAGGAATTGTCACCTGAAATCTTCGAGAATCATACAGAACGAAGCAGAATTCCTGTGATTGAAGATCTGGGCAGTGGCGTACTTATAAATCTGGAGGAATATGGTTTATCCAAAGAACCAACCGTACAGGAAGAAGTAAAGGCCGGTGCAGATGTTGTTTGTTTTAGTGGGGATAAACTATTTGGTGGAGCACAGGCAGGAGTCCTTGTCGGAAAGAAAAGATATATTGATCAGATGCGTAATCATCCATTGCTTCGGGCTCTTCGAGCAGATAAATTCACAGTGACAGCGATAGAAGAAGTGTTGAAATGTTATCTGGATCAGAAAGAAGCGGTTCAAAAGATTCCAACTTTGAGAATGCTGACAAGACCTGCGGAGGAAATAAAAGAGAAAGCAAGAGTCTGTGCTGATAGATGGAATCAAGAGGGAGCGTCCGTTCAGATTCAAGTGGAAAAATGTATTTCTAAGGCAGGCGGTGGAGCACTTCCCGAAACAGGGATTTCAAGTTATGGAGTAACATTGGAAGCAAATGAGATCACCGTTGAAGAATTAGAAAGCAGGATGAGAAATCTCTCAATTCCGGTGATCGGAAGAATAAAGGAAGGGCGTTTCCTTCTGGATATGAGAACTTTCCCGGAAGAAGGAATCGAATATCTGGCGACACAGATCAGACATGTTATGGAAAGAAAACAGAACTGAGAAAGAAAACAGTATTAAGAAAGGGACTGCATTAGATGGAAAGACATGTGATCATCGGAACAGCCGGACATATCGATCACGGAAAGACAACACTGATCAAGAAATTAACGGGAAGAGATACAGACCGTCTGAAAGAAGAGAAAGCACGTGGAATCACAATTGATCTAGGGTTTACATGGATGGATTTGACAGACGGAGAGCGTGTCGGAATCATTGATGTTCCCGGGCATGAGAAATTTATCTCTAATATGACTGCAGGTGTGGTAGGAATGGATCTTGTTCTTCTTGTAATTGCTGCAGATGAGGGGATTATGCCACAGACAAGAGAACATCTGGCAATTTTACGCCTTTTGGGTGTTGAGAATATCCTTGTTGTTTTGAATAAATGTGACCTTGTGGATGAGGAATGGCTGGAGATGGTAGAACAGCAGATCTGTGAAGAAATGCAACAGATGTTCACAGTAGGTCAGAGAAATGATCAGGTAGAAGATAAGCTGGAATATAATGTGGACATTGTACGTGTTTCAGCAAAATCCGGAGCTGGAATTGAAGAATTAAGAAGTCAAATCCTGAAATGTGTAAAAAAGCAGAAAGAAATGTGGAAAACTCCTGCATTGCCAAGACTTCCTGTGGACAGAGTATTTTCAATGAAAGGAAGCGGAACGGTTGTGACGGGAACACTTCTTGGCGGAAAAATTCATTCGGGAGATCGGGTGATGGTCTATCCACAACAAACTTCGTGCAGAGTCCGTGGAGTTCAGGTGCATGAGCAGGAAGCAGAAGTTTGTGAAGCAGGTCAGCGGAGCGCACTGAACTTGGTTCAGACGGATCGAAGACAGAGCAGCGATGGGAAGTTTGTGTATCGAGGAAATGTGATCGCACCGGAAGGAAGCATGAAAGTCAGCCACTATGTGAATGCAAAACTGACACTTCTTCCTCAGAGTAAAAGAAGTATTGAACACCAGACTCGATTACATTTTTATAGCGGAACAACAGAAGTTCTGTGCAGAGCAGTTCCGCTGTCCTGTGAGAAAGTTGAACCGGGAGAATCAGCCTATGTCCAACTAAGATTAGAAGAACCTGCTGCGTTTTGTCCGGGGGACCGGTTTGTTATCCGGTTTTATTCACCACTCGAGACAATCGGTGGAGGAATTATTCTTGAGATGGGAGAAAAAAAAGAGCGAAAATTTCATGATGGGGTTTTACAAAGACTGGAACTGTTGGAAAACAATCTTTGGAATCAAGAAAATAAGTGTTCAAAGGAAATCCCAGATCAAGAAAAGAGCCTGCAGGAACAGATTTCTTTAGAAAAGAGAATTATGGATGAATTGGAAAGCTGGTTGTCTGCTCATCCATATCGAAGAGGAATGCCAAAGACAGTTCTTTTCAATCAGATCAGCAAAGGGAAAAAGGAACAGAATCGGGAAATTCAGAAGTGTCTTGTACTATTGGAGGAACATGGAAATGTCGGTTGTATAAGGTTACAACAGGAAAATTCCAGTATAGAGCTGATTTCTCCGGAGGGATATAAAGTAAAAGAGACGGAAGAAGTTTCTAAATTAAGAGAAATCTTTGCCAGTCAATCAGATGAGAATAAAGTTTTCTTTTTGAACAAAGTGGAATTGGAAACATTTTTTGAGTCAGCAAGAAAAACGAAAAAGAAAAGTGGAATACAAAGTCAAGATGAATTGATGGAGATTCTGAATTATATGCAGGAAGAAAACGAAATTACAGAGGTTTGTGAGAGTGTTTATACAACAACAGAGATTACGTTTAAAATTAGAACAGAAGTAAGCCGTATGTTATCTGTATCTAAAGTGATTACACTGAGCCAGGTAAAAGAAGTATTTCAGACAAGCAGAAAAAATGCCAGATTGATTTTTGAATATACAGATCGAATCAGATTTACAGCAAAAGAAGGTGCACAGACAGAAGCTCCGCAGGAAATAAATTGCAAAGAGAACAAATCAGAGGAAAGTAAGGGGAGAGTGAATGAACTTAAAACAACTGGAAGCATTTGTGAAAGTAGCAGAAACAAAAAGTTTTTCGGAAGCGGCAAAGCAGTTATTCCTTACGCAGCCAACTATCAGTGCACATGTGTCTGCATTAGAAAAAGAACTGAATACCTGTTTCCTTATAAGAAATACAAGAGGAGTTGAGCTGTCAGAGAGTGGAAAAGAGCTTTATGCTTATGCGGTACAAATGCTTGAAATCGAAAAGACAATAAAAGGACGGTTTGGAAAAGAAATAAAACCGGAGGGAAATGTACTTCGTATTGGTGCTTCAACCGTACCGGCGCAATATATTCTTCCAAATGTAATGTCTGCATTTCATGCAGAATATCCTGGTGAAAAATTGAAGCTTTTTGAGACAGACAGTGAAGGAGTTATCGATAGGATTCTTTCCCATCATATTGATATTGGATTTACAGGAACCGTGATCGAGAAAGGAAACTGCAAATATCTTCCATTTTATGAAGACGAATTGGTTGTGCTTACTCCGTCAAATGAGAAATTTGTTGAAAAGCTTTGTGGTGGACAAAAATTGGTGGATTGGATCATGGACGAGCCGGTGATCTTAAGAGAAGAAGGGTCCGGAACAAAGAAAGAAGCAGTAAAAATGCTGGCAGAACAAGGGATTGATATGAAAAAACTGAAGCTGGCAGCATTGATGGAGAATCAGGAGACGATCAAAAGATCTGTAAGTAAAGGGATGGGAGTTACGATTTTGTCTAAACTTGCGGCAGAAGAGGAATTGAAAAATGGAACACTTCTGGCTTTTCCACTGGGAAGTCAAGGTGGAAAGAGATCAATCAACCTTGTCTATGATGCAGAATATCCGTTGCTTCCGGCAGCAGAGCGTTTTATAAAGATGATAAAGAGAATGTATTTGAAGAAAGAAAATACAGGGATAGATGAATAGCAAATAACACGCCCTATTTATAGAAAATTCCTATAAATAAGGTGGATCCATTACGGATTCCTATTAGACGGAAATAGAAAAGAGAAGTATACTATAACTAGTGATTTGTATCTGAAAAGTAAACGATATAAACACATACAGAAAGGAAGAGAAGCCCTATGATCTACATGGATAATGCGGCAACTACATTACAGAAACCGGAAGAAGTAAAACGGGCGATTCTCTATGCTCTCGAGCATATGGGCAATGCAGGGAGAGGCGGAACAGAAGCTGCACTTGATGCTTCGAGAAGTATCTATGCAGTAAGGGAAAAACTTGCAGATTTTTTTCATGCAGAAAGTCCGACAAGAATTGCATTTACTGCAAATTCTACAGAGAGTCTTAATATTGCACTGAAAGGCTTGTTTCAACCGGGCGATCATGTGATCACAACAGTGCTGGAACATAATTCAGTATTGCGTCCGCTGTATTGGTGTCAGGAACAGGGAGTAGAGCTTACAATTCTAAACTGTGACGAAAAGGGAAATCTGTCATATGAAGAGATGGAGAATGCAGTGCGTGAAAACACAAAAGCAATTGTGTGTACGCATGCTTCGAATCTGACAGGAAATATGATCAATTTGAAACGGGTAGGACAGATTGCATCGAAGAAGCATATTTTGTTTGTTGTGGATGCTTCTCAGACAGCAGGTGTTTATCCAATTGATGTGCAGGAACTTGGGGTTGATGTATTGTGCTTCACAGGACATAAAGGTCTGCTTGGACCGCAGGGAACCGGAGGGCTTTATGTTAGGGAAGGTGTGGAAATTCGTCCGCTTCTGTGTGGAGGAAGTGGCGTGGATACTTATAACATGCATCATCCGTCCCAGATGCCGACGGCACTTGAGGCCGGAACTCTTAATGGGCATGGGATTGCAGGACTTGGCGCAGCAATTGATTATCTGAACCGTACAGGAATTGATGTGATTCGCGAGAAAGAACTCCGTCTGATGCACAGGTTTTATGATGGGATTTCTCAGATCCCGGATGTGAAAGTCTATGGAGATTTTACAGCAGAGGAAAGAGCTCCGATCGTGACTTTCAATCTGGGAGATTATGACTCTTCTGAAGTCAGTGATGAATTGAATGAAGTTTATGGGATTGCGACCAGACCGGGAGCGCACTGTGCACCACTGATGCACAAAGCACTCGGTACAGTAGAACAGGGAGCTGTCCGCTTCAGTTTCTCTCATTACAATACGGAAGAAGAAGTTGATTTTGCAATTCGTGCGATAAAGGAGTTGTAAAGAAAGAGAGGAAGAGAAAATGAATTTATTTGATTCAAAGAAGAAACTGGGAATCGCCGGTGTCATAATGGGTCTGGTAGCAGCAACGCTTGCTTACTTTGGAAACCCGGCGAACATGGCAATCTGTATTGCGTGTTTTGTGCGTGATACAGCAGGAGCACTTGGACTTCATTCCGCAGAGCCGGTACAGTATGCAAGACCGGAGATCATAGGAATCGTCCTCGGTGCATTTATTATTTCAATTGCGACAAAAGAATATCGTGCAACAGCAGGATCTTCCACAATCGTACGTTTTGTACTCGGAATGATTCTTGTGATCGGAGCACTTGTATTCCTTGGATGTCCGCTTCGTATGGTGATTCGTATGTCAGCCGGAGATCTGAATGCATGGGTAGCACTGATCGGATTTGTACTTGGTATTGCTACAGGCGTGTTTGTATTGAAGAAAGGTTTCAGCCTTGGACGTGCACATGTGACAAATAAAGTGAGCGGAAGTGTGCTTCCACTTCTTATGATCGGAGTGCTTGTACTTGCACTTGGAACAAATCTTTTAAAGAGCAGTACAGCAGGTCCGGGAAGTATGCATGCACCAATCATTATTTCTCTGATCGGTGGACTTCTCTTTGGAGCATTTGCTCAGAAATCAAGAATGTGTTTCGCAGGAAGTATCCGTGATATCATTCTTATGAAGAACTTTGACCTGATCACAATCATTGTAGGATTCTTCGCAGTTATGCTTGTATACAATGTTGCAACAGGACATTTTGTTCTTGCATTCAATACACCTGGAGTGATCGCTCACTCCCAGCACCTGTGGAGCATTCTTGGAATGTATGCAGTAGGATTTGCAGCAGTTCTTGCAGGAGGATGCCCGCTGCGTCAGCTTGTACTTGCAGGTCAGGGATCATCTGATGCAGGAGTAACAGTGATCGGTATGTTTGCAGGTGGAGCACTTGCACATAACTTTGGTCTAGCAGCAAGTGGAACAGCACTGAATGCTGAGACAGGTGAGATCGTAGCCGGAGCTGTTCCGCCAGCAGGTAAGATCGCAGCAATTATTTGTATTATTGTATGTTTTGTAATCGCATTTACAAACAAGAGAAGCGAAGCAAAATAAGGAGAAAATAGTTATGAGAGAAGTAGATGCAAGAGGATTATCCTGTCCGGAACCATTGATGCTGACAGCAGAAGCGATTAAAAGTGACAGTAGTCCGGTAAAGGTTCTTGTGACAGAACCACATCAGAAAACAAATGTGGAGAAATTTGCAAAGGATCACGGAAAGAAAACAACAGTAGAAGAAATCGAAGATGGATTTGCTGTTGTGATCGAGTAAAATGAAATAGTAAAAAGCCCTGCTCCCTTTACTGAATGTGAATTTGGTAAAGGGAGTATTTTAGTAATGAAAAATGTTTTCTATTTGTCTGGTTTCGGTTATAATAAGAGAGTTGAGAAAAAGGAAAGTGTGAGGATAACAGCATGTATATTTCAACAAAATATCTGCATGTATTTCTTGATATCGGAGATGCGCTGCTTTCAAGCGGGGCGGAGATATTTCGTGTAGAAGATACATTGAACCGTATGGGATATGCATGCGGTGCAACGCAGATGAATGTGTTCGTGATCACATCGAGTATTGTTATTACAATGGAATTTCCAGAAGAAAATGTACGAACTCAGACAAGGAGAATCCGAAAGACCGGAGGAAATGATTTTGAGAAGCTGGAGAAGTTGAATCATTTGAGTAGACAGTTTTGCCAGAATCCTATGTCTCCTGAAGAACTCAGGAAAGTCTTCGATCAGATTGACAAAGTTGTTCCGACACAGACAGGAAAACTCGCAGGGAGTATTCTGGCAGCTTTTAGTTTTGCACTTTTCTATGGAGGAAATCTTTGGGATGCATTACTGGCAGGATTAGCAGGCATCTTAATCTGGGGAGCACAGAGACATATAAGAAAGTATTGCATGAATGAAGTGACGTTTCAATTTGTGGCATCATTTCTTGCGGGATGTTTTATTTGTGTTATGGCGAGGCTTTTTCCGGCTCTGCACGTGGATAAGATTATGATTGGTGATATTATGTTATTGATCCCGGGATTGATGGCAACAAATGCAATTCGTGATATATTGATTGGAGATACGATATCTGGGGTTATGCGTTTTATAGAGGCAATGCTTCTTGCAGCAGTGCTTGCACTTGGATTTATCGGAGCAATATTTCTGATTGGGAGGATTGGTTGATGACGTATATTGTTCAATTATTTACAGGTGCAGCGGGTTCGATTGCATTTGGCATACTGTTTCATATGAAGAAGAAACACCTTCCATTGGCGGCACTTGGCGGTTTTCTGGGCTGGCTGTTATTTATCATCTGCAGAGGATTCTGGGGAGGTGTGTTCTTCCCGACATTGGCAGCAGCTTTTGGAATCGACTTATATGCGGAGATACTTGCGCGTAGTTGCAGGAGTACTTCGACTTCATTTTTTGTAACATCGGTGATTCCACTGATTCCTGGAAGCACACTTTATTATTGCATGAGAAGTGTTGTTGAGGGGAGTTTACATCAGGCGTGGAATTATGGACGAGATACATTTTTATATGCACTAGGGATTGCAGCAGGTATGAGTATTGCCTGGGCAATCTGTGATTTTTTGAGAAAGATAAAAGGAAAACAGGAGATCGCATAAATGAGAAAGAAAGAATTAAAACTTGTGGTGACATTTCACACAACTGCGGATGCGATGGCGATGGAAAAAGCATGTAAGGCAGAGGAGGTACCGGGCAGACTGATTCCGGTGCCAAGAGTAATCTCGGCAGGTTGTGGACTTGCCTGGGCAGCACCGCTTGAGGCGGTAGAACAGATCAAGCATGTAATGCAGGAAAAGGGGATTGAGAGAGAAGAACTTCATGAGTGCATGGTCTGATCTTTGGATTCAAGGCAAAATGCGCATATTCTGTGTTGAACAGTGGAGTGATAGATATGGAAGTGAAAAGTAATCATGTTTCCAAAAAAAGAAACGAGAATATGAGAATGAACGTTGATTCTGAGGGCGGTTTGCGCTATACTCTATTCAGTAATAAAAGAAAAAAGGTTACTGTTCACACGGGAGTGTACAGTAACGAAAAAAGTGCTGCTCACAGATCAGTGGGAGCGGTAATGAAAAGACTGCTGATAGTTCGGCAGAGAAGGAGCATAATATGAGAATTACAGATGACATTTTATATGTAGGTGTAAATGATCACAACATTGATTTATTCGAGGGTCACTATATTGTGCCGAATGGCATGGCTTACAATTCCTATGTGATCAATGATGAGAAAATTGCGGTTATGGATACAGTGGATGCAGCTTTTGGCGATGAGTGGCTGAAGAATATTGCAGATGTATTGAATGGAGCAACACCTGATTACCTGATCGTTCAGCACATGGAGCCGGATCATTCAGCAAATATTCAGAAATTTCTGGAAGTATATCCGAATACAAAGGTGGTTGGAAATGCAAAGACATTTACAATGATCGGAAACTTTTTCCGTGACCTGAAACTTGCAGACGAGAACAAGCTGGAAGTGAAGAATAAAGATACACTGACACTTGGAAAACATGAGCTTACATTTGTATTTGCACCGATGGTACATTGGCCGGAGGTAATGGTAACATACGATAGCAAGGATAAGGTTCTTTTCTCTGCGGATGGATTCGGTAAGTTCGGAGCGCTTGATGTAGAGGAAGACTGGGATTGCGAAGCACGCCGTTACTATATCGGAATTGTTGGAAAATACGGAGCACAGGTTCAGAATCTTTTGAAGGTTGCAGCAACACTGGATATTCAGATAATCTGCCCGCTGCATGGACCGGTTCTTACAGAGAATCTAGAGCACTACATTGGACAGTATAATACATGGTCTTCTTATGGAACAGAATCTGAAGGTGTTATGATCGCGTACACATCTGTTTATGGAAATACAAAGAAGGCAGTTGAACTTCTTGCTGAGAAGCTGAAAGAAAAAGGATGCCCTAAGGTCGTAGTAACAGACCTTGCCCGTGAGGATATGGCAGAGGCTGTAGAAGATGCGTTCCGTTACGGTAAGATTGTTCTTGCTTCAACAACTTATAACGGAGATGTATTCCCGTTCATGAAGACATTTATCGAGCACTTGACAGAGCGTAACTATCAGAATAAGACAATTGGTCTGATTGAGAACGGATCCTGGGCTTCTATGGCTGGTAAAGTGATGACAGGAATGTTTGAGAAGAGCAAGAACATCACATGGCTTGAGACTTCAGTAAAGATTATGTCTTCTATGGATGAGCAGAATAAAGCGGACATCGAGAAGATGGCAGAGGAACTGATGTAAGCAATTGTGATTTACAGGAAAGAAAGATTCTGTTAGGATAGAATCAGATGGCGGAGCGGATGACCAGATATCAGCTGGCGTTTGCTCCGTTTCTTAATAAATACATCAATGATGAATTGTCTAAGCATTATGGAGGCAGAAGAGTAACTGGTGTGCTTCCTGGTCTTCAAAACCAGTGTGGGGCGTGGTACGTCCCGGGTGGGTTCGATTCCCACATGTCTCCGCCAAAAGAAAGGAAAAAGAATATGGGTATGAATCAGACGCCGGTGTCCGAACGAGTGCACATCGGCTTTTTTGGTAAGCGCAATGCAGGAAAATCAAGCGTGATGAATGCGGTAACAGGACAGGATCTTGCGGTAGTTTCTGATGTGAAAGGAACAACAACGGATCCGGTTTATAAGACAATGGAACTTCTTCCGTTGGGTCCTGTTGTGATGATGGATACTCCTGGAATTGATGATGAAGGTGAACTGGGTGAACTTCGTGTGAAGAAGAGTTATCAGGTGTTGAATAAGACAGACATTGCTGTTGTTGTGATTGATGGAACGTGTGGTGTCAGTGAAGAAGATCTCAAAATAACAGAGCGGATTCAGAAAAAGAACATACCTTATATAATAGTACTGAATAAATGTGAACGGTTTACACAAGAAGATGAGAGATTGCGGGTACAGGGAAATACCGCAAGTTATTTGAAAACAGAGAAAGAGAAGATTCTTCTTGTAAGTGCAGCGGATAAAAGCGGAATTTATGAGCTGAAGGAAGAACTTGGAGCGTTGAAAGGAAAGGAAGAGGAAGAACGAAAGATTGTTGGAGATCTTCTTGAACCATCCGATTTTGTAGTGCTTGTTGTGCCGATTGACAGTGCGGCACCAAAGGGACGCCTGATTTTGCCACAGCAGCAGACGATTCGTGACATTTTGGATGCAGATGCATCTGCTATTGTTGTAAAAGAAACAGAACTTGCAGGAACATTAGCTTCACTTGGAAGAAAGCCGAAGATGGTTATTACAGACAGTCAGGTGTTTGGTAGAGTGTCAAAAGATACACCAAAGGATATCTTATTAACTTCCTTTTCGATTCTATTTGCAAGATATAAAGGAAATTTGGAAACAATGGTACACGGAGTAAAGGCACTGGATATTCTGGAAGACGGTGATAAAGTGCTGATCAGTGAAGGGTGTACACATCATAGACAGTGTGATGATATTGGTACGGTGAAGATTCCACGCTGGCTGAAAGAGTATACAGGGAAAGAACTTATAATAGAGACTTCTTCAGGAACAGAATTCCCAGATGACCTTGGTTCATACAAAATGATCATTCATTGTGGAGGGTGTATGCTGAATGAACGCGAAATGAAATACAGGATCAGTTGCGCACAGGATCAAGATCCCGATTGCAAACTATGGAATGGTGATTGCATATATTCATGGAATATTGAAAAGGAGTCTGAGTCCATTTCCGGAGATAGAAAAACTCTTATAAAAGTAAAGAATGCGTTGCTGGTCGCACATCGTGTGAACAGTAACAAGAATGCATTATAACGGAAATGACGCCGCTTTGCTGGATCTGCAACTCCAGCAGGCGGCGTCATTTCTATGGTATGTAATTGAGAGGATCCTTTAGTTACCAGACAGAAACATCTGCACACGAAACTGGGGAATTCCTACAAAGAGGCTGTGCGCTGACGGTACTGCTGCGCAGGGATATTCTTGGGGAAAACATCCGGCGTTAGCGTACTGCATGATAACTGAAGTATCTGACCTGTAAAAACGAATAAAAAAAGACAGCTTCTCCTCGGTAAATAGGAAAACCGCCTTTGGTCTTACAAGTCGAGATAATAATACCATTCGTGTAGAGCAGTGTCAAGTGTTATGTGGGCAAAAAATAAGATTCCTTATAAATTTGTTACTGTTCACACGATGTGCGACCAGCAACGCATCTCGCCATTTAAAATCGCCTTTGGCGATGGGGCGAGATGCATTCAAGTCAAAACGCGCATTCTCCGTGCCAATCAGCGTAGTGATTGACACGGGAGTGAACAGTAACATAAATTTTGCATTGAGGTTAGTATGATACCTGATAGATCACGACTTGAGATGAGTTTCTTCTATATATAATGTGATTTGATTATGTGTAATATTTGATCTGGTTGCAAGGAAAATGCAAAAATAAATAGAAAAAAGATTGTACTTAAAAAAAAACAAAGAAAGTACTTGCAATTTTCGGTACTCTCGGATATACTAAGAGAGCTGTGACATGATAGCAATGAAGCGCGAGGTTGCTGCCCGGCAAATGAATAAGCTGGTGCAGGTTTTCCGTGGAGCGAATGTCAAGTTAGGAAACTGGCGACAAGTCACTGTACGAATCAAAAACTGATTACTATTTGCCCCAATGGGATAACCAGGGTAGGAGTATGAAACAACGTGTGAGTTTCTCACGACACACACGGGAGAGTGTACAGTCACCGCTTGTCGTACTGATGTGAAAAGTACGAAAAGGAGGCGACTTTTTTATGGCAAGTCAAGTAATGAGAATCACATTGAAGGCGTATGATCATCAGCTTGTTGATGCATCCGCAAAGAAAATCATCGAAACTGTAAAAAAGAACGGGTCACAGGTGAGTGGACCGGTACCACTTCCGACTAAGAAGGAAGTTGTAACAATTCTGAGAGCTGTACACAAGTACAAAGATTCCAGAGAGCAGTTCGAGCAGAGAACTCACAAAAGACTGATCGATATCATCACACCAACACAGAAAACTGTTGATGCACTTTCTAGATTAGAAATGCCAGCTGGTGTATTTATCGACATCAAGATGAAGTCCAAATAATAAGGACATCTTAATTTTAAACAGTATTCCTAAAATTAGGATGAGCGCGAAAGCGTTCCGCTGTAAATCACAGGAGGTAATTATAATGAAAGAAAGCTATCTTAGCATACAAAAGTGGAATGTAACAATCTGGATTACTTCAAATGAAG
>ENA-OQHY01000378-OQHY01000378.1-human-gut-metagenome-genome-assembly--contig:-NODE-378-length-25528-cov-6.099130_pt1 | contig 25528 bp, 29 predicted proteins | sample MGYA00242570_ERZ504733 | MGnify/ENA primary metagenome ERZ504733 (study PRJEB26092, sample SAMD00036219) | human gut metagenome | host: Homo sapiens | study: EMG produced TPA metagenomics assembly of... | reverse complement strand
CCTCACTTTTAGGAGGTTTTGTCAAGTGCTTTTTTGTAAAAGAAGAAAAGAATTCCTTCAAATGCCGATGAAATCAGGGCTGAAGGAATTCTGAAATTTTTCTAAAATACTTAAGTTGACCACAGTGGGGTCAAATCCTGTAAAATATAACGCCTTTTCCTGAAGCTCCAGCTTATAGGCTGCCCCCGGTGTCCATCCGTTCGGATTGCTGATTGTAAATGTATGGTCTGCTCCTTCAGTCACATCTACCGTAACCGTTTCGGAAGAATCTGTCACATTTTTATCGTGAAATTTTTTTCGCACCTGATCAGGCGTCATGGCAGCACTTGTATCCGTCATCGGAATCGTAAAATCTGCTGCCACATCATTTGCTCTGGCATAAGTCGCCATGGACACCTCTTCCATCGGCTGGTTGTCTGCATAAGAGGCATACAATGTCACATCACTCAGAAGACGATCCTTACTGTCCACATATCTGGTGCATGCTTCATCGTAACACCAGCCAAGAAATGTACTGGACTTTTTCACCGGTGCCGGCAGATCTTTCAGAATAGTTCCTGCCTGGTACTGCTCCTGTGTTACTGTGATCATCTGATCTGCCTGCTGCGGATTCTTCTTCGTGATAGTTCCGCCATTTGTCTCATATGTAATGTTGTACGCTGTATCCTGAAATGCAATGTCAAAAGTCAGGTGATCTGTATAATCACCTGTATAGTTCGGTTTATCCAGAATGTTGCAGTTATATTCCTGCTGCTTATGGCTCTCATCTTTCGTAAGACTTGCGACAACCGAACCATTTTCCAGTGCCGAACCACTCTGCGGATTTCTCAGTTCATATGCAAGACTATGTAATCCACTCTTTAATTTCCAGTCATTTTCAGACTGGACTGTCACGCTCACATGATCCTTGTCATATAATCCACCTGCATCCGCTTTTATCGTAAGCTTATCCCCATCCGCATTGACCGTCTGTGGAATATCCACATAGTAGTAGCGTTCCGTCCACTTTGCATAGAGGACAACACTGCCGGAATGATCCGCAGTGCTAAGCGAAGTAACCGGCTCTCCGTTAAACTCCTCATTATCATACCAGCCGGCAAATTCATATCCCGCTTTTGTGATCTGCTCCGCTCCCGGAAGCTCTGTCACCGGCTCATCGTAATTAGACGGAGCCGTGTAACCTTCCGCAAACGTTCCTCCATTTTTCTTATAGTCAATGCCGGATCCTTCCGCGCATTCGAACCCTGAGACGTTCCTTCCTCCGAATGCACAACCGGATTCTGCGTATTCGCATCTTCAGCAAATGCTGCGACCGGCACTGATGTTGCAAACAGCACCGCGCTCAAATCATACTGACCAGACGTTTCTTCATATGTATTATCCCTCCTCATTTTTTTCTCAAAAATAAGTCTCTATACATATTGTATCAAAAAAAATACATTCCTCACATGCCCGTTGAAAGCCCAAAAAGTGCCTGTTTTACAATTCCTTTTGTAAAACAGACACTTTTTCGTATCCTGTTATTCTATTGATTTACGAATTCTTTAATCTTATCGCGTTTATCAATCTGTAGTTTTTCCAGAATTCCGGAGACATAATGCTTCACCGTATTCACAGACAGTCCCAAATGTTCTGCAATCTCCTGGTTCGTCCAATCACGGCACGCCAGCATGGCTATGGAAATTCCAGCGGGCTCAGAAGATCCGTCACTGCCTTTTGCATCTTGGGATTGTGAATCTTCATCCAGCCACGGCTGAATGCAAGTACACCATCTACAAGCTTCTTGTACATTTCCGGCTCTTTTTTCCGGATACAGACTTCCAAAACTCCCTGCAGCAGACCATGATACTCGATAAATGGTTCCATGAATTGTCAAATCTTGCCCACTCCCATGCCTGGCTCACCGTCTGAATCGCCTCTTCTTGTTCTTTCAGATTGATCTGACACATTGCCTGCACACAGCCCAGATAAATCATGGCAGAGATGGCGGATATGGAAGATGTGGGAAATCAGGAGAAAACAGGAAGAACAGGTAATTCAGACAGTGTGAGAATGGATATGGACGGGCAGGAAATAAGCCTTGAAGAACTGGTGGCTGATGCAAAGGTAAGAAATTTAAATATAGTGGAGATATTCCAGAAACATTTTGCTGTTGAGGAGGTGGAGATATGATTGCGTTTCTTCCAGAATTATATTCCGATGAATTGGTATATAGTTGGTTATCGCGCTATTATGTGAAGTCAGGCTGTTTATCCTTTGCCTATGTGGTGGAAGACCTGTATGTGCATCAATATACCAGACCAGATACAGAATTTCTCAATGAAATGAAGCCGGATGTGATGGAGCTGATAGACCGATACTGTAACATAGAACAACTGGTTCAGAGACATACGATGTTTTCCTCATATGGGAGATTTCTGCCGTTGGAAAGAAAACAGGAGGCATATGAAGCACTACTCAGAATGCATGGGAACTTTAACAATCTGTTATCCATTCCAAAGAATCAACGGGGGATGGGGAGGTTTCTGCGGTATTGTCCGATGTGTGCGAAAGAGGATAGAGAGAAGTATGGAGAGACATATTGGCATAGGATTCATCAGATAGAGGGAATACAGATATGCAGGAAGCATGGCTGCTATTTATGTGAAAGTAAAGCATCTATGGACAGGCAGAAAAAAGCAGGGTTCTGGGATGCGGAAACGCTGATTCCACAGAGTGAGACGATACAGATATGCAGGGATAGAAGGAAGATTGCTTTTACAGAATATATCAGTCAGGTGTTTGAGGCGGCAATGGACTTTCAGGGGGAAATATCAGTGGCAGATTTTTTAAAATTGAGGCTGGCGAGATATGCCCGTACAGATTCAGGGGCAAGCCTTAGTCTGGATAACCTGTATATGGATTATCAGGATTTCTTTGGAGAAGATGCCTGTATGACCAAAGGACAGATGCAGAAAATCCTTCTTGGTGTGAGATATCATTTCTCTGATATCTGTAAACTGGCTATGTTTGCAGGGATATCAGTAGAGGAACTGACCGCTATTCCTGATACAGTCAAGGATTCTCTCAGGAAGCCTGTATATCAGCAGGTGGCAGAAGAGTTGCAGGTAGATTATGACTTGGTATGTAAGATTGGCGAGGCTATATTAAAACGCTATGAAAGAAAGGAACGGGTAGTTCAGAGACGGAAAAGGACATTTGCATGGGAGAAGATGGATGCGGAAATGCTGCCGAGTGTAAGAAAGACCGTTGAACGCTTATATCAGACAGGGGAAGAACGTCCCCGGAGGATTACAGTTTTCCTTGTACAAAAAGAGATGGGATTTCCTGATAAGAGACTTGACAAGTTGCCGAAATGCAAGGCAGAAATCTTGAAACATCAGGAGACACAGAAAGAATACTGGGCGCGTCAGGCAGTATGGGCGTATCGGAAACTGTTGCGAGAGGGGCAGCCTGTGAACTGGACAAAAATACGGAGGCTGACCAATATGAGAAATGTGGATTTTCAGGGATGCAAGGCATTTCTGGATAATTATGGAACAAGGAGGAAGTGAAACATTTGCAGGGATTGATATAAAAGGTTCTATTTCTTACAAATTACAATGTAAATTTGCGAAAGTCATATATGATTAGAGGATTTTAACATCCATTAAGGGTAAAAAAATAATCTCTATGCAGTATACTGTATATGTAATAATGTAAGTTTGTAAGAAATAGAAATAATATGTCTGCCCCATTGCCCCTCTGCTTTTCATTGAAGTGTCTGCATATATTTAGAAATAGAATAGTTTTTATTATTGACCGTAGGGATATATAAAGATGCGAAATAGTTGTGGGGTAGTGGGGCTTATAATAGATATATAGATAATAAAATCATTATAATGCTATATATAGATTAATGATTTGCCTGATATTATACTATATATAGTGTGAGCTTCCGAAAAGAAATGCCCCTTATAGTGTTCCTGTTTTGAAACAAAAGGGGCTTATATCGGTCAAATGCTTCTATGTCGTCGACCGTCAACCTGTTCTTCACTCATTTCTTCTAATTGTCCTATTATATAAGCTGTCTGGCTGGCAAGATAAAATGTTTTGTTTAATCGGTAATCTGTCTCGCGGAGGATACGGGAAAATGTTTTCATGTGGATGCGTCCCGTATTCTGCTTGATATGTGAGACTGCCTTTTGTGCATGTTTGTGTAAGGATTCGTTTTTCTTAGTCCAGAATTTCTTTGAAAAAATCGGGTCTTTAGGCAGATATCGGCAAAGTTCTTCATATCTGCTGGAATAATCCTGTATTTTCTGCCTGTAAGCGGAAATCTGCTTTTCCATCTGTTCCTGTTCCGATTCCATCTGCCTCAATATCTGTGATTCCTGTTGGAAATCGACAAAATTGGAAAACCCCTCTTCTTCCAGAATCTTTGAAAAACGCTGTTCGCGAAAATGGATGCTGTCCTGCTCTGCCTGTATTGCATTTTGGATTTCGGTAGGGCGATTGCTCCATATAGGGAATTTTGCCTTCTGTTCTTCCTTGAGCCGGGAAATCGTTTCCTGTGATGCCTGATTTTTTTTCAGCATGTTTGAACGGGCAGTCTGTACCCTGTTAATAGAATCATGAAGCGTTTGGCTTTGGCTTTTTAAAGAATCCTGTTGCTCTTGGAGTGTTTCAAGGCTGTATTTTGCGGATATGATATCGGATTCCACCTTTCCAAGCTGTTCGGCTAATGATTCATAAAAGGAATCACTTTTTTCGGTGATTTGTGATTCAAGGTTATCTAAAGTCTCCCGGATGCGTTTATTGGTCTTATTCAGTTTCTTGATTTCCTCATTCATGCGGTATCGTTCGGATGTCTTATCCTTAGAAGCATGTGAACCAAGATGGATGCCGGAAATCGTGTCAGTTCCCTGTTCCTGATAAGAGCGGCAATCGACACGTTCTGGTCGTCCGGCTCTTTCCAAGGCTTGATTCATATGTTTTTCCCAAGACTGCCTGTATTGGATTATCGCTTCCTTAGAGTTCCAGCGCGTGGTCTTTTCGTCACGCCGTCCATATAATGTGCAGCGTGGATTTTTGGAGACCCTTATAAGATTTTCATTATAAGCCTCAGAAGGGGTCAGCCATACCTTTTCTTTTCCTCTGTAGTACTGATATACCTTTTCCCAGCCATCGTTTTTGGCTCTGCGGTATTCGTCAGAAGTAAAGGCTGCTGTCTCATCATTCCTGCGGCAGATATATTCTTTCTGTGTCTTCGGTGTCCATTTGCCGTTTTGGTCAAGTGGTCTGACAGTGAGAAGGATATGTGCGTGAGGATTGCGGAAAATCATGTCTTTTTTATCTGTGACCGGATTTCCTTTCATATCTATCGGTGTTCCTGTCTCATCGCGGAGCGTGGAGTATGTATATTGATATCTGCCACCATGCCATCTGATATAAATGTGTCTTGGACAAATTCCTGTACAAGTCTGATGTTTTCTTCCATGGACAGTTCCAGTGGAAGGGCAATCATGACCTCTCTGGCGAGTCTGGCATTTTTGCTCTTTTCACTTTTTTCAACAGCATTCCAGAGTACAGAACGGTTACGAAACTCAGCAGGTGCATTTTCAGGAAGCATGATTTCGCTGTGTTCCACCCAGTTTTTTCTTGAATAATCCTCTACGATACCTGTATATTCGTTTTCTATTTTTTCAGCAGCACGATAAGCGGCTGCGGCTACTGCGCTCCTGCCCTCAGAGCGTTTTATGATTTGTATTTGGCATTGAAAGATTGCCATATTAGTCACCTCTTTTTTATTTTTAATATGGAGATTTTCAGATGGGATAAAAGCGTTTTTTATCGGTGTCAGGATTAAGCATATTAGTATTGATAAAGAAAATATCTTTATTAATAAATCACAAGAGGTGAAAAACATGACAGGAGAAAAGATAACAGAACAGAATGAGGATATGCGTGTCCTGATTACATATAAGGGTTCTGCCGAGATAGGCAAAGAATTTCAGGATGATTATATGATACTGGAACTGGTCACTGATGGAAGACCGGATGCGTTGGCTTCAGCAGTTGTAAATTTTCCATTGCTGGATGGAAATAAAAGCATTTTTATCCATGACCTTGTTTCTTATGAGTCAATGGAGACAAAGGAATCTTTGTTAGAGGTAATAGAGAAATTTGCACGAAAACGGGGATATGCAGCCATCTACATCAACAGTATACGACAGGACAGAGGATTTCTGGATAAAGAGAAATTTATAGAGGTATCTGGAAGGACAATGGCGAAGAAGGATGTGAGTAGATGAATCCAAGGATATGGAAATGGATAAACCGGATTTTTTTAAGTGGTATCTGGGTGCAGCCATTTGCAATGGCAGGTCTGATTTGGTTTTTCAAAAATGTTTTGCAAGGTGATGTCTCATACCTTATCCTGTTTGTCCTGTCATTCCTTCCATCTATATATATCTGGTCAGAAAATCAGCGAGAACAGGCTGCCGGGAAAATGGACTTCAGCATTGAAGATACGTTCCATGACAGACCTACAGAGTATTCCAGTCCATTAAAGATGCATGCAATGTATCCAAGGATAGATGAGAGATTTTTGTTTGATTACCCGGACGGAGTGGTGTTTGGAAGGACAGAGACGGGGATATTAAAAAAACATACACAATATTTATGTAAACCATTAGAGAAAGAACATCATAGCAATTCACATGTACTACTGATTGGAGGGAGTGGAAGCGGAAAGAGTGCATCTGTCATCATTCCGACACTTCTGGCATCCCCTGATAACATGGGAATGTTTATTGTGGACATAAAAGGCGAACTTTGGCGAAAAAGTCGCCGCGTTGATGATAAAAATACGATTATCATAGATTTTCAGGATAGGTCAAAATACGGATGGGATGGTCTGTATATGTTGAACAATAAAACAGAGATACGGGATAGGGATGTGAGAGAATGCATGGAGATGATAGCCAATAGTCTGATACCGATTTCTGCAAAGGACAACAATGAGTTCTGGAAACAATCTGGACGCTCCCTCCTGACAGGAGAATTGATAGGTCTATGGAAAAATGGAGATACTAAAAACCTGTCAGAATTAATCAATATAATATTGTCCAGAGATACCAGAGAACTGGTTGAGGAACTGATGGATAAAGCAAAACCGAATGCATCCGAAACGAAATTTCTTTCTTCGTTTAAAAATCTTGCTGATGAGACACTGAGTGGAGTAGTACAACAGATGCAGGAATCTATTAAGGTTTTTGTTGATGATGATATCCGTTATGCCTTTGAGTCCAATACGAAACGGGCGCATCCTTTGATGATAGAAGATGGGAAAGCCATATTTTTGGCTGTTCGTGAAGAAAAACTGGAAGCATATTATAACGTGATTAACCTTATCATTGCACAGGTTTTTGACAGTCTGATAAAGAGACCGGAGGGGAGTTTGCCGGTGATGGTTGTGATTGATGAGATGGCAAGGCTCTGTTCGCGTGGTGCGATATACGGTTTACATAATCAGATTTTATTAACAGGAAGGAGTAGAAATATCACCTTGATTATGGTTACACAGTCTTATGAGGCACTGTCAGGAGCGTATAGCAAGGATGATATACAGAGCATCGTGGCGAATAGCGCGTATGTGGTCGTTCTTGACTGTAAGAGTCCTGAAACGGCAAAAAGCATTTGCAGTATGGTAGGCAATTATAAAGAAAGGGAAAAAACGTGGAGTGGAACCGGAAAGAACCGGAGCGTAAGTATTTCTTACAGGGATAAGCCAATATTGGAGCCTTCTGACCTGTCAAAACTGGTTGTAGCAGATGAGGCGATTATCGTTTCTGCAGAGTTCGGATATTGCAGGGTGAAGAAGAGTTTTTATTTCAATGATGCAGTCTTGGGTGAATTATCTAGGAAGGTGCAGACATATAATCAGGAGGCACTGGGGATAGAAGGAAAAAATACAGTGCAGATGCCAGTTTATTCAGTGGATGCAGAGGAAGCGGATAAAAACTGGATGGATATTTTAAATGACATATTGAAACAATGTGGCGGTTTTTTTGAAAAAAAAGTTTATGTATATAGTAGAACAAAATAAAACAGGAGAGAAAAAAGATGAGAAAAGAAGAAATAGATAAATTACAAAGAGAAATGCAGAAAAATTTAGGCGAAAAATGGGAGGTAAAGCCGATGACTGTAAAGAAAATCGGCGGCGATAAGGAGGCAATAGGATGTAAATTTCAGGATGATGAGTTCATGGTCGTCTTATATCCGAATGAATATGAGAATCTTTTGAGGTCAGGAACCAGCATTGAGGAAATCGGAACGCATCTGGCACAGGAGGCAGAGCAAAAAAGATATGGCTTTCCACAGATGCCGAAAACACCGGAAGAATTTAGAAGAGAGCTGTATATCCAAGTGATAAATGCTGATATGAACGAAGAACTGTTAAAAAATGTAGTGCATGATACCATGGGGGATGTTGCGGCGGTTGCCAGATGCAGGATTGCAGTCGATGAACAGGGCGTGACTTCCTTTTTAGTAACTAAGGAAAATATGGAATGTTTCCAGATGACACAGGGAGAGATTATGGAGCAGGCATATCACAATACCGCTGCTCAAAAGTATTCCCTGCAAAATCTAAATGAAATCATGCGTGAACTGATGACTTCAGAAGGATTAGACCCTGAGATTGTAAAAGAACTTACACATGAAGAGACGCCGTTATATGTTTTGACAAATTCTGAGAGAGTAAATGGGGCAAATGCGATTGTCTGCCCGGAGGTTTTACAGCATGTGTATGAGGAACTGGGGGAAAACTATTATATTATGCCAAGTTCTATACATGAGTCTTACTCGTGAAAGAAAGTACAGGTCTGACACCGGATGAAATGAAACGTATGGTGCATGACGTCAATGTATCAGAGGTACGACCGGAAGAACTACTCTCATTTAAGATATTTCGTTATGACGGAAGGAAACTTTCAGTGGTGAATGAAGAGAGGCAGGAAATCTCACAGGCAAAAGAAAAAATAAAACATAGTAAGTTATTACATTAATGATGCAGGGAGGGAAGGATATGAGTAAAGAAGAGATGCTGCTGGAAAGCATTAGAAACTACTTCCATGTAAGAAAAGGGCTGTTTAGTCTGGATATTGTCTTAGCAGATGGAAGAAAAATAGAAAGATATATCTAAAAAAAGAAAGAATGTTACAATATAAAAAGTTGATGTTGTAGCATTTAAATTAGATAATGGAAAGAAGATAAAAAATGTCAGAACCTAGATTTTGTGGGGAAGTTTCTAAAAGAAGTCATTGTAATATGAGTAAAATTCATGGAAAAGATACCAGTATTGAAATTATCTTAAGAAAAGCATTATGGGCACAGGGGATTCGATATAGGAAAAATTATAAGGGTATTCCTGGTTCACCGGATATTGCGATTACAAAATATAAAATTGCTATTTTTTGTGATTCGGAGTTTTTCCATGGGAAGGACTGGGAAGTAAAACGTCCTAAAATAGAAAATGGTACAAATGGTAATTATTGGGTGAAAAAAATTGAGCGTAATATTCAGCGCGATATAGAAAAAGATAGAGCATTAGAGAATTTAGGATGGAGAGTCATACATTTCTGGGGAAAGGATATTACTAAGAAAACAGAACAATGCGTTCGAGTTGTTGAGGAAGTTATTTTTGATGTAAAAATGGAACAATGGCAATTAAGTGATAAATTTATTGACCAGAAATGAATATTTGTAAAATGTTCATAGGGATATACTAAGTGATTAAACAATCAAAAAACCAGCATTTTGTTTTATGAACATGAATGCTGGTTTTTTTGTTATAGTGATTCAAAGTGGATTGTTGTATCGATACTGTATTTGAGAATCTTTAGAGAGTTCCATTTTTGGGTTTTTACAGGGTGAGTTTCAACAATATAATCACGTTGGCATTTATCTGTAATTATGTAGTCTATATTACGCACTGTATCATTACCAACCACATATGCTTCGATTCTTGAGTAGTCGTTAGACGCATATTCAGAACATATCCAGTCGACATATTGCATCGTTTGTTCGAGAGCAGCAGCATTGATTTTCCCCTTTTTTAATTCAATAACAAGGTATTTTTGAATTAAACGAGGAGTTCCTTGATAATGATTTGAATAGCGGTAACCATATATATCAAGTTTATCAATATAAGAAAGTGGTTTAAATGGAGATGCTATCAATTGATGTGTCAAATAATCCCAATGACCAATAGGTTGGCAAGAATCGTTTGCAATCTCTTGTAACAAAAATGCTTCAATAAACATTTCTGAAATAACATAATCTCTATTTTCTGCGTTTAGTAGTGCTTTTGATAAATCCATTATATGAGATGATAGATTCCGGGAACGTAATTTGTCATGCAAAGAAGACGAGAATTTAAATGAGGACGCATCTATGTCATTAAAAGATTCTTCATTAATAAGAGAAATAAATTCTTTTAATGCACGATTTTCTACTTCATCAATTTTGATAAATGACATATTTTCAAAGGCACGTAACATTTTAAATGCACTTGGCCGATATCGGAGGATATCATCCATATCCGCCCCTTTTCTAAAAAAATAAGAAGCAGGTTTAAAGAAACAAACCCATCTTGCCCGAGAAGATTTGTCTGTTAATACATCTTGTAATTCGATTTGAAAGTTTGGTAAAAGCGATGAGGCATTCAAATAGTTATCATATTTACAATCATTTCCGACACATACGAGTTCGCCAATGCCGTATATTTTTCTATTTGAAAAAAAATATACATTATCTCCAGGTTTCATTGTAATCATATCACCAAAAACTGCAGATATAACTTTATTTAGTGATTTTCTGGAGCGGTTGTTATTTTGGAGTTCTTCAGTTATCTGCGGTGTATATGGGGAAAAATGACCATGTTTTAAATTTTCTGAGCAAAAATCATTCCAACTCTCTTTTGAAACAGCAAAAACATATCCAGCCATTATCTCTCATTCCCTTCTAAAATTAGGTTTATTTATTCGTTATCAAAGATATTGCTTAATTCGGGTTCCATTTGTCTGATAAGGTCAACAACAAGAGCGTTTCCCATCATAAATCTACGCTTATTTATAGGCATTGGTTTCAGTTCTCCATTTACTAAACATTCTTTTGTCCAATCTGACGGAAAACCTTGGATTCGTTCGGCTTCTATTGGTGTTAAGAGTCTGATTTTTCCAGTTTTTATGTCTTTGACAATATGTGTAGAACGGTTAAAACTACCCTCGCTAGTAAGCATTGTTCGGGCTGGTTTATCATATGCATCAATCATAGCAATTGGTCCTTCTGAATAGACATACTGATGACCATTTTTGGATGTACGAAGTAATTTTTTTCCGCCTTTAATATACTGCCAAGTTCTACGGTCTTCATCAGGAAGCCGCCCGTGTGTTTCATCACTTCTGATTACGTCTGGAGCACCATAGAATAATCTTTCATTTGGTATAAAAAATTCTTTACTTATATCGCCTGTTTCCATAATATCACCGAGGGTGATTTGATTACCATTATAATATGGTGTGGTTTTGGCAGTATATATTATACCATCTTTCATAATTCCAGAATTTTCAAAAGCAAAAGTGAACTTCTCAGAAACCTCACCGATTTCAGATGGAATTTCTACAATTTTAACTTTTACATCATTTTCTACTACTGGAAATGTTTTTGCAAAAAAGCCATACTTTGTTATAATGTTTGATTCTGGATGTAATGACTGTTTGGCATAAGTTGTATTATTTTTGTATGCAAAAATAAAAATTCGTCGTCTTCTTTGTTGCCATCCGTAATCTGCAGCATTAATAACACGCCATTCAGCATGATATCCAAGTTCGTTTAGACAGGCAAGGATAACACCAAAATCGCGACCTCTTTGTTTTGCGGGGCTTTTAAGTAGTCTATCTACATTTTCAAGAAGTACAAAAGGAGTTTCTTTTGCTTCGAGTATGTCACGTATATCCCACCATAGAACCCCTTTTTTCCCTTCTAATCCACGAGATGTTGCCAGAGTACCGGCTACCGAGTAATCCTGACAAGGAAAACCTCCAACAAGTAGATTGTGTTTTGGGATGGCTTTTTTATTTACTTCATGAATGTCTGCATTGGTTGTATCTTCACCATTTAAATCAACATTACTTCCAAATCTATTTATGTAACAATCATGTGCCCACTGTGTGGTCTTATCAGAGGGTTCCCACTGACTAAACCATACAGTTTTCCATTTTTCTTTATTTTCTGTGTCTTTTATGTCTTTTATATTGTTCAAGCCACAGCGAAAACCGCCTACGCCTGCAAACAATTCACATACTGTTTTGTCCATTATATTTTTCACCTCATGCATAGTCTTTTAATTTTAACACGACTAAAAAATGATTTCTACAATTTTATTTTAAACTTTCATTTAATTGAGAATATATATATGAGTTATTAAGCCAAAAACATTGTTTTGGATAGTGCCTGCCGTCTGGGAGTTCGTATGTATCTGAAGAATTTTTTGCATGCGGTCTTACGTGACAGACGCGGTTTTCACTTTGTTTTGGTAGATTATTACACTTTCTGCCATTTTTAACCTCTATTTTTAGACCATTGGATATAACAGCCTTTGTTTTTTCCCATACTTGGTGCACATCCTCTTCGAGGTCGTTATATGGAATATTCCAGAATTGACTTCCTTTCAGTCTTAAAATATGATTATCATCAAACTTATATACTACAAAGAAAAAACGTGTTTCTCTTAAATAATTTCCAAATGTTGAATCATCCCAGTGTTCATCAATCAGTTCTTGGAATTTGAATGAAGGGAACGACATGTTTTGTCTGATTTTATTTGTCTTTTCTATCCGGATTGTCTTTACTACTATACCAGCTTTGACAAATTCTTCTGCACAGTTACTTGTAATACCTAACATTCTATATGCTAGTATTGCTTCAAGATTTTTTGGCGGAAATCCGGTTCCATGCTTATGTTGTGATGATTGACCATCTTTTTTTTCAATTGTTGATAAAGATTGTTCTTTATATTCTATACCAAATTCTTTACATAGTTCGTATACAGATTTTCCTTTATATTGATTTATTTTGTTTGTTACATATTGTTCAAAATTTGTGGTTGGTGTTTTTGTTATCTTTTCATATGTCTGTTTCCCAGGGACGATGTAGTTATTGAGAATATATGTCATGTACGAATTCTTGAAACTAAATCCTCGCGGTTTTGCAGGAATATTACTATAGGGTTGCTTTGTTTTGTCTGTATTTTTTGCTGCTTTTGGAGCTGCGCCGAGATAGAGTGTATCACTCTCTGAGAGTTCATGTGCATGACCTTGTCGTATTTTTTCTACTATAAAATAGTAATCATTTTTGATTATAAGTAAATCTTGCTGCGGTGGAGTGAACAATTTTGCATAATATATTTTGTTATCTATGTTTCGGATTCCTGCAATATATTTATAGTATATTAAAAGAATGAGCTTACATTTTTCCCATAGATGGCTTTTTTCAAAACATTCTTCGTGTACTACTTCCATATAGTTTATTTTAGTAAGAGAAAGACGTTCTTTTGCTGAGAATTTGCCATTCTTTAATTCTTTAAATGGTGTTACTTTTAGTTCAACACCAGCCATAGGAAAGTCAGGGCGGCTATCATTATTACATTCATAATGAAAAAAATAGCGTTCAATGATTTGTCCCAAATTTCCCTTATTACTTTGGTTTTCTATAGGGCAAAATTCAGAGAAACTATGCCCGATTAATTGTTGAGAATATTTTTCTATAGATAGTGCATTTTTTTTCATCATAATCTTTCATATGTAATTTCCTCCCTTGGATGGTCTGTATTTAGTATAACATAATTCAAAATATCAAAAAATAAATATTATAATGTAATATGTAAAATGAGTCTTTTGAGATGATTCAATAAGTGATAATTCTTTATTTTGAAGGTCATTTTCTTATAAAGAAAAGAGAGCAGTTTGCAGAAAAAACTGGACGAAATCTATGGTGATTAAATAATTATGTAAACTAAAAAGGACTGCATCCGGTTAGTATATCTGTGATGCAGTCTTTTTCTGTTAAGATTTTTCATGAGAATTATTATCGGATGCAGAGCATAATTTGTCCTTCAGCATTTCTAAGATGTCATCTTCACTCTGATAGGCTACATCTTCAGGCAGCAATTTATCTACTATTTTTCCAAGAGTAACTAAATGCTTAGTTTGGTTCCGCTTGGCAAGGGCGCGCTGGCGGTTCTCTTCCAATTGCTTGCGATGCAGTGCCTGTTCTGCTTTTAGTTGTTCAATTTCTTTCATTTGTTCTTGGAAACTATCCATTTACATACACCTCCCTCTGCGTCTTGGCTGTATTGTTTCTGATACTTTTTGCTTGACTGATTGCATTTGTGTCAATGTCTGCTCTGTCTTGGAAATGATATTATTAGAGGTATCACGTATGATTTCCAGACTCTCTTTCAGTTCTTTTGTGTTTTTTCCAGTAGACCATCCTGCAATATATCCGAAAGAATAATCTGAGACATCCATTCCAAAATATTTGCATACGACATAAGCGATAGATTCTGCCTGTACCTCTCTGGTAGGAGAGTCCTTGGGTACATCTGGAATATTGATATTGTGAATAGTGGCGTGGGCGATTTCGTGTATCAATGTTTTTACGGACTGTTTTTCAGACAGGGTGCTGTCAACAGTGATTACATTTTTGTCCAGACTGTAGAAACCGTTTGCACTACCTTCTATTGGTTGAAATGAAACCGGAACCGGGCTGATTTGCAGGAGTGCGTCTTTTAATTCCTTTTGAGAATCTGTCAGTTCTCCGGTCAGTTGTTGGGAGAGTTCAACCAGTGGTTTTCCCTCAGTCTGGTTTACATCAAAGGTGTAACCGATTTTAAAGTGAGGTATGATTATTTCAACGATTTCACGTTTTACATTTCCATCTGCCAATAACTCCGGCTTCCCTGTCTTTGGTCTATGACATCTTTGATTTTTTCTTTTTTATAGAATGCTGGACAGAGGATTTTGATTCCGCGTTCTCCGGCTTTTACCTGTCGTCCCTGACTTTTCCATCCACTGTAGGATGCACAGATGGTTGCCTCCGGGCGTGTATGGCAATCAATATCTGATTGTTCAGAGAGTAAGAGTGAAATTTAGACATCTGGTTAAGAAAATTTTTGTACTTTTCTCCGTTCATGAACTCATGGATGGATTTTTCAAGTTGTTCTGTTATCTCTTTTAATGCTGCTTTTTTATCTTTCTTTTCAGAATCACTATATTTTTTTGTCATGATTAAACCTCCATATTTCAGTGATAATTACAGTATGCAGGAAATCAGATGGGATAAAAAAAGTATGGAGGAAATGTCGGAAATTGTAGAATTATTGCGGACGATTTTGATTGTACAGTTATAATACATGTTATAGAATAAGAAGAATTGAAAAATCAAAGGAGGAAGGTTTTATGGAAGCATGGGGACGGGATATGATTTATGACGTTGTAATTGGGGCGGTTGAAGAAGATAGTGATAATCCAGATGTGAAGACTGTTTTTGGGGAAGATTCTTTGTGTGAGAAATTATATGAAGAGATATACCAGACAAAAGAGCGGTTAAATAAAAGGCTTGGAAAAGAAGGAGAAGAAGACGCTGATATTGAGAAAATCATAAATAATATGTTTGACATTTGCCGGATAGTGGGAAATAAGATGTATGAATATGGGATGTCTTCGCAGAAGTGAAAATCTGAAAACTGATGAATGAGAAAACGTAAAGTAAAGAATTGCTCTCTACTTTACGTTTTTTTGATGATGTTATGAGTGGAAAGACATTTCAACAACTTTTCCATTGGTAACTTTAATCCATAGCCCTAAGCCATTTAATCGTTTTACAGTAGACATGAAATGTGCCTTAGTGCTGTAGCGTTTTCCATCCTCTTCATAGTAACAGTATTTAGTTTTGGATGTAAGTTTAAAAGTATGCTTTCCATATTTGACAAAGGCTTTTTTGCTTTGATTATTCAATGTTCCATTTTTAGAGGTATTGAATGAGGAATACATAGTTAATGTATTTCCTTTACATGTAGCTTTCATTGTACCTGTCATATAATACTTTTTTCCGCTATATACTTGAACGCCGCCCTTCTGACGATGTAGCCAAGTATAATAATAAGTTGTCCCGGATTTACTGGTTGCTGCCTGTACCTTTGAGGCTCCCATACATCCGGTAACGAGGCAGATAGCAAGTAAGATTGCTAAAACTTTTTGAAACCTGTTTTTCCATGTTTTCATAATGAAATCCTCCCTTCGTTTATAAGATTTATTATAGTATCAGAGAAAAGCAAGGTCAACTGTCAGATTGCAATTAAATAATAAGATGTGTTAAATAAGAAAAGCGTAGAGCAGTGATAAGTACCCTGTTCTACGCTTCTTTTATGTTATGAAAAAAGTTTCATGCTGACGACTTTTCCGTTTTTAACAGCAATTATCAGCCCTAGACCGTTTAATCGTTTCATATAATTTATACATTGTGACTTGGACATATAATAGCAACCATCATAAACATCATATACCTGTGAGAAATATTTGGTTTTAGAGGTCAGTTTGAAGGTATGTTTTCCGTATTTTACGAACTTCCTTTTGCTTGGGTATGAATTAAGATTTTTTGATTTATGAAATGAGGAATACATTGTCAATGTGTTTCCCTTGCATACAAATTTCATTGTTCCACAGCTATAATAATATCCCTTCCAACTGTATTGTTTTTTGCCGCCCTTCTGACGATTGAGCTGGGTATAATAATATGTTGTGCCGGATTTCTTAGTTGCTGCCTGCACTTTTGAGACTCCCATGCATCCGGTAACAAGACAGATAGCAAGTAAGATTGCTAAAACTTTTTGAAACTTGTTTTTCCATGCTTTCATAATGAAATCCTCCCTTCGTTTATAAGATTTATTATAGTATCAGAGAAAAGTGAAGTCAATGAACTTACACGATAGAAAACGGTTTTGGGGTGACGGCGGCAGGCGGCAAAAGGAAGACACCTGCGGTGGTGGTAGAACACCAGCATTGGTGGTGTGTATGTGCGCCCTTAAAATTAAAAAAATGGTAGGTATTACTTCCTATATAATGTGTTTTGTGATTTCAAGAAATGGTATCAGGTAATTATCGTTTGGAGTAGAAATACGTAGACAATCACCAATGCCAATTTCTATCGTTCCTTCTTTGGGTATTTCCAGATTGAATACTGCGCCACGTTCAATATAATTCATCATATCAAAATCGCATTTGCCTTTATATATTAATTTTTCAATTTTTACATCTGAACGTATACTTGAAAGCGGTATGGAGTATCTGTTTTCTGGTGGGAGTGGACTGAAGCATCCGTATTTTACAATATAGTCTGCATGTGAAAAGTAAAATGTTTGATTTTCTATACCGATATATGGATGTAGTCTTAACAATATGTTTAAATCACAACGCCACTTTGTATATTTATCGTAAAAATCTGCCGCAGATACAGTCAAAGTAAACTCTTCCTTAGTTTTAATTTCGGTAAGAATCTGTGAGCAAGTTGTTCCTTGAATATTTATTTTTGCAGGTTTCAATTCTAAGGTTCTATATTCTTCAAACCATGTTCTATAATTTCCATGATATTGATAGTCAAAGAGAAGTTCCTGTTTAAAATTTCCAGATGTTTCCAGATACAATGGAAATTCACCGGGATGAGAGTGAGAAGGCGTAGTGTCATTAAGAATCTGTTGTAATACGTTATGAATAGTGTAAAGTGATACTTTCCCAATATCTGTCTTTTTTATGATATAGTCCTGTATTTCTTCTAACGTTGGCTTATGGGTCGAAACTTTTTTAAGAGGCTTAGTTTTACCAAACAAGGAATAAGCAGAATCAATATCGGATGATACTTTATCAGGAATCCCGGCTTTTAATATCTTTTTTACTACTTTTTTTAATTTTGAATAATCCAGTTCTGTTTTTCTTCCACGTCCGGAAGAGACAGCATTATTTTCTGGTGGTTGGATAGAACGCTTGAAAGTCAATAATCTTATATCGTCATAATCATCAGGGCAAAGTCTTATACTGCTTAAAGTCAATATATGTTCGAGCGTATCTACGTCTTTTAATGATTTACAGCATAATGCGATAAAGTTATTTAATCTTTTGCTATTGCCATTCGTATCCATCCATGGATAAACCTTATCTTTGGAGCCATCTTCCAAATCATCCTCAAAATTATCCTTCAAATCATCTTTGGGAAAATATGAAGAGATATCATCAATAATATCCGTAGAAATCTTAATGATGACTTGTTTTCCACACATGGGAAGGTCATAAACTGTTTTCATTTCCTCTTCTGGAGTGGTGGTGTATATGATAATGGTATTTTCGTTTTCTTCTACAGTATAAATGGGAGTATACGGATAATATTTTTTCAAATTCATTTTAATATTCCCTTTTCTTTCTTGTTATTTATCCTGTGAAATGACACAGTTTAGTTCATAAACTGAAAGTGTGACCAGATTAGGATGAAGCGACTTTTCACAATTGAGATGGATTTCTCTTACAATTTTCTCCGCAAGTGGGGAAGGAATCTTTCCTTTTGGTGCTGTCTGTGCATCAGGATATTTATTCCTTACAAAATCCTGAATCCAAAGTTTATCTGAATCGGTAATGTCGATGTCTTTTATAGGAATATAGCGGATGACACCACGATTTAAAGGGATATGAGCGTAGTTGGCAAATTTCAGTGTATCGCAGATGCTTCCATTTAAAGAATACTTTAATTCAGAAAGGTATTTTTCACAGCGTGCCGATATAGATTTTCGTTCTAATAGGAAACTATCTGGATTTTCAACATAGTTCTTAGAACATTTAGGGCACATGTATTCGTTTAAAGTAATGTTCAGGATAACTGGTTTATCTAAAAATGGGAGGTCTGAAATATTCTTGCGGTATCGTTTCCCATGGATAGTGTTTGAGGCTGTACCGCAATAGGGACAAATCGCATCTGTACTGGTTGATTCCAGATGGAAAAGTAAGTTCTGCTCAGAATCTTTTATCTTCTTAATATGGAAAACATTTGGAAAAAGTGAATGGAAATTAGCCCGTATCTTCATAGTCATCTCCTGAAAAATATTGATATTTGAATCAATTGAATCAAAATACGATTTTTTTAAAAACGTGAAAATCACTAAAAATAATAAAAATATGTACTCTGCATAAAGACAAATAATGATTTAAAACATATTATGTGTTTTGCACGAAGACATATATTATGCAATGTGTACATACCGGAAAAAACTGATAAAGATTAATTACCAAAAAACAGCCTAATCCCAAAAAATGAATCCGCTGAAAAAGTGACAGGTCATCTGATTTCTGGCATTATAAGGTTGTCAGATAAAGAAACACATCTGACAGGTTACCAGAAACGTCGACGAATTAAAATCTGGGAGATTAACAAAAAGCTTTTGCCGGTAAAAGATTTGCATAAGTGTAGTGTCAAATAAGTTATGAAAAACCGAGTCAAAGAAAAAGGCTCAAATGCACCTTGAAAATTGAAGATATTTATTTCGATAAGCTCTCCGAGGGCTTATACAGGAGGCAAAAATAATGAATGCAAATTCTTTTAATATTATATCAAAACAGACGGGGATACCTGTAGAACAGATTTTCCAAGTATGTAGCATAATCGCAGGATTGCAGAAGCAATCTGAGGAAGGCGAAACAGTGCAGACATCTGCACTGCAAAATACAGACATCCCGGAGAAAAAATACATGGGATTTCTGGGAGGTGACATTTCTGAAGTCACCTGTGAAGAAGATTTTAAGCGTGAGGATTTATACCAGTCACTATATGCTCAGGGAATCACGAGGCAATTGAGACGAACTTTGAAATATGATTTAAAAAAGAAAGCTCAGGAAATCGGAAAGAGAGACCTTGCGAAATATTTTCAAGAGCGATGTGATGAGAAAGCTGCTGAACTTTGTAACGCAGTGAAATTAAAAAGTAAGGGGCAGTTGAATGGTAAATCAGATATAGGAATGGATAAAAGGACAGAATATACAGGTTTACCGAAAAAATGCACTGGAAATAAACCGATTGGTTATGAATGGATAGCAACTAACGAAAAAACATATACATTGGAACAACATGGGGATGTTTCAAGAGTAGTAGTAGCATGTACTCAACCTGTGGTGATTAACCGGATATTGAAGCCGCTAGATGGTGACGATGAGGAAAGAAGGGTTGAGGTGATATACCAAGAAGGCAATTCTTGGCATACTATCATAGTCAATCTGGAAGTCTTACTTAACTCGAATAAGGCAGTCGGTCTGTCGAGTAAGGGTATCATTATCACAAGAAAGAATGCGGGTGCTTTTTCAGAGTTTATGGCATCCATGTATGATAATTCCATCTCCAAAGGCGAACTCAAAGTACTATATACAGTAAAACAATTGGGATGGGTTAATGGCAGTGATTACTTTATGCCGTTTGTGGACGATGGAACAATTATGTTTGACCGGGCAGATGTGGCAAAGTCGTTGTTGGAGGCGTTTGTGCCGCATGGAAGTTATGAGACATGGAAGGCGACATATATAAAGTTAAGGAAAATGAACAATCTGACATTAAAGGTTTTTACTGCGGCAATGTTTGCAAGCCCCATTTTGGGGCTGCTAAACATGGATGGCTTTGCATTGAATGTTTTTGGAACAACTACAAATGGTAAAACGACTACAATGCAGATGGCAGCGTCTATCTGGGGGGATTGTTCTACAAAGAGTGACCTGATTGTATCACCAAAATCAACACCGACGGCTCTTGAATTGAGACTTGGCGTATTAAAAAATCTTCCGTTAATCGTTGATGATACAGCAGCATTAAAGCCAGAGGAAAAGGTTGAATTTCAGTCAACTCTGATGCAGATGGCAAACGGAAAGTGTAAGGATAGGGGTAAGAAGGATTTGTCTTTGCAAGAAATATTTAACTGGAAAACGATAATCTTTTTTACCAGTGAAGGCAGGATAGATAAAGACTGGACAACTGGTGGAAGTAAAGGAAGAGTCGTAGTTCTTGAAAATGAAGAAAAGCCGGAATACTTTGATGACCTTGATAAATATATGGAAATCTTTGAAAACAATTATGGATATGCAGGACGTGATTTTATTGAAATCTTGCAGGAAATCGGACTTAATAAGGTCAGAAGAATGTATAACGGTATTCATAAGATATTGAGAAAAGCAGCAAAACAGCGTGGAAAAATGAGCAGACATGCAGCAAATGTGGCATTTTTGGTGACTGCTGACAGAATTGCAAAAAAATATTTATTCCATGATGGTGTGAAAATCAGTCTGGAAGAGGCAATCTCATTAATGAGTGATGAAAAAGAGGTTGACCAGCCGTCAAGATTTTATAGTAACCTGGTTGATACTGTATATCAAAATGCAGGAAAATTTGACGGTCTGACTAATAAAAAGGATATCAGAGGAGAATACTGGGGGATTTATATAAAAGATGATAAATTTGAGGGTAAAACAGTTAGTACAGTTTCTTTCATCCCGAAGATATTGAACCAATTGGCTAAGGATGCCGATATGGATGTGAAGCTGTTTATCACATATCTGAGAAAAAATCATCTTCTGATAGCAGATAGTGGACGTAACCAGACGAAGGAAAACTCAGACAAACTTAATGATAGAATCCGGGTTGTGAAGATTATTTTACCGGATAACAGTGAAGAATCACAAAGTGCGAAAGTTTCAGATAACAGTGAGAAGTCAAAGTCTGATGGAACACTTAAAACTGATGAGATGCTGGAATCCAAAGAAGAATTTGTGGAATCATTGACTGATGAAGAACTGAGGGAAATGGGATTTCCAGAAGAATGGATGTAATGCCATATGAAAAATAGTTACGATTGCAGATGCCTTTGTGGAGACATCTGCAAAGATAAAAAATAATAATTTAGAGGAGATAAAAACATGAATAAATCAAAAACATATATTACTACATATTGCGGACAGCCTTTAACTTTATATGAACTTAAAAACGGCAAAATCACTTACTACACATTAAATAAAGTGACAGGTGGTGTACTGAACAATATTATTGTTAGAAAAACAAGCGAAAAAGAAATTGGTGAATGGAGGGTTATAAACGGTTCTCCACTCATTTATCAGGACAATGATGGCAATGAGTATACGGAAGAAGAAGCATCTGACAAAATATCAGAGTTAGAAGAACAGATTGAAGAGGCAGAAAGCCAGGCGGATGACTTGCAGGAAGAAATGGATAAAGACATTCCAGATTGTAATTTACAGGAGACGGAAGATAAGATAAATGAACTGGAAGGGAAGATTGAGCACTGGAAAGGTGCAATTGAGACCTTGCAGGACGGCGAAGTTCGTGAAGTTTACCAGTACTATATTGTATCTAAAAGTGCTTTTGAAACTTGGCTGAAGGGAACTGGTGAATTGGTCTTATACAATGATGAATTAGATATGTACGTATGGTGCATTTGTTTCTATGGTGCGGATTGGAGGGATGTTTTGACTGATATTCCAATTCCAGAACAGGCTGCTTACGCAGCCTGAAGAGGAACAATACATAACCACAAAACACATTTAATGAAAGGAGATAGTTACCATGCGAAATTTTGAAGAAATCTATGAAAAAATGAATAAGGAAACAGCACAGTTTGTGAAAGACAGATATGAATTCTGTTTATCGAAAAGAAAAGCATTTGAGGAAAAGGCAATGCTTGTATCTGCTATGGAAGAGCAGAGATGCATGATTCTGGATAGTTGCAAGGATGAATTAAAGTGCTTAAGTGATTCATATGACGTATTGTTCTGTGGGGTGGATGCATACAGATGTGATGGTTTCATTGAAGGAGAAGATGAAATGGAAATTGTCTGTATGGTAGTTGATGAAGTCAAATCTAGTCAGTTTAGTTCCATAATACTAGATGAATGCAGAATTTTGCGTGGTATGAGTAAGGGTGTATGGGAGATTATGAGTAACAACAAGGAGAAATACTCAAATCTGTTTCCAGAATTTTATACTCAAATTAAGAAAGAATTTCGACCGCATAATATTAAAGCGTAATTATATAAATACCATGAAAACAACACATAATGGAAGGTATCTGATGGATACCAAGTTAAAAAACAGGAGGATTAAATATTATGAAGAAAATAATTGAAGGAAAAATGTATAACACTGAAACTGCAACTTATATCGGCAGATACCGTACTGACACCATGAGTAGACGAGATTTCCGTTATCTTGAAGAGGAGTTATACCAGAAGAGAACGAAAGAGTTTTTCCTCTGCGGTGAAGGTGGTGCAATGACCAAATATGCAAAGTATGTTGAGGGATGCGGTTATACAGATGGTGAAAAAATCATTCCGTTGTCTGAGGATGAGGCAAGGGACTGGGTGGAAGAACATATGGATGTGGATGACTACATTGAACTGTTCGGAGAGTGCGAAGAGTAACAACACATAACTACAAAACTTATTCAAATATAGCAGGGAGAATTGGCTTCTCCCTGCCCCACATAAAATATGATGTTAAAGGAGATAATTACCATGAGAAAATTTAATGAAATCTGCAAGGAACTGGATGATAAGGAAGCACAGAAACTGCTTGAAGAAAGTTATAATGATGTTGTGGCTATGCGTGCTGTACTTGTAAACAAACTTATTGAAAATACGAAAAAGATGCGTGAGAATTACATTTTATTTAAAACATTTGCAGATGTGATAAATCCTAAAAATACGGTAGAGGATAATACATATAATTTTTCAGCGGCACAGTTGGCGGCATACATTGAATCAGAAAATCTTGCAGTAGAACGAAAAATTGCAAGTAAGGCTGTTGACGCATTTATTTCGACACTTGAACGTTTGGAAGAACAGTCCTTGGTGACAAAGGCAGAAGCGGAAAGAATCAAGCGGATTGTGTTAGATGAAATTAAGTTAACGGTGTCTGATTTAAAGAATGCTGCATAGTAATATCGGATTTAATAGATGCTGATAGGATATGCAGTATCGGAAAATATAAAGTGTAATTGAAAGATATATTTGAATATGGCAGGGAGGAAAGTTTAATCCTCCCTGCTCGATAAAGATGTAAAGGAGAATATCAATGATTAAAAATAAGTATTTTCATGGAGCAAAGATTAGTTCTTATGGAGTAAGCGAGGGTTTCTTGGATTATCAGTGTATGGCTGAAATGGCACAGGCAGAATTTATAGATATTTACTCAGAGGAATATGAAGATGCCTGCTGGGAGTTATATAATGGTGAGGATTGCTATTATTATGATAGTGATGGACATACTTATGATTATGAATGCTGCATTGAAAGAATTGAAGAGCTGAAGGATATGATTGCTAATGCCAGAGGGGAACAGGACGTATCGAAATGGGAGAAAGATATTGATTCCCTTACATATAACTGCGAATGCATCGGAATCTGTGACTACATGGAGATTACCGAGGAAGCAGCACGAATCATGAAAGAATCCGGCTCTGACGAAATTGTATATTACAGTAAGGAATTAGATATGTATATCTGGGGTATTACTCACTACGGAACCAGTTGGAAACTCATGCTGACCAGCATACCGATTCCAGAGGACAATGCAGCATGAATCTGTGTCATATTCCTTTGTAAAACATTCCTGCTGGATAACAGTGAAATATCAAGAATGTAATGAAGTAAGCATATGGCTACAATGTCATGAGGAAGACATATAGGAGGGTTAAATACTATGAAGAAATTGATTAACGGTGAACGGTATAATCAGGAGATAGCAATGCATACGGGATACCATCTTCAAATAACTGCTACAGAAGCGGCTTATCTTGTATCGGGGGGACGTTACTTCACAAGAACAGATGATTTGGAGTACAGGGGCAGAGTGATGCAGCATCCGGGTATGCGTGATTATCTGGCTAGTGAATTAAAGAAGTAGTCCTGTTCGGATGATACAAAAATCATCTCAGGATGTGATTTTCATATTGAAATGAAAATTAGGGTACTGTATAATATAGGAACAAGGTTGATTCTATGTTCAGATGCAGGTTCTTTTGCCACTTTTTATGCGATTTCTTTTGATGATTTCCGGCTCCCGAAAGGTAACGGTGAAGCATGAAAAAATGGAAACAGAGCGTAAGTAAGACAAAAAGAAAGACAGAAAAAAGAAATTAAAAATACCATAAAACCACCAGAAACCTTGTTTCAGGGGATTCCCCTGAGATGAGGCTTGATCAGGGTGTCGGCATCGACGGCATCTACGATCTGGCATCCGGTTCTCGTGTAAGCCGTTTCGCTGACCTCAGCAAGGAAGTCGGCGACAACATGGACTTCATCTACTCGATGTGTGGGGCAACCTGACTTCTTCCGGTTCGGAAGATTCTTGGGAAACCCGCAAGATGAGCAAGATGATCAACGACAACGGCTGG
>ENA-OQHY01000377-OQHY01000377.1-human-gut-metagenome-genome-assembly--contig:-NODE-377-length-25605-cov-5.450624_pt1 | contig 25605 bp, 30 predicted proteins | sample MGYA00242570_ERZ504733 | MGnify/ENA primary metagenome ERZ504733 (study PRJEB26092, sample SAMD00036219) | human gut metagenome | host: Homo sapiens | study: EMG produced TPA metagenomics assembly of... | reverse complement strand
CCGGATGCTCCGGGGCAGAAAGTTCCGGGTGCGCCAGAGCATCCACTGTCCATATACCGCCTCGCTGCCCGCGTCAAAGGCATCTTCCCCGGTGTCCAGCACCGCGCAGCAGGCCTGCTGCAACGGAGCGGGGCGCTGCGGTGGTGGCGGTGCAGCCGTCCAATGCGCTGCAGCAGCAGATCCATGGGGCAAAGCTCTGTGACAAGAACGTCCAGATCAATGTCCAGCGACTGCTCCATCACCTGCGTGCCCACCACGATCAGGTCGTTCCGGCACTCCGGTGCAGAGCCCTTGCCAATGCGTGCCATCAGCTGGTTTTCCCGCGCCGCACGGTCCGGCATCAGGAACTGCGCATGGAACAGCTGCACCTCTTTGTCCGGCAGGCTTTCCCGCAGCAGCTGTGCGATCTTCTGCGCTTTTTTGACCGTGTTTACGATCACCCCCGCGCAGCCGCCCTCGACCAGTTTCCGGCGCAGCAGCGCGGGCAGCTCCGGCTCTGTGAGCGTGGTCAGCTGCACCGTTTGACCGGGTGCGTCCGATGGGATGGCCGTTTGCTTTACCTCTGCGCCATCCGTCCATGTCAGCAGCGGATAGCCGCAGCTGGTTTCCCATGGCGTCCGGGGCAGCCTTTTTCTGCTGGTAGGCCTCGACCAGCTCTGTGCGCCGCCGGGCGGGCAGGGTGGCCGAAAGCAGAATGACCGGCACCTTATACCAGCCCAGCCATTCCAGTGTCCGGTCCAGATAGCAGTTCATGTAGGTATCGTAGGCGTGGCACTCATCAATAATGACCACCTTGCCCGCAAGTCCCAGATGCCGCAGCATAACGTGCTTCTGGGCAAGTGCCGCCAGCAGCAGCTGATCCACTGTGCCAATCACGAAGTTTGCCAGCAGTACCTGTTTGTTTCCTCGAAACCACTGGTGTACCTGTACCCGATGCTCTTCCTGCGCATCTTCCTCCAGCTGCACCCCGCGCCCCTGTAACCGCAAATAGCACTCGTTCAGTTCTGCCATGCCGTGCGCCAGCTTTATAGCCTGCGGCAGCGTCTTCTCAGACTGCGTGTCTGCCCAGCCAAGCAGCCGGGGAAAGATGCCGTTTGCCGTGGCCTGTGTGGGCAGCCCGAAAAAGACACCGCCCAGCCCGAACCGGCTGGCCATGATCTCCGCAGCGGCCAGCGCCGCCTCGGTTTGCCCACGCCCATCTGTGCTTCCAAGATCAGGATACCCGGTTCCGCTGCGGTATCTGCAGCCTCCAGAACAGCCCTCTGCACCGCATTGGGCGCAAAGCCGAACCGCACCGCAAACTCCTGCGGGTCTGCGATGCCCGGCTGTGCCTCCCACGGGAAGGGCAGGGCCAGCTTTTCCCAAGCCCTGTCCACCCGCGCCGGGTAATCCTGCATGCTGCCCAGCTCCTCTACCGGGATCAGGGGGAAGTATTCCGTATTGCTGGCGATCCAGTCTGCCATGATCAGAAGTCCGGTCAGAAGCACTTCCTCCTGCGGGTCCAGGTCGTACAGTTCCGTCGTATCATCAAAGCCGCAGTCCTGCAAAACAGTCATGAGCAGTTCTGTCCAAAAGCCCTGCCAGACCTTTTTTTGTCCCTTGGGGTAGTAGTTGCTCTCCCAACCCTCTAACTGATCATCGACCGCCGCGCAGCTCTGTGGCCTGCCGTGATGCGCTCCCACAATGGAGCTAGCCCGCCGGGACAATCATCCACAGCAGGATTGCCTCGCCCGCCCGGGCATGCGGCGATTCCCTGCGGTTCTGTTCAGGACAGTCCAGCGGCGTCAACATTTCCAGCCGCTGCCGCGCCTCCGGCAGGGTGCGCAGGATATTTGCCTGAAAGGCTACCGTAGCCTTGCCTATATCATGGATCCCGCCCAGAAACCGGGCATGCGCGAGCAACGCTTCCTCGCACTCAAAGCCCATGGCCCGTTTTGCACTTTCCGGGAGCCACTGCCGGACCAGCCGCTCCATGATGCCCGCCGTATCCCACAGGTGCATCCAGAGCGGCAGCCACAGGCTGGTATTCTCCGGGTCCGTTTTACCAGCCAAAAGCCTTGTTTTATTCAACGTCCAGCGCATTTTTGCTCCTTTTCCGGTGTGTGCTTTCCGTGTACCGAGCATAGCAGATAATGTGTACTATAATCCGTACTTTTTGTATTTTATCTCCGCAAATGAAAAAAGCGGCACACCGGGTCGTGCCTCATCAAAACGAAAGTGTCCTTGCAAGGTAAAGAAACCTGCTATTTATAGCCCGGTTCCGTTTTCTGTTTCCAAGATACGCTTCTGCCCTTCTGCTGTCAACGGCTCCGCGCCAATTCATCAAAGCTACAAAAAACGATTTCTTTTTTGTATAAAAAGCCGCCCCGGCTTCCTACTATGGAAACCGAGGCGGTTCATTCTGTTTATTGGTGTTCTTTCAGACACTCAATGCCTACCAACTGGCATTCAGTTTTTGAAGTTTTAGTCATATCTGTATTTAGAGGACTTTCCGTACACTTTTCGGAGCGATTTTTTCAGGCTGACCACCGTTTCTTTGATGATCTTTGCCTCATCGGCAGAGCAATCTGCAAGCTGTTCGGTCATCCAGCTGTCGAACACCGGCTTTGCTTTTTTAATCTCGATGCACAGCAGCTCGTCCGCTGAACAGTCCAATGCGTTGATGATGTCAATCAGCGTTTTCAGACTGGGCACGGAGTTGCCTGTTTCGATATGGCTGATGTGCGTGACCACAACGCCGACCTCATTGGCCAGCTGTTCCTGCGTCATGCCCTTTGCAAGGCGGCAGGCACGGATGCGTTTTCCGATGTCGGCGTAGTCCACCATAGTACAAGTACCCTCCGTTTTGTGAAGTGATACTTGTATTGTATGTGCAATCGACCGGGATTGTAATAACCTGAAAGTGCAGTGGACTTATAAATACTAATCGTTCAGAAATACTTTAACTTCCTGCTTTCCGTCAATCGTTGTCACAGCAGTAATGGCATCCGGGCGGAAGGAGTCTCTCGGATAATGCATTTCCAATTTCAGATTGACTTTTTTCCCAGCTTCCACTTCCTGTGCCAGTTTATTCTCAAAATTTTTGAATTCGTTCCGATTTAGTCCAGAATCCTGCGGAATGAGATTTTCCAAATCGTTTGCCCCATCAAAGCGATCTGCAATTGCATGACCTCGATCATCGGTACTTTTTTCATATCCTTTTCCAATGTCATGGATGCTGTCTTTAATTTGCAGACGACCATCATGCTCTTTCAGATGCAGGTCTCCTTCGGCTGTAAACAGCCTTCCAAGGTGATCGGTAGTGTACTCATATCCGTTTCTTTTATACTCTGCATCCGTCAAAAGATCCTGCTCCATACGGTACGGCATTCCATCATCGTTATTTTTGTATTCCAGCTCTTTTTCTAGCTCTGCAAATGACTTTTCCGTAGCAGCATCCAGTTTTTCTTCTGCCTTTTCTGTCACGCCTTTCTGTAGACGCTCAAATGACCGTTTGACGACATCATCCAACCAATGTGCGTTTTTGCTTCCATCGGTTTCGCTTCTGAGATTTCTCGCCTCACAGCACACGACCTCCCTGCTGTTCAAAATTCGTCCTTAGATTATCTACAGCCTTTGCATCCGGGTTCAGGCTCATGCCCATGCTTATCACGCTATTTAGCACCCAGTCTGCAGCAGCAGCTTTCAGGCCGTACTGTCCCTGCAGCTGTTCCAGAAATTCTTTACGGGGTGTGAGCGACTTTTTAGCTGCGGCACAGTAATCAACGACTGTACCGATCCCACCAAAGAAATCGAACACAGCTTTCCGAGTCTTAGCCACATCCAGTTCTCCGCCTGCAAAGACCCGTTCCAGGTAGCGGTCGTCCTCCGGCTTCAGCACAGTCTCATGGCGTTTCAGCCAGAGCTTCAGCTGCTCCATCTCCGAACTGCTCAGCGGTTCCAGCTCTTTGCCCACTGCCAGTTGTCCGAATACAAACTCTGCGTTGATTTCATGCGGCATTTTTGAAGGCTTGTGGTAAACAGCATTTTCCGGCATGGGATACGCCTCAATCTTGCAAAGCACTGCCTCCGGCCACTCGTTCTGGTAAACGGCAGCCACACCCAGCGGCAGCTTGGACAATTCGTCGATCTGTGCCTCCTTCAGAGCGGCAGACTTACCTACCAGCTTGCGATCCTCTTCGTCCGGCAGGCGCAGAATAATTTTTGTGTTCGTGTTGCGGATGACCGACATATCCAGCAGTCCGGGTGCCTGGTCTGCAATGATAAACCCCTCACCATAAGTACGCATTTCCGCAATGGCATTTGCCAGCATTTCCACCGACTTGCCCTGCAAATTTGCACCTTCCTGTGATTGCTCTGCCGAGGTCTTGCGCAACAGGTTGTGCGCTTCTTCCAGCACTGTGACATGGCGAAGCCTGCTGTTCATCCCGCTGCTGCACATCCGGTATTCCTGTAACTTCATCACCAAGATGCCCATCAGCAGCGATTTCGTTTCCATAGAGCCCACACGGCTCAAATCCACAATAACATTGCGGTCAAACAGCGCTTCGTCCGTCAGCGCATCTTCTGCGCAAAGCACACTTCCATAAATACCGTTTGTCAGAGACTTTACGCGGGTGCACAATGCGCCCACATAATCGCTTTGGGTATCCTTGGAATAATGCGACTCTTCAATGACGCCCGGCAGAATATCCAGCAGGTCAAAGAAGGTTGGGAAAATTCCCTTCTCGCTCTCAGAATTGCGCAGATCCCAGCTACTTTCTGATAGCTGCGCTCAATAGCATCCTTCAGCACCGCTGGCATGGCTGCATGCATCGGCCAGCAGGCGTTGAATATCTCCACCAGACGGTCAATATGTTCCAGAATATGGATATTCTCAGGGAACGCAAAGGGGTTCATGCGCAGCAGCGGCGTTTCTCTGGGGTTTGTACCAAACACCTGCACATCTGTACAATTGCCGAACACGTTCTTGTATTCGCCCTTGGCCGGTTCCACCACAAGAAACGTCGTTTGTCCGTTCTTTGTGATCTCATCCAGCAGATGGTAGACCGCATTGGATTTGCCTGTGCCGGTCGAGCCAGTGATGAACGTGTGGGAAGCCATTGCCTGCCGATTCAGGATCAGTCCTGCCGCTTCCTCTTTACCCATGTGGTAAATCTTGCCCAGATTCATCTTGTCCTCATCCGGCATCGCCTCATCCGGCACATTGCGGCCAAACTCCGCGTGCTCAATAATCGGCAAGCCGTGCACTGAGCGGGTGGGCAAGCAAGGTGCATCGGCAGTTCCCGCCCGCTGACCAGCTACCTGCCGTGTAAAACAGACTGTCAGCTTCATTCTCCCAGAGCTGGCGTGCAAAGACAGGGTGTGTAAACCGTTTGAGATATTCTCGCATAGCAGTTACACTTGCACGGTCCTGCCAAAGATTGACCGCACCGCTTTCCACAGAAGAGCCTTCTCCAATCATCAGCGAACGATATGTATTAGCTGCAAGAAGAGCCTTGCTGGGGCGAGAGGACAAAAAATAAGCCGCACAACTGTAACAGCCGTAATCTTCACTTTCTTTGGTACGCTTGATTTGCTCGTCAATTCGTGTCAGCAGTTCTTCCACCGCCTTGTTGCAGACTTCTATCTGCTGCGTCCGCACAGTGCCGTGCGTATCCGTCGTCCCGTTGGAATGCTGTTCATTGGTGCTGTGCGCATTGCTGCGTTCCACCGTAGAGCTGTCTGTGTGCGCCGTGTTGTATCCCCGGCTCATCCCAAAGCCCAGCGACTTTCCGATGCTCCGTGCCGTACTCCATGCAGTCCCATTTGTTTCATGTCCAGCCACCATAGGCACCACAGCGCCAAACAGCGGTCCAGCCTTTACCGCCGCACCAACTGTACTCGCCGCCGACACGATGGCTGCTCCGGCAGGCGGGAAGACTGCCGATGCCGCCACTGCTCCAAGCGCAAGGATGCTCGCACCAGCTGCCACGCCGACCATTGTTCTTTTGCCCGGCAACCGGAGCCGTGTGACTGCATGCGACTGTCCTATCGTATTCGTCGTTCCTTGGTTCATTCCAGCGTTAAAGTTAAATCCCGTGTTTCGGCCTTGTTCATCGCTGAAACCACTGCTCGTTCCGTCCGTTACCGTATCCGATGTGCCAGAGCAGAACGTCTCCATGACCGCATGGCTTTCGTTTTCTGTATAAGACCACGTTGTTTTGCGGAACGGAGACAACGCGCTATACAGTTCCTCATATCCATTTCGGATGCCAGCCTGTGTTTCTTCTGTAACTGGCTCTGCCAGAAATAACGCTGTATAAGCATCGCCATCCATTGCATCGATAAAACGCTCAATGCCCTGAATAAATGCTTTGTCCTCCGTCTTGGATTTATCTCGCAATGCCGCAACGCAGGAGACAGAAGCGATTGCTGACTGTGCCAAACCAAAAGAACCGTTATTGTCTTCCAGCAGCGCGTCAATTTCTTCCTGATGGAGTTCCTGTACTTCCGAACCGGGGAAGTTACTCTTCATCCCTTTTTCCAGCGCATCACCGGAAATTGCAAGGTCGCGGTTATCGATGCTCTGCCTGCCCGGATTCTGCCGCACCCCCAAATAAATATCTGCCGGTGCACCATCTGCCGGAACATCGATCATCACAGCCAGACTGCAACCAAGGGCCATGCTGGAATGATAAACGGTGGAGAGTTTTTGGAGCATATCCTCGCCTTTTTTCAGGGTCAGCTCCTTCATCTGGAACAGCTTGATGCAGGTCTTGACATCCAGCGTTTCCTTCATTTCTTCCGATGGCTCCACCAGCGAATAACTCTGCAATTCCGGCAGATATTTTTTGTACACCAGATGGTCTGCCAGCGTCAGCTGATTTGCAAGTTCTTCCATCGACTGCCTCTGGGAGAGATCCTGATTCGTCATTTGTAAATCGTTCATGTTGGTTTCCTCTTATACTAAAAAGAAAACTTTATTCAATTTCCATATTCTCAAGCATCTTCTCCTCCTCACAACCTATACTTTCATATACTGAAGAAACAAGCTCTGCTACAAGTTGTACGGTGCCTGTCATCATTTTCGTGTTTGCCGCAGATTTTCGAATTTCCCGCTGCGCTTTTCGGCTGCACCAGATATTGGCACATGCTTCTTCTGCCTTTTTATCTACTGCTTGCCTAGATTCTTTTGCATTTTGAGCAACTTCATTCCAGAATGCAGCTTTTTCCAGTGAAGTTTTATTCTTATACTTTTTATCCCTGCCTGTTTCAGCTGCTTTCTGTAAGGAAATATAATCTGGCTTAAACGGCGTCTCTACTGTTTCTGAACTCGGAACATTCACCGGTATTATCAATTCCTTTTTCTTTGCCCTTGCTTCCTCCTCTGCTCGTCTCCGGCGTTCCGCCTCCTCTTTTGCTATTCTCTGACGTTCCGCCTCTTCTGCCTGTTTCCGGCGTTCGGCTTCTATCTGTGCCTGCTGCGTAGCTCTAGTTCCTGAGCCGCATCTTTCTGGCCCTGTGCGGCGGCTTTCTGATACCAGCTCACTGCTGTATCCGTTTTGCTTTCTGGGACAGCCGTTCCATTTTCCAGACATTTTCCATAGCGATACTCTGCATCTGTATAGCCTTGCTTTGCCGCTTTTCGGAACCACTGCACAGCATTTTCGTTATCACCCAGAACTCTCTCGCAGTAATCTCCCAGCACAAATTCCGCCTCAGCCATGTGATACCATTTCGCCGCGATTTCGTATGCCCGCAATGTGCCCTCATCATCGCCATGCTGCCAGCAGTGTTGTGCAATTTCAAGATACTCCAATGCAGCTTCCTCTATCTCCAACTCGTCAGCCATTCTGCCCAGTTTGTTTTCTTGAATGCACTTCTGAAAAATTGCTTTTTCCTCTTCCGGGCCATTGAAAATAAAGCAGAGCTCCCCCTCTTTCCTGCTTTGGCTTTCAAGTTCCTCTTTCAGGCCTTTCCAGCTGGCACGACCTGAAGCGGGCATAAACCACTCTGGGATAGTTTTATTTTCTATTGCTACAAGGCCTTCCATCTCGTAGTGTCGATACGGATAGATTGCAAAGCATTATCCTGATAGAAAACTTCGACCCGAACCTTGTTCATACAGCAGAACTCCTTTTATTTTTTCATTTCCGATATAATTTTGATGTAATCTCCCTGACTTCTCACCCACATCTGGATGCCCGTGCCAAACACCTCGGCTTCCACGATCCAGCCTTTTTCCGTCACCTGCAAAACCTTTGCAGTGGGCAGTCGGTCGAGAACGGATTCCAGACTTGGCCCGGTATACTCGAACCGGATGGTCTGCAACTCGCCGCCGTACATAAACTGGATGCGCTTGCGCATCTCGCCTTCCTGAAAGCGGTCGGTATAGCGCTGGGCAAAGTGTCGGTCGAGGGTCTTATAGTTCTGGATACGGTCGATGCGGTAAATCGTCGGGGAGTTATCCTGCGGGTTCCGGAAGTGCTTATCCTTGTCGATACCCTCAATGAACGCCGCCAGATAGAAATAATACTCGCTGAACAGGATGCCCACCGGCTCAATGGTACGCACACGGGTCTCGCCGTCATGGGTGCGGCAGTAGGTAATTTCCATAACATTGTGATTTTCTACTGCCGTGCCGATCTCCCATAGGCTCTCGATGAACTTCCGGCCGTGCTGCGGCTCAACGTAATGGAAGCGTTCGTTGCTGATGAGGTCTTTCACCTGATTCAACCGGTCCAGCGGGGTGCACACCTGCACCAGCTTGTCCAGAATGGGGAACATTTCCTCCTTGACCATGGAGCGGCTTTCCAGCAAAATCTTGCATACCGCCAGAATCTCGCTGCTGGTGAGGAAGCGGGAAAGCGTGTCATCCAGCAGGTAGCCGCCCTTTGCGGAGTTGTATAAGATCTCCCGGCGCGGCTCACTGTCTGCAAAATGATTGCGCAGGGTGTCAAGGTCGCGCTGGATGGTTTTCTCACTGACGCAAAGTGGTCCGCCGTTTGCTGTTTGTTCAGCACACCGCCCTGTACCAGAATCTGCTGAATATAGAGTATACGGTCTAATCTACTATTACGCACAGTTCATTCTCCTTCTCTGTTCATTGTAACACAGTGCAACAACAGCCGCAATTCTTTGTGTGAAATTTTGTTGTTTTGTGAAACAACTACAAAATTTTTGTCTCTTTTGCACAACCCCAGTATACAAAAAAAGATGGACAGCTTGTCTGTCCATCCTCCAAAAAGCCAAGTGCTTTTCTCACAAATTCCATCTGCGGTTCAGCCGGTAGATCACATCCCATACATCATCCTTAAAAGTGTACATTACCTGACGCGGTGATGCACTTCTGCTTGCCATGCAGACAACCAGAAACAGTTCGGCGGCAAATGCCGCGCCCAGCAGAAACATCCATATTTTTTTCATTGCGCACTCTCCTTTGATGGCGTTTATGCCCTTTTGTCTGTCTATCATAACGATCCTGTTGGACAGTTTGCTTGTCCTTTCTGTAAAAGATATTTTCTGCTTTTCCTGTACGTTGCAACACAAAAACCGCCCCGGCTTCCTGTTACGGAAACCGGGGCGGTTCGTTTGCTTTATTTGTGCTTTTTCAAGCGCTCACGCAATTACTTGCGGGGGTTCTTGATGGCAGCCTGAGCGGGTGCCAAAATTACAGAGCGTTCGGAGTAGCGATAAGTCGTCATTTTTCATAATCAATCTGTCTGTTTCATCTTTGAAAAATCTTAGTATTTTGTATGCAATATTGCACTACAGCCTCTGTATCCTGTGGGTATCCCTTACTTTCAAGCTCCATTGTAATTTTTTGAATGTATCGTTTTTTTACAAACTCAAGTGCAATTGGATATAAGAAAAATCGAAAATTATGATCATCACTTTGTTTATCAAGCCAATACTGAATAGCTTGTATAGCAACAGGAAGCAAAGCTACACCTTTTAAATACGGATTTTTGCCAACCCAGTCAAAAAGACCGTATAATAGAGCAGCTATTATTATCCAAAACCACTTCGCCAAAAATAGTAATGCCCGGTCTATCACTCCGATTTTATTTGCATAACTATCTCCGAGCAATTTTACAACTTGCTCATCTCGCATATCGCTGTGTCTCAACAAATCACGATTTTCTTGGAGAAGATCTAATTTTTCCATCCGGATATACTCATCAAGAGATGCCGCAACTACTTCATCTGTCACAGAATCAAGATTTCCTCCGCTTTCACGCAATAAAATATCCTCTATTTTTCGCCTTGCAACTTCTGTTGTATTAATTAAATCGATATTTCGTGTTTGCTCAAGTTCAGCTGCTGTATTCCGTAGCTTTTCATAAAACACAACCCCTTCGCTTTGAGCAGCATAGGCAAATCTAGAAAGAGTAAGTGACGGTAACTGTGTAAATTCTGTAGCAAAAGGCAACCAAATTCGGTAAAGCAGCATATTATCAGAAATAACCGGAAGGTTGTGAGTGTTCCACTGCTGAATTTCATCTTCATTTGACGAAATATACTCTCGAAATGTATATGCCAACTTACTATTAGATGTAACAAAAACTGGGAGTTTTTTCTTTCCCCCATAGGCTTGAGAATAATCGCCTTCTCTAATAGCATTTATCTGCTCAATAATTTTGACATCGTAATCTATCGCCCCACGTCGCCAGCTGCACTCAGCTTCAATGTAGTCAGCAATTTCTGTCGTTTCAATGTTATACTTTTTTATCCTAGGATCATCCTTATCAATAGATGTTACTGAATTTATCCCCAATTCACGTTCCAATAGAGCATCCAACGAATCTGCATAATCTTCTAATCTTTTAGCCTCCGAAGGGTTAAGTTCGCAGTACAGCTTCAATTCTCCATCCGCGATTAGACGATGTTTTTGAAATGCCCTCCCTGCTATAGACAGTGCATTCTGCACTTCTGTCCTAGTTTCTTGAAAGATTCCAATTTCGGCATCATATTTTTCACGAAGAAGACGCACAGTTTCCCTTACTGAGTCCACTTGCGCCTTCCACGAAAAGCCAAGTGCCCGAAGGACCAACTTTGTATCCAAATAAAAACGGTTCCTTTGAACTTCTGTTGCCGATTTTGCTGGTAATCTCCTGTTTGTCGAATTCCTTGAAGAACCATCATTCCATAAATGATTTCTTCTAGGTACGTTTTTTCCACACTATCAGTTTGCCTCTGAATAGAGTCAACATATCGGCCAATATAAAAAGACGGAGATATGTAGTGTTGCTCAAGTTCGAGCTTTTTCTTCAGGAATAACTGTGTACATATCCCTCTGTATCAAGAAAATTCGATAAATACTTTTTTGCCTCCTCTTCGCTCCACTTTTGTTTATACTGAGACGAAACAAATTCAACTAACGAGTTCAACAATTTGTTTTCATGTTCAGCAAAACGCTGGCGAGTATTTTCAAACGAATCTATATCAAATGAAGTATCTCCGATTTTATATCCTGCAGCATGAGGTAATCGAATAACCTCTTGCTTTCTTTCTAGGATTCGAGTACAGTTACTGATAATTTGATGGGGCATTGAAATTCCAAAGTCAGACTGTAGTTGTTCTTTAATTTCGTCAGCTCTCAGCGTCTGATTCGGTGCCTTCAGCAATAAATATAATATAAAATTACAGAAGACCTGAAGAGGATTTTTACTCGTTTCAATATATGCAAGCGATACAAGGGAATTTTGACAGTTCATTGTAGTTCTTCCTCATTTTCACCCAATTAATTGCTTATCCCAGAAATTTAGTTTGGCAGAATCTATATCAATTCATATCACTACATCTTTACTTCTTTCATCTGATTCAAAATTGCGTTTTTCACGCCATCCTTCAGATAGGCTCATTCAGCGTTTTCTTGGTATAATTCAGATATGTTCCAGCCGTTTTCTCCGTCAGAAGCGCCGTAAAATAACGTTCCCAGCTGAAATAGTCTTTGCCATCGATGTAGTCAGAAGGTGTTTGCAAAATCTGTGCAACCTTTGCATCTTTCAGAATTCCAGAGGAAAGTATCAACCACTCAAAAGATTCCGGCAAATAGAGTGTCAGATTTTCTCTTGTCTGCACAAGCTGCAACACCCTATCCATTTCCGGACCAAATGCTGCACCGTCTGCAATCACCAGAACCTTTTCATCCTTGTGAGCCTTCAAATAGGAAAACACATTTGACTTTCCATTTGCAGTATCACACTGCATTTGACATTCTTTACAGACCGCCTCAAAAAACTGATACCCCGAATTGCTGTCCTCGGTCAGAATTTTCTCCGGCTTAATATTTTCAGTTGTACTGTCCGGATAAATTCGATAGAACGAATGATACTCCGTTTCAGTGTCCCATACTTTCCAGAGGTTCGGATTCCATACACTTCTTCACACTGTATGGCAAGGCCGGCAAACCCTCTCTGGTCACGATAACATAATAGTTATCCGTCTGCTGAATCGCACGCGCAAATCTTGGTCTTGACAAACTCATTTCCTTCGTCGATAAAACAATGCCGTCCTGAATATTGTCAAGTTGTCCCTTCCAAAGATTTCCCTCTACCACATAGCAGCGCTTATCACAATTTAGAGTGACCGGCCCACTTTCTCCATCGTTCATATGGGTACGGATCATATCCACGAGGGTCGTTTTACCCGTTGCGCTATCCCCGCGAATGATGGTTAAGTTGCGCCGCAGTTCAAATTCATATTTCAGGTACTTTGTGCCAACGACTACTTTATGAATGCCTTTCATTTCTGTCAGCCCCTTTACACAAACTCACCTGCGGCCAAAATCAGTTCTTCCATACTGTGAACGATTTGATTTGTATTCAGCACTTTTACTGTAAATGGTTTTTTGCCAAAATCCATCAGGTGGCGCAAATTCACCGTGCGATCCTCCTGCTCTGCAATTTTGAGCAGCCACTTTGCACAGTTGTTACCACAAGTCGATGCATTGAATACTTTCTCTGGCTCAAACTTTACCAAAATCAGGGTTTTTACGCCACCAGACAAACCAACCGGTGGAATTTTACCCAAGACCGGGCTGTCAATGATACCACTGTCGATAACGGTAGACTTATCCACATCCCGAATCATTTCCTTGACCATCGGGTCAACGATCCAGTCTTCCTCGTAATCGTATTTGAAATAAGAAGCCGTATTATATACCGCTTCCTTCATATCACCGTAAAAAATGTTCAGCATAGTATCACCTCATTGATGTGCGTACTTCTGTTACCATTGTACCCTCTTTCAGCTTACAAAACAAGATGCAAAAAGCTCTTGGCCTCCATTACAGAAGCCAAGAGCTTTTATCTTCTTTGTCCTATCAGATTTTATTTCCGGGGAGACTTAATTGCAGCCTGAGCGGATGTCAAAATTGCAGAGCGTTGGAAAGAATAATAGTACGTTTTTATGGGGCAACAAGCGTTTTTATCTTCGCACGAATTCTACTCCAGAAATGTTTCTTGTTCGATTGTGACCCCATATTGCAAAATCTTATCAATTGCATCAACAAACAGCGTATGTCTTCCCGCATTCCGCTCTTCCTTCAGCTTCTTCAGATACTGCTCCGGCCGCTTCAGGCCATTTTTGTGGTACTGTTCCACAAAGTGCCCTTCCATACGCATGGGTTCAAGCTGTGAGAACACCGTTTGCAGGTTTTCAAACATACAAAAACCGCCCAGATCAATATCTGCCCAGAATCGAATTTGCATGGTTTCCCCTGCCGCAGCAGCCAGTTTTTCAAAAAGTTTTTTCTTCCGCGGCTCAGAAAGCCGCCGTGATAAACAACAAGTTCTTCCGGCTGTTTTTCCGCCAGCAAATATTCATCATAGTTCGTTTTATTTTCGATAAAGGTAATGCAGCAGATGTTTTTCAGTTCAATGTCCACAATCTCTGACACAAGTGTACTGGGCAAGGCCAATCCATAAGGTTCTGCTGCGCTGAGCCGTAGTTCTCCCTTCTTCAAGCAGATTGCGCAATCGCCCGAGAGTTCGTAAAGCTCCGGGCGGGCATAGATTCCCAGAAATGCAAGCTGATCCCGCTCACCAAGTTCCGCTTCTGTACAGGCCGCCGACAGTTGGGTATTGTACTTTCGTGCAATGGTAAGAAACAGCTCCCGTACATTTCGCTCAAAATACTTGGTATCGTGAAAACACTGGCTGCTGAATGCACGCATCGTCACACTGCCGGACAGCTCCGCATACCGTTGAAACGTGAGCAAAAGCTCCTGCAGCAGACCGTCGTTTTCCCTGCAATACGTCGGCACTTTCATGCTGTTCCGCACCTGAGCACATACAGCATCCCTCCATGCCGCGATCCATGGAACGGGATTGTCTTCCAGCTTCTGCATGATGATGTTTGCAACCTCTTCTGCCCTTTTTCGCGGATGCACTCTGTCGGCGCATTCATAGCACTGTTCGACCCGTTCCAGATCCAGCACAATGCAGGAGAGAACGCTCTGCTTTCTCGCCCATTCCAGACGCACCAAAGCCTGCTGCTCCAGCTCCCGCGCTGCAGTATTGTAAGCATCCCGAACCACCGCATCTTCGTATTGATACTCCGGCAACTCCCTTTTATCAATGCGCAGCATTACCCGGCGTCTGGATGTGTTGGGTTCAGAAAGATGCTTACTGTTTTCAAACTTATCCAGCAGACGATTCAGGATCACCTGTGCTTCCTTCATTCTGCATCTCCTTTCCAAATGGAATGATATGCATCCGGTATCCGGATTTGTCCACTAATAATGTACGGTCTGCAATGGGCATAATGTCCGAGACCTTATCTGGCGGCGTACAGATGATCGCCTGCAGCCCCATCTTTCGGAGAAGGAGTACACTCTCCGTAATCCGGTCACTATCCATTTTATTGAAAGCTTCATCGAACACCACCAGACGCACCGTATTACCAAAACGGGTAGCATCGTTGACGCGGTACAGCTGGGCAAACGAGGCCAGCACCGCAATATAGAATGGCGTTTGTGTTTCGCCACCAGACTTCATATTCAGTGTTTGAGAAAGCAGTTGCTTGGAACCGTTCTGATCGGTCGTTTCCAAATCAAACTTCAGATACGTCCGGAAATCTGTATAGCGGACGATATTCTCCTGCAGTTCGCTCTGTTTGCGGGCATTGAGCTGCGTATCGTCTGCCATTGTGATTTGGCTGAACAGTTTTTCGATCAATGGGCCGTATTTTTGCTGAAAGGGCAGTGCGAATAGACCGGATTCGCCTTCCATCAGTTCATCTGCCGTGATCATGTTATAGTAATCTAGATAATCCGGGTTTGGCCCTACGCGGAATTGATACTTGTCTGTGCCAAATTGTGCTTGGCGCAGGGCCTTGTTCAGATTGTGCACCTGTTCTTGCACCTGGTCGATGCTGGATTTCAGTTTGGCAAGGAAATCGTTCTGGAATTGCTCCATTGCGCTTTCCCGTGCCGCCCGGATCTTTTCTTTGTATCGGGGCAGCTCGCTTTCCTGCAGAGTACGCCGTTCTTCCTCGTATTCGGTGTTATCCATCACCTCGATCTGGAATGCACAGGGTTTGAACTGTTCTGCATATTCTCTGCGTGCTGCAAGCAGTTTCTTCTGAGCCCCGTCCATCGCCTTTGTGCTCTGCGCCAAACTGTCGCCGAAGTTCTTGCGGATGACATCTGCCTTTTTCAAGCGGACAAGCTCCTGCCGATAGCGGGGAACGCCGATGGTTTCTCGGTATTCCTTCGTGAACTCCTCGTTCAAAACATCTTCGATGGCCTCATACCGTTGGTATTTTTCCGGCAAGATCTCATATTCCAGCTGATGGATGCGGTCTTCCAACTTCCCTTTTTGCACATTTTTCGCATCTTTTTCCTTATTGAATGCAAGGATTTCTTCTTTCAACTGTTCAATGATGCGTCGTTGCTCATCCAACCAGAACAGATTCAACTGGGAAAGCTGATTTTTGACTTCTGCGATTTCCTTGATGATCGTCTGGACGCGCTGGTAGTCCTCCTGCTTTTGCGCCACATCGATTCGGACGAATCTTTGGGTAAAAAGCGGCTCCTGCAGGCCGGTCAGCTGCTTCTGGAGCGGCTGCCAATGCCGCAGCTCTTCCTGCAGACAGGCCAGTTCCTTTTCCAGATGGTCGATGCGGAGCTGCACCGCACGACGCCCGATGAAGCGTCTTCCATCCAGCCCTTCCGAAGTGCGCGGGCCACATAGCCCTGATACAGCATTCCCTCTGCCGTAATTGCCGTCTTATAGCAGCGCAACTGTTCTGCCGTGTCGCAGCATATCACCCGACCCAGAAGATAGTCCACATAGCTGCGTGCCAGCTTGTTTTCTGTCTCCACCTTTTCTGCCAGACTGCCGGGCAGCGGTCGAAGTGTTTCTTTTTCCCGCAGTTTTCCGATATCTACCAGACCAAACGCACGGTACTCTGCTTCCTGCTTCAGCCGGTCGTAAATGTTAAGTGCATCCTGATAACGTCCCGGCTCCACCAGCAGATAATATTTCTGGTTATTTAGGTAGCCTTCTACCGCTCCACGCCAGCGCTCATCTGCCATTTCCAGCACATCAGCCAGAATATAAACGGGAACCGCATGCCCCGTTTTATCCGCCAGATCCTTTTCCAGCCGGTCTTTGAACAGCAGAAGTCCATGGGGATAATCTTTTATGTTCCTGCGCAGATTTGCAAGCACCGCACTTTTCTGGTCGGCTTGCTTCTTCAGCTCTGCAATACGATCCTCTGTTTTATGAGCCGCACTGCGGACAGCATCCGACAATTCGGCACTGCCTGCTGCCCCGTTTCAAACAATTCCACAGGCCGGGCAAACAATCCCTTCTCGTCACCAGTAAATACAGCATATGCTTTCTGCGCAGTGTTCGCCGCTTCCTGCACCGGTATGAGAAGTTCTTCCGGTTCCAGTTCTTGTATCTCCCCACAGAATCTCTGCAAATGCCGTGCTTCCCGCTTAATCTCCACTTCAAGATTTTGCAGACCCTGTTCCAGCTTTTTCTGCTCATCTCTCAGAGCCTTTTCCGTGTTGAGCAGACGCTCTTCCTCCTGGAAAACGTTGCTCTGCCTGTAGGCCAGCTCCAGCTCACTGCGGCGCGTTTCTTTCTGTTCGATCTGCCGCTCAAGCTCCTCCCGTTGCTCATTCACATTTGCAAGGTTCTCCTTGCATTCAGTTCGTTCCAATTCCCTCTGGTCGATCTCTGTCTGCGCAGCTTCTTTTTCGGCCCACCGTACCAGAAACTTCTGGATCTGGCAGCGGTCTATGGCTTGGTTCATCTCCTGATACAGCCTGCTGATTTGCTGCAGTGCATCCAGCTTTTCCTGCTGACGCTGCGCCAGCAATTCGTGCCGTTTATAATCCCGGATGTTTTGCTGCATCAGCTCAATATTGGGTTTATCCGGAATATCGCAGATGTTCTCCGTAATAAATTTTTGGATATCCACAATTGGCCGGAACGAAACAGCCTTCTTCATCATCCGTAAGACCTGCTCGTTGTGAACGTTCCACTTTGCAAGCATGTTGTGGCGATACTCTTTTTGAGTATCGTAAAATTCTGCCGTGCATAGTTCTGCTTCAAAAAACGGCGAAGTGCAGAAGTCTCCATTGCCTCGCCCTGCTCAATAAAGCAATTTTCCGGCAGTGTCCCCGTGTAAATAAAGAATGTATCACGGTAACTTCCATCGCTGCGGCAGTCAAAGGTAACGCCCGTCACAAAGCTGCTGCCCTCCATCTCATCCTGAAATTCGCAGACAATATAGGTAGAAAAGTCCTTACCACGGCGGGAATACGGGCTGTTATCATCATGTCGGCGCGCAGATAGCCTTCCAATGTGCGCTGCGATTTTTCGTTGGCTGCCTGATTAAAATTGCGGGAATTTGTCTCGCCCAGCAGTACGATCTGCAGTGCATCGATGACCGTTGACTTTCCGGCGCCGTTCTTGCCGGTCAGGAAATTGATGTCGCCCACTTCAATCAGTTCCTTACTAAAATAGAGCCAGTTGATCAGCAGGATCTTCTTCAGCTTCTTCATCTGTTTCCTCCTTTTTCAAAACAGACACCACCAAGTTCAGCTTTTCGCTGGAGACCGCAGAGAGAATGGTGGGCAATATTGCGATCCTGCAGCTGCCCTGGTTGAATTTTCCTTCCAGTCTTTGAATCACAGAATGGTTTTCCAGTACCGTAAACGCGCGTTTGACCTCTTCCATATTCGGCTTAGCCGGAAAAACGGGATAGTCGGTCACCACTTTTTCCAGCACATCCCGCACAGTACACACGGCATCCTGCTCCAAACCCAAACGCTCCATGTTTTCTTCGTAGATCAGCCGTAATGCCAGCAAAATCGCCGTTTCTTTTTTATTGAGGTTGCAACGGTTAGCCTCGTCTGTGTTCAACACATAAAAGTATCCGTTCAGTTCATCCCTGCGCAAATCCCAGTCCAGCAGGCTCAGGTACTCCTGTACAGCCTCATAGTGCCGTGATAGAAAAAGATAGTCTGGGTTATCCACCCTGCCTTTTCCCGGCTGGTAGATGGTTCGCACAATGTATGTGCGGCTGAGCAGCTGATTGCAGACAGATTTGAATTGTTCCAGTTCTTTTGCCGTTGCATTGGTAACAAAATCAAAATTCACGGCTTCTTCTCCTTCCTCCGGATCTGCATTTGCGGGATCGAATAGCCATTTTTGCAAAAAATGCCACCGAGTTCCTGGACCACATAACCGGCAGATGCATCCTTGCTTCCAAGGATTGCCAGCAAACTCATGATATAATCCTTGTCTTCTTCAAGCGAGAGCTCCTCCGAGCAACGAATGTCAGCGTCTCCCAGCCATCCCTGCACGTAAGCATTTACTGCTGCCCGGCCATATTTCGATTGCAGTAACTGTGCCGCTCTGACCTGTTCTTCCGTATTCAGTGCCTGATCATCTTGTATCAGCACCGACGCGGTTTTTGTCCGTTTTTCGGGGCGCTTACGGTACCACAGACTTTTTTCTGACAAAAAAAGACTGCTCATACAATTGAAATGCCGGTTGTATCTGGTCCACCAGCTCAGCCGCCCTGCGGTTTCTGGACAGTGCCGTCAGCAAAACATTCAAATTGCCGCGCACGCTTTGATCTCGGTTCGTCAGGTTCTCGATTTTCTGTGTTGCTGCCCTGGTATAGCGCCGGACCTGCGTATCAATTTCCTCAAGATAGTCCTTTTCTAAATTGTCATAGCGTTCTTCGATCCAGAAAATTTTCCTCAGCAGATCGGCACGGCAGTCTTCCAATGTCTTGCCCCGCTTATCACGCAATGCTTCATTTGCCATCGCCATCAGCAAGGTATCATCCTCTTCCCAGCGCCTAAGCACAGACTGAATGGGCACACGATACTTCGGCACTGAATCTTTGATTTTCAGCGGACGGATATATGCCTCCACAACCTTTTGTCCGAAGTCGTTAAAGTGTGCAGCCAGCACTTGGTTGACATCCTGCATATCGATCTGCGTCTGAAAATAATGCTTCACATTATGATAGACCATTTGCAACAAGCTAATCAGCGCCGTTGTGTTATCGTAGGCACTATAGAGAGCCGTCATTTTATCGTAAGCATTGTTGCTGTCGTCGGCGGTCTTTAAGACTGAGAAAGTTCCGAACACATAGGAATATCCACGAGCCGGACTATCATCCTGAGTTGATGAAATAGTTCCAGCAGGCGACTGCTGTAATTAGGAATCGTGATGTACTCTTCAAAGTCGTCCCCGCGTTCTTTCTCAAACCACCCCTTACTACACAGCTTGCGGATCAAAAAACGAGCGCGGCCAGAGATATCCCTCAGTTCCTCTTCGTCAATGTCTTCATCTTCAAACGTAGCATCCGCCAGTTCCTGCTCCAGCCTGCCGCGCAGCATGGAATACAAGACATCTTCCCGTATTTTCAGGTTTTCTTGGTATGCTGCGTACAGTACGTCCAGTGCATCCGCATATAAAATACGGTTGGGCGAAGCCAGCGGCGAGAAAAGTTCGCTTGGAACCGCTTCAAAAAACTTCATAGGCCTACCACCTTATTCGACTGATATACGCTTTCTTTTCTATTATTGTAACCTCTTTCCTCTTACAAAACAAGATGCAAAAAGCTCTTGGCCTCCATTACAGAAGCCAAGAGCTTTTTTCTTCTTTGTCCTATCAGATTTTATTTCCGGGGAGACTTAATCGCAGCCTGAGCAGGTGCCAAAATTACAGAGCGTTCCTCGCTTCATTTGTTCTATGCGATTACTCTCAATCTCATAGCCTTTTTTCAAATCCGCCATGGATCAGAGGACCTACAAAGAATGTGACGAAGGCATTGGGATCCTGCTCGTGAATAATTTCCTGCAGCTCCCCGATTTCATACTTGTTCACGGCACAGAAAAGGATCTTCTTAGGGTGGTTGGTGTACGCACCGTATCCGTTCCAGAAGGTGACGCCGCGTCCCATCTTCTGCAGGATTTCAGTCTGCACAGTGGAAACATCCGTAAATATCAGGGCCGCCACATTGATGTTCTGGTCGTGAAACCTATCTGCCACCGTATACAGGATTGCCACAAAGATGATGGAGTACATCGTAGTTTCCAAATCAAAAAGGAATAGGCAGACCGAAAAGAGAACCGCATTGACATAAATAGAAAGCCGTCCGCTTTTAAAATCTGGGTATTTCTTTACCAGACACATGCATGCAATGTCCATGCCGCCGCAGCACCCACTGCCCCGCAGCGCATAGCCGACACCTACACCACAGAGAATAGCGCCGAAGATACTGTTTAGCAGCACATCCTCCACAAGGGGTGCTTTGAGCGGCGGAAGTACTGAGAGAAGCAACGTCTGCACTGCTACCGAGAGCATGGTTTTGATGCAGAACCTGCGGCTCATGACCCGGTATCCTATCAGGAACAGCGGTACATTGATGAGGAAATTGATCATACCAACAAGGTTTGCATCACTGCGGATTGCAATGAACCTACGCAGAAAAATCTCTATAATCTGAGCCAGGCCTATCACACCGCCAAAGTTGATACCATTGGGGGTGACAAACAGGTAGATACCCAAAGTCAGTAGTGTGGAGCCAAATATCAGATCAAAATACTGCTTATATGCTTTATTCATAGCACTCTTCCCGAATCTTCTGTGCATACCAACCAAAAGAATCTTTTTTGTAGCGGGCGAGGTCTCCGGTGCCGTCGTTATGTTTATTTACATAGACCAGTCCGTACCGCTTATCCATTTCACCGCCGCCCGCGCTGACCAGATCGATGATGCCCCAGACCAGATATCCCATGCAGGGAATGCTGTCCTCCAGAACGGCTTTTTTCATCTGGGTGATATGAGCATCGAGATACTCCACCCGGTAGGGGTCATGGACGGACCCGTCCACTTCCAGAGTATCCTCCACGCCCAAACCGTTTTCCACAATGAACAGCGGCTTGTGATAGCGATCATACAGATCATTCATGGTCACGCGCAGGCCGACCGGGTCGATCTGACGTCCCCATTTCGTGATCTGCAGATACGGGTTGCGCAGGGTAGTAATGGCGTTGCCATCCGCCACATTTTTCAGATGCTCCGGATCCGTGGAGATCAGTCTGGAGGAATAGTAACTGAACCCCAGAAAATCGCAGGTGTTCTGAGCCAGAAGTTCGTCATCACCCGGCTGTTCGTCCAGCGTGATGCCCAATTTTGCAAAGTAATTCCGGGCGAATCCGGAGTAACAGCCGTTCAATTGGACATCCGGAAAAATGTAATTTTTGTTGTTACTGATACGTGCTTCCATCACATCATTGGGGTTACAGGAATAGGGATAAAAGCTTCCGGCCGCCATCATGCATCCAATTCGGAAATTCGGGTTGATTTTTTTACCGATCCGCACCGCGCAGGCACTTGCCACCAGCTGGTTATGCGCGGCATTGTACACGATCTGGTTGAACTCCGGGTCGTCCTTGTCCACCAGCAGGCCACCGCCCAGATAAGGGATGTGGGTGATCATGTTGATCTCATTGAAGGTCATCCAGTATTTTACCAGATTCCGGTAGCGGTCAAACACGGTGGCAGCATATTTTTCATACAGTGCAATCAGCCTGCGGTCTGCCCAGGCACCATATTTCCGGATCAGGCTTCCGGCACATCAAAGTGGCACAGGGTGACCACCGGCTCTATCCCGTACCTACGACACTCCGTAAACAGCTCCTCGTAAAAACGCAGGCCATCTTCGTTCGGGGCGTTCTCTTCCCCGGTCGGATAGATCCGCGTCCATGAAATGGACAAACGCAGCGCCTTGATCCCGCTCTCTGCAAGAAGGCGGATATCCTCTTTGTATCGATGATAAAAATCAATTGCTTCCCGACTAGGATAATAATCGTACCGCGTTTCCAGAATGTTTCCCGGATGCAGCATGGCATTCCATCTGCCGTGGGCTGCATCCGGCAGAAAGTCAGCAGACGCAGGCAGTCTGCCGTCTTCCTGCCAGGCACCCTCGCACTGGTTAGCCGCAAGTGCTCCACCCCACAAAAAATCGGACTTAAGTTTCATAATACCTCCAACGCCCCGGGACGCATGCGCTCCCCGGGGCGAACAAAATTTTGAGATCAGTGTTTCTTCAAGATTTCCTCGTCAAAGCCAAAGAGAATCGTAAGTGCACAGGATGCTACGATCGTCACGATGATTGCAATAACCATAGCCACGATGGTATCCTCAAAGATCGGCAGGGCAAACAGGAGGAAGAACCATACTCGTAGTTATGGGCACCCAGCAGAGCGGCCACGACACCACCGATGGCGCCACCGAGGGAAACAGTCCACATAGGTTTCTTCAGCGGCAGGTTAAAACCGTAAATGGCCGGCTCGGTCACACTAGCAAAGATGCAGCCCACTGCAACGGACAGTGCTTCGGATTTGATTGCCTTGTCCTTTGCCTTGATGGCGATGCCCAGAGAAGCGCCGCCTTCTGCCATGTTGGACAGCAGCATACCGGGGCGGAACAGGGGATCAAAACCAGTTTCCGACAGTAGCTGGATCATGGGAGCTCCCAAGGTCATGTGCATACCGGTCATGACCATGTAGGGGAACAGAGCCGTAAACAGAGCAACCGTGATGGGGCCTGCAATGTTATACAACCACAGGATCGCGGCGGTGACATAGGTACCTGCCAGCTGACCCAGAGGCGCCAGTGCAAGGATCGAGACGGCATAGGTGGCGGCCATTGTCAACGTACCGACAAAGATAGGCTTGAACACGCCGGGGATCACTTTGTTCAGGAATTTTTCCACATAATACGCAACGATTGCCAGCAGCAGCGCAGGAAGCAGAGAACTGCCGTATCCTTTCAGGGCAACATTGATACCAAACATGGTGACTGGATCGCCAGCACTTACAATAGCCGTCCATTCAGGAGCGACCAGTGCACCGGCCACGACCATGGAATACGTGGGGGTCGCACCCAGTTTCTTAGCCGCTCCATAAGCGACCAGAATGGGCATGAAATAAAACACCGCATTGCCCACGATGCTCAGCAGCGTATAAGTAGAACTGTCCGCAAAGGGAGCATAAACCTTGGAGATCAGCAGCAGGAACACCTTGATCATACCGCCGCCGATCAGTGCCGGAACCATAGGCTGTACGGCAGCGGAAATGTAACCAATCACTGCCTGCCCAACCGAAATCTTTTCGCCTTTCAGGTCACCGTCCAGTTTTTCGTCCACAGCACCGCCATCGCTGTAACCCAGCTTCAGCACCTCTTCATAAACCTTCAGCAGATCCTTGCCGATGATGACCTGCAGCTGACCGCCTGATAGGTGACGCCCAACACGCCGTCCAGATCATTGATAGCTTTCTGGTCTACCTTCTTGACGTCCTTGACCGTCATACGCAGACGGGTCATGCAGTGAAATACGGAAGTAACATTTTCCTTTGCTCCAGCCAACGTCATGATATTCTGCGCCAGCTGTTTGAAATCTTTTGCCATTGTAACATCCTCCAAAAAATCTTCCTGGATGGTAACGGACAGAATGTTCCGGTTCAGTTCCGTACCGGAAACCCCATCCAAACGGTTCAGTTCTTCTAGATCTGCCATACCGCTGTCTTTCACAGTGACATACAGGTGCTCTCCGTCAAAACGTTTTCGTGCAACATTGCCTTCACCACCGATGTGATGTATGATAGTTTGAAAGAATGCATCCTGTTTCATGGCTAATCCTCCTGATTTTTTATCTGAAAAACGATGCGGGCCCTGCACCGCTGTTCATTCAATATGTAATAAAAGATCCGGGCACAAAGCGCCTTCAAACTACCTGAAAACGCAAGCGTTTTCAGGTCGGATGCGCTCTGTCCCCGGATCACGTCCCGCAAATGGCGAGTGCCGCTCCAAGCAACGGAAGCTGTTTATGTATTTTTCTGGCAAACGCGGTTGATATGCAACATCAAATAGAGAAGTTCCTCATCATTACAGCACCAATTCTCCTGCTTTTGCAAGAAAGCCGCAATCTTTTTAGCACAGATATATGTTTTAGGGTAATCATTGGCCAGCATCTTTACCATGCTGCCACTCCCCGTTTCGCTCTGAGTACGCTCATCAGCCGTTGGATGAGATAGCGGATATGCATCGTGAACCGGTAGTAACTGTAGCTGTCCTTATCCAGTTTCAGGTTCATTTCCCGCTCCACAATGGACTCCACGCCTTCCTGAATCTCCAACGCCTTTACGAGGGAATGGATCTCGCTGTTTTCGATTTCAGCATTGATCAAATGCATTGCAATGCTGACCGCTTCGGAATCCGGAAGTGAGACCCCCGTGTATTCCTTCAGGATATCCAATGCTTTTACGCCCAGATCAAACTCATTGGGGTACAGATGACGGATATCATAGGCAATGGGGATCGTCAGGTTCAACCCGCTGCGAAAGCGCTCCACCGCAAAGTTCAGGTGGTCGGCCAGTGTCAGCGGCAGGTTGGAGTTAAGGGTCGTATTCAGTACGACCTGCGCATCTTCTGTAATGTCGGCACTCGCCAGAAGAATCTCCTGCGGAAGAGTACTGATCATCTCAAAATAACGCGGGTCGATATCGTAAAACGTGCGGTCTATCCGCGACATATCCGTCAGTTCGTATGGAACCGCCGGAAACCCGATGCCCTTACCAATCACGATCAGTTCCTTCCCGCGGGAGTCCTGAGCAACAGCGGCACTGTTATTGATTTTCCGAACAATTCGCATAGCACCCACCCTCTCCGTTTCGGATAAAGAAAAAGCCTCGGACTGCAGTCATAATTATACCTGCAGGTATAGACACTCTACCGAGCACTATCCTTTGTTCACAAGTACAACTGACGCTTCCGAGGAATCACGTGTTGTAATAAGATGTTAACATAAAATTCATAGAGATTCCATTCGCCTTTTTTACAATTTTATCGATCATTTTTTGTGCATAAATACTTCTTCTTTTAACTTTAAACCATTCATAAATCCACCACCTTATTCGACCGATGTACGCTTTCTTTTCTATTATTGGAACCTCTTTCCGCTTACAAAACAAGATGCAAAAAAGCTCTTGGCCTCCATTACAGAAGCCAAGAGCTTTTTTCTTCTTTGTCCTATCAGATTTTATTTCCGGGGAGACTTAATCGCAGCCTGAGC
>ENA-OQHY01000376-OQHY01000376.1-human-gut-metagenome-genome-assembly--contig:-NODE-376-length-25623-cov-2.495529_pt1 | contig 25623 bp, 29 predicted proteins | sample MGYA00242570_ERZ504733 | MGnify/ENA primary metagenome ERZ504733 (study PRJEB26092, sample SAMD00036219) | human gut metagenome | host: Homo sapiens | study: EMG produced TPA metagenomics assembly of... | reverse complement strand
TGTATTTAATATACAGTCGATCATCATGTCTGTTCTTATGGCGATTACAACTTGTTCACGATTGTACTTATGGGATTTCTTTTGTATCAAAGATTTAAGCTTGCGATTGATAAGATGGCAGTATCAAATACAGAGGCTACGGTGGAAAGCACGGTAGACAGGGTGAATTCGGACCTGTTAGATATCAGGCAGATTTTTAATGCAGCGAATTATAATATCGTACAGGAATTTGATATATCCAGTGAAAAATTTGCTGAACAGTTCAGCTTATTATACGAGGTGAATTCGGATAAAATCGAGAGTCTGGCATTATATGGGAACGAAGGCCGGCTGATTGCTTCGGAACCGGTTGCTGTTGAAAAAGAAAATATAGATGTAACGGGACAGGACTGGTATAAGAATGCCGAGAGTGCAATTGAAAATGTACATTTTTCCGTTCCGCATATTCAGAATTTGTATGAAGATGGTCTGTATCGTTATCATTGGGTTGTTTCACTGAGCCGTTATGTGGATATAAACGATGGGGAGATTCCGGGAAGCGGAGTCCTTCTTGTAGATATGAAATATTCGGTGATCGAAGATGTCTTAAAGCAGATTAATGATTCTTCGGAAGGAATCTATTATTATATGATCAGCCGTGACGGACAGATGATCTATCATCCGAGAAAAACAGAGATGGCCAGGGGACTGTTTGAGGAGAATAGTCTGAAGGCTTCCGGGTATGAGGAGGGCACTTATGAGATTACAACAGACGGACACAAGGAAAGTGTAGTGGTTGGCAACATTGCCTATACAGGATGGAAACTGATCGGAGTTGTACCGGAGAGCGTGCAGACTGCAAGAATTAACAATTTCAGATATTATATTTTTACAACGATCATGGTTCTTATGATGATGCTTCTGGAAGGAAACAGGCTGATTTCCAGAAAAATATCCAAACCGATCCGGAAACTGGATGAATCGGTTAAAACATATGAAGCAGGAGGGAAACCGGATATTTACATAGGAGGCTCTTCAGAAATACGACATTTGGGTTATTCCGTTCAAAGATCATATGAACGGATTGAGACGCTTATGGAGGAAATTATCCGTCAGCAGAATGAACGGAGAAAAAGTGAACTGGATGCATTACAAAGTCAGATTAATCCGCATTTTCTGTATAATACACTGGAATCTATTACCTGGATGGTCGAAGCACAGAAAAATGAAGAAGCAGTTATTATGATCTCCGAACTGGCAAAGCTTTTAAGAGTCAGTTTATCCCGCGGAAAGACGATCATTCCGGTTAAAGATGAACTGCAGCACAGCAGAAGTTATATGAATATCCAGCTTGTGCGTTATAAAGAACGTTTTCAAATGGAGTTTCAGACGGATAAAGAGATAGAAGATTATTGTATTGTAAAATTAGTCATTCAGCCGATTCTTGAAAATGCAATTTATTACGGCGTGGGAAATATGGATGAGGACGATGAGGGAAAAATCACAGTCCGGGGAGAAAAGAAAGAAGACGATATTTACATTACTATAGAAGATAATGGAATGGGAATGCGGAAAGAAGTTCTGGAAAATATCCTGAAAGATAATAATAAAGTTCCAAAACATGGTTCGGGTGTTGGCGTGATCAATGTGCATTCTAGAATTCAGCTGATGTTTGGTGAGCAATATGGTCTGGAGATATATAGCGAACCGGATGAGGGAACCAGGGTTGTTATCCATATACCGGCAATCCCATATACAAAGGAGAATGCGGAACAATTGGAGATGCAGAAATACACACAGGGAGGGATGTAGATGAAAAAGAATAAAATTACATTCCTGATACTGGAGTGTGTTTTCCTGATACTGACATTATTTTTTGCCTGGAAGATTTTTGACCGGGATGTGCCGGAAAAACGAGTTGCGGTGATCTTACCGGAATCAGGAGATAACCGGTGGAATTCACTGATTAAAGGGATGAAGCAGTCGGCGAAACTAAACAATCTTCATATGATTATCTGTAATACAGATGAAATTGAAAATGCAGAGATGGAAAAAGAAATTATAAAAGAGCAGAAGCACAACAATATAGATGCATTTATCATATGTCCGGCACCGGGAAGTGATACGAAAGACATGTTAAAAAAACAGTGTGCCAAGACACCATATACACTGATCATGGAGGATGTATATTCCAAAGAAGGCGGGAATTCTGGTAATCCGGTAATCGGACCGGATTATTATAAGATAGGTTCTGAACTTGGAAAGGAGCTGGGAAAGAAGCGGCAGAAAATCGGAGTTGTCGCAAACTGGAAAGAATCAAAGTCAGATCAGGATGCGATCCGGGGATTAAAGGATTCGCTGAAAGATACCAAAAGTGAGATCGACTGGTATTGTTACCGGAAAAAAGATCAGAATATCTATGAAAAAGTGAGTAAAAAAGACAAAGTAGATGCAATAGTGGTTCTGGATCCACATGCATTGGAAGAACTAGGCGAGCAGTCTGATGAAGATTCATATCAGGGAGCGGACATATATGGCATTGGGAGCAGTGTAAAAGCGGTAGTGTTATTGGATAACGGAAATATCCAGGGACTGGTGGTTCCGGATGCCTATGAGATCGGATATAAAAGTGTCGGGGAAATGGCACAAAGGCTGGAACACAGATTCTACAGGCTAAAAGGCCATAAGACAGAGATAAAGGTGTTTGACAGAGATGAATTTTCACTAAATGATAATTTGGAAAGGTTCTTATATTCTTATGAGTAAAAAAGACAGAAAAAGAAGAAGTATGATAGCAGTTATCCTGCTGATCGCTTTTCTGATTACCGGATGTGAAGACAAGAGTGCAAAGACAGATCATATCATCCGGATAGGAGTTGTAACCTATACGCAGGATGATCCATTTATCAATGCTATGACGGATCAGTTAAAAGAGAATCTGAAAAAAATGGAAACAGATCATATGAAAATCATCACAACGGTAAAAAACGGCGATGATAATCAGCAGGATCAAAATGAGATCGTTGAGGAGATGATTGACGCCGGCTGTGATGTATTGTGTGTGAATCTGGTTGACAGAACGGCACCATCCCGCATTATCAGGATGGCAAAACAAGAAGATATCCCAGTCCTATTTTTTAACAGGGAGCCGGTCAGGGAGGATCTGATGCAATGGGAGAAACTGTATTATATAGGATGTGACGCAGAGCAGTCCGGGATCATGCAGGGAGAAATTGTGGCGGATTATATTAAAAATCACCCGGAAGTTGATAAGAATCAGGATGGGAAGATTCAGTATATACTTCTGGAAGGAGAGGCCGGACATCAGGATGCCATCAGCAGAACAGACTATTCGGTTAAGACCTTGCTTGAACAGGGGATTCATCTTGAAAAATTGAGTTATCAGTTGCGGACTGGAACCGTGGACAGGCTGAAAACAGGATGAGTCGTCTTATTGAGCAATATGGAGAGAAAATAGAACTGGTTATTTCCAATAATGATGAGATGGCACTGGGAGCAGTGGCAGCCTGTCAGAAGGCCGGATATGACTGTCAGAACTGGCCTGTCATATTTGGAATTGACGGTCTGGATGATGCGCTGGAGGCAATCAAGACAGGAAAAATGCAGGGAACCGTCTATAATGATAAAGAGGATCAGGCAATGGAACTGGCGAAATTATCGGTAGAGATTGTCTGTGGAAAAGACACAAATCGGAAACGCTTAAAGGAAGGCAGATATTATCTCTCCGAATATTGCCGTGTGGATAGCAGTAATGTAGATCATTTTTTGAAATAATAATGAGGAAATAGAAAATGGATAACGCATGGAGAATTGCATTTTACAAAGAAACAGATCCGGTAAAAAGACTGGAGTTATTAAAAGCAAATACCGGCGACGGAGAGTCGGAGAAAGACAAATACCGGAAACAGTTATGGATTGCAAGATATGGAAAACGAACACCCGTAAAAGATGAATTTATGAGATGTCTTATGGAAATGAAATATCTGGCAGAAGGTACGACAGTGGATCTGGGAGGAAAACGGAGAAAGCAGGGAGCGAAGATAGCTGCCACTTTGGGGCTGTCAGAATCACTGCTTCAGGAAAAAGTATATAAGGAAATTCTTTTGCAGGAGCTTCAGAATGTCTTTCTGAAATTCATTGAAGTCAGCAGGGGAGGAAGGGCATTTACGTCACTTGTATTTGGAATGGGACAGATGTCAGAAGAAGGAGTGACAAAAAAGATTGCGCAGCAGATTAGTATGATCGCTTTTCGTGCACCGCATCTGCTTCATATGGAGAAAGAGTTTGCGCTGTTACAGGAGGCGGCGCTTGAGGCTTTCAGGCAGGTATATCCGAACAGGGAACATTTCCTGAAAAAATAAAGATAGCAGGCATGTATAGTAGATGAAAAGAACAAATGTTCGGAAAACACTTGAAAACAAGAACGCTTGTTTGTATAATAAAACTATGAATATAGAAATCAAAAATAGTAATTATACAACACAGGAGAAATTACAGATTCTCGCTGATGCGGCAAAATATGATGTGGCATGTACGTCAAGTGGTTCCAGCCGCCGTGGAAAGAAAGGAGAACTCGGCAATACAGAGGCATGCGGCATCTGTCACAGTTTTGCAGCGGACGGAAGATGTATTTCTTTATTAAAGATTCTGATGACAAATCATTGTGCCTATGATTGTAAATATTGCATTAATCGTGCAAGTAACGATGTGAAACGGGCAACATTTACACCCGAAGAGATCTGTGAACTGACGATTGAGTTTTATAGGCGTAACTATATAGAAGGTCTTTTCTTAAGCTCCGGAGTTTTGAAAAATCCGACAATACACGATGGAAAAGATGTGTGAGACTTTACTGCTGCTTCGCACAAAATATCATTTAACGGATATATCCATGTGAAGACGATTCCGGGAGCTTCGGATGAACTTCTTGCCGCAGCGGGATATCTGGCCGACCGTATCAGTGTGAATCTGGAACTTCCGACGGAAGAGAGTCTTCGGACTCTTGCACCGAATAAGACAATGAAGACAATCCTTAATCCTATGGGAAAGGTTCAGAATACAATTGCTGCACACCGGATGGCTATCGGAAAGACAGCATATATGGAAAGAAGCAGGGGAAATCAACTGTTAAATAACGGCATTTTTTCGGAAATATCCAAAAGGAATTATCGGGAAGCTGGAAGAAAAAAGAAGACAGACAGGCTGTCGGATGGAAAGGACGGAACGCTGTCTTCTCAAAAAGAAATGGGGACATTGGATGGACTCCTTACATGGGACAACGCATATCAGTTAGCACCCCGTGATATGTCAAGATTAAAGCGTAATTTTGCACCTGCCGGGCAGAGTACACAGATGATCATCGGTGCGACGGGGGAAAGTGACTATACATTATTGCAGACGACCCAGCAGTTGTATCAGGGTTTTGATCTGAAACGAGTGTTTTACTCAGCATATATTCCGCTGAATGAGGATGCCGCACTGCCGGGGCTCGGAACACCGGCACCGCTTTTGCGTGAACACCGCCTCTATCAGGCAGATTGGCTGCTTAGATTTTATGGATTCCAGGCAGATGAATTATTGTCGGAAGAAAAGCCGGATTTCAATGAACTGATCGATCCAAAGTGCGACTGGGCATTACGCCATCTCGAACAATTTCCCGTGGAAGTAGAGACTGCAAGTTATGCAAGACTGCTTCGGGTACCGGGAATCGGTCCAAAATCCGCCAGCCGGATCACATATGCAAGACGGTATGGAAGAATGGATTTTGCAAGCTTAAAGAAGATGGGTGTGGTACTTAAGAGGGCCCACTATTTTATTACCTGTGGGGGAAAACAGATGCATCATACACCGATTGAAGCGTCGTATATTACAAGACAACTGGTCAGTGTAGATAAGAAAGACGTATGGAATATAGAACATTCCAATGAATCTTATGTGCAATTGTCATTGGCGGACTTTGGGATTGGGTAGAAAATTATGAAGATATATACTTGTAAGGATCGTCTGGAGGACATTATGACCTGTATCTATGATGCCTGGTCAGAAGCATTACGGATCGGTCATGATCAGATACAATTAAAGAAAGAACCGATATTACAGCAGACAATGTTTGATGAATATGTCCATGTAGACGGGGATAATGTGAAAGCAGAAAAAGTAATCCGTTCCGTTCGCAGGGATATTTCCGATGAAGCATATCTGGATGTATATTATGCAACCCTTTCTGCAGAAGAAGATGCGTTACAGGCAATCTATAATTTTCTGCGTGTCGGATTCGCAGTGGGAAGTAAGGTACTGGAACAGTATTCGAATCCTCATGTGATGCGCATATTGGAACTTCGGCGGAAAGTTGGTAATGAAAGCCATCATTTTAATGAATTTGCACGATTCCAGTCGCTGGGCAGAAAGGTCTATGTCAGTCATCTGGAACCAAAAAGTGATGTGATCATGCTGGTTGGCAGACATTTTGCGGACCGGATGCCATCAGAACATTGGATGATCATAGATGATAACCGGAAAACAGCATGCGTACATCCAAAAGACGGAACAAACTATCTGCGTTATCTGACGGATGACGAATTTGAGTCACTTCGTAAAACAGAACAGTATGAAGATGAATATACAGAGATGTGGAAGACGTTTTTTCAGGCGGTTGCGATCAAAGAGAGGGAGAATTATGTGTGTCAGCGGAATTTGTTCCCAATCTGGAAGAGGAAGCATGCGGTGGAATTCAGAGCGCCAAAGATATGAGTATAAAAATGTTCCTTTATATCTTAACATAATATAGTATAATGAAAAACATAGAATAATGAATCCTGAAAGAAATATCTGTCAGGAAGAGAATCATTGAAAGGGGAACAAATCAATGCAGCAAAATTTAAAAGTGTTAATGTTAAATGGAAGTCCACGGGCTAATGGCAATACATCTGTTGCATTAAAAGAAATGGAACAGATATTTAAAGATAACGGAATCAAGACAGAGATCATACTGGTCGGCAATAAAGATATTCGTGGCTGTATCGCCTGTGGTTCCTGCTATGAAAAAGGCAAATGTGTATTTGAGATATGGTAAATGAACTGGTACCAAAGTTTGAAGAAGCCGATGGACTGGTAGTGGCAAGCCCGGTATATTATGCCTCAGCGAATGCGACACTGATTGCCTGTCTTGACCGTTTGTTCTACAGCAGTCATTTTGACAAGACGATGAAAGTCGGAGCAAGTGTTGTATGTGCGAGACGTGGAGGTTGTTCAGCAACATTTGATGAATTGAACAAGTATTTTACGATCTCTGGAATGCCGGTTGCATCAAGCCAGTATTGGAACAGCATTCATGGATGTATGCCGGGGGAGTCAGAGCAGGACGGAGAAGGAAAACAGACAATGCGTACACTTGCAAGAAATATGACATTCTTGATGAAGAGTATTGCGCTTGGAAAAGAACAGTTCGGATTACCGGAAAGGGAAGAACAAATTGCGACACATTTTATACGGTAATGGGATCGGAGAAAAGCAAATGACAGATACACATATTTCAGAAAGATATGATTTTAGAAACATAAAACAGAACGAAGCAGAAGAAGCAGCAGAGATTGAAAGAATCTGCTTTCCACCGAATGAAGCCTGTTCTAAGAAGCATATGAAAGACCGTGTTGACGGAATTGCAGATTTATTTCTGGTAGCGATTGATAAAGAAAATGGAAAGATGGCAGGTTTTTTAAACGGACTTGCAACGGATGATGAGATATTAAAGGACGAGTTCTTTACAGATGCCAGTCTGCATAACCCGGAAGGCAAGAATATCATGCTTCTGGGACTGGATGTACTGCCGGAATACCGCAGTCAGGGACTTGCAAGAGACTGGTACGTCGGTATCTCGAAAGAGAATGGGGAAGGGGAAGAAAAGAGATTATCCTTACCTGTCTGGAATCGAAGGTAGCGATGTATGAGAAATTCGGATTTAAAGATAAAGGAATCGCGCAGTCAACCTGGGGCGGGGAAGAATGGCATGAGATGAGTGTAAGAATTTAATTACCGAAGCACTTGGAAGAATCAAAGGGAAAGATTTTGCAGAAGTATTGCAGAATCTTTCCTTTTGTGTTATTGTAAATTAACTTTAAAGAAAAGTTTCTATATTCCTAAAAATTCTAAGCCCGAGGGCATCTCATTTCGGTATTTCAAATTCGAAACAATTATCCGATATGAAGACAAAGTAACTAATAATTTTATATTGCTGGGATACAAGGAGGAGCTGTCTATGATGAATAAGCTGCAACAGTATTTTCCGATGATTCGGACAAAAGAAGAAGTTTTAAAAGAAATTGAGAATAATTCAAAGCTGAAAGAAATCTATGAAAATTGGCAAGAAGATGAAAGAGAAGAATTTCTGGCTTTTGTAACAGGAACAAAAGGTGTAAAAATGATGTATGATTTCATTAGTAAAGCTATTTTGAATCCAGAAATTTATGAAGAAAGAGTAGAAGAATTTTTATCGTTGTTGCTTCAACAGAAAGTGAAAATACTTGAAGTACTGCCGAATGAAGAGACGGGACTTTCGGATGGGTATTCTATTTTGATTATGGATATCGTGGTAGAATTAGAAAACGGAAGTATTGTCAATCTGGAGATACAAAAGAATGGTTATATGTTTCCGGGAGAACGAAGTGCATGTTATTCTGCAGATTTGTTATTGCGTCAATACAGAAGAGTACGCAAAAAGAATAAACAAGAAGGAAAGAAAACAAAATCATGTTATAGAGATATAAAAGATGTATACACGATTGTCTTGTTTGAAACAAGTCCATCACAGTTACACAAATTTAGAGATGTATATTTACATCATTTTGAACAGAAATCAGATACAGGAGCGGAAATGAATCTTCTACAGAAATATTTATTTGTAACGCTTGACAACTTTCGTAGTATTAAGCACAATAAAAGTAGTAAGATGATTATAAATAATCGGCTGGAAGCATGGCTTGCGTTTATGTGTATGGATGAGCCGGATGATATTCTGAGTATCATAGAAAAATATTCGGATTTTAAAGAAATGTATGAACAAATCTATGTGATCTGCCGTGATTTAGATGAGGTGATGGGAATGTTTTCAAAAGAATTACAGGAACTGGACCGGAATAGTGTAGACTGATGGTAGATGAGATGCAGAAGGATCTGGATAAGACAAGAGAAGAACTGGAAGAATCAAAGATGGAAATAGAAGAGAAAGATCAGCAATTAAAAGAAAATAAATTACAATTAAAAAAAATGCAGGAAGAATTAGAACAATGGAAGAAAATGTATCAGCAAGAGAATAAATAGACAAGAACACAGGAGGTTATTAACGTGAGAAAAATAGTAAATATAAATACCACATCAACAAAAGAAGAACAGTTAAAAGACCTGATAACATCCATCCAACAAGTAAAAGATTCTCTGGTAAATATACTGGATGAATATGAAGAAGACGGTGAAGCGGATAAAGCAGACACTCTGACGGAAGCGTTGGATGCATTGGAAGATGCATACGATGTGGTTAATGATGTACTGTTAGATGACTGATAAAATAATAAAAAATAGTCTGGAAAGCTATAGTCTGAAATCAGAATCATTTTTCTGAATGGTATTGACGATGAGCGGATGCAGGGATATTACATCGGTAATGTAATTGTACTGGATAAAACTGGAATCGATCAGTTCATCTATCAACATAAAATCATCTAGTTCTGTTAAGTCAAAAAAAGTCTCTGTTTCAATACCTTCTACCGGAAGAAGTGCCATTATTTTTCAAGATGGAGAGTTTTTCTTCTGTAAGGCTGCCCAGGTGGAACAGATCTGTCATTACATTCAGGATATGTTCCATTACTATGTGAGAACGTCTGGAGCAGGAGTTTCTTTTCCATTGAAAAAGTCCAGCATACTGGCAGGGGACATTCTGGAGGCTTGCATTTGTCTGGCCAGAAGTTCGATGCCGTAGGTGTGACGGGCAATCTTATCAAAAATCTGCAAGAGAATCATATCATCGCCAGATTGTAGAGGACGTTTATAAAATTTCTGAAACAAAGCAATAAGATCTTCCGGATTGTCCATTGGATGAATGGAAAGTTCCTGATATCCATCTTTTTCACGACTGATACGGGTAGTGAAAATTACAGAATATGGTCCCTCCAGAAGTTCCTGTGTGCGTTCATCTTCGGCATCAAAATTGTCGATGATAAGAAGTGTATGTTTATCACAGTGTTCTTTTAAATAATTCAGCTTTTTATAATAATAAGTTTCCCGTGCCTGAGGAGTTGTAAGGTCTTGTTTCTCATTTTCCAGACCATGGATGAGAAGAAACTGATCTGTGATGATCATATCTTCCAGCGTACTGTTGTAAGTGAACCAGAGAATGGTTCGGTATTCGTTCTGAAATTTCAGTCCATATTGTCTGGCAAGTTCACTTTTTCCAATGCCACCGGTTCCGCATAAAAATAATTTATTGTTGTCGCTATGAAGTAAACGGTATATTTCGTTAAGTTCAGATGCCCGGCCAACAAATTTGTGTTGTGTACAAGGGTGGTACTGTGTATGCTCTGAACCTGAACGACCGGTTGGGCATTGTTGTTCCATTCACTGCTTTGAATCCAATAAGAAATTCTGGATACAAGGGCATTGATACGGTCTTCTTCTGGCGGTTCGGTACCATCCAGAAAATGAATCCGTCCAAGGTAATACCGGACATCATCCGATATTTCCCTGTTATCGGTTCGGAAAGGTAATAGGCGGATGGATTCATGTTGATGGAACCGGTTAAAAGCACAGTCAATTTCATTGAGTACATGGGCAGAATGAGAAGATTGCTCATTCATAACCAGAAGGAAGACTTTGCATGTATTGATTGCTTTAACAATATCTCCGGCATAGCTTGAATCTACATCCCGTGGGGCATACCAGCATTTGATTCCGTGACTTTCCAGTGCCGCTACAATATGTTCCACAAGTTCAGCAGATGAGTTTCGGTGATAACTGATAAATACGTCGTGCTGCATAAAAGCACCTCGTTTCTGTATTGATAATAATTCTATTTTAGCATATGACAAACAACGGGGAAACTGTAACAACGGTGAAACCAAGGAAGTGGGACATTGACGTCCCACTCCTTTTGATATAAACTATTATCTATATGTCTATAGTAAAATATAGACGTTATATTATAGTTAAAAGAGTAAGGAGAGTACATACGAATGAAGAGTTTTTATGAGTGGTACAGAAAACACATCACCGGTGCGATTTTCGGCGGATTGATCCTCGGAATCCTGACCGGACTGTTTTTGGCGGGACGGTTTAAAGTGGTTCTGACTGCAACGAGTGTACTGGGAAGCATCTATATGAGTGCATTGAACATGATGATCTTCCCGCTGGTATTCTGTTCGATAGTAATGGGTATTGCAAGCATCGGAAGTGCCAGGACGACAGGTAAGATCACAGGAGCGGCAATGCTGTTCTTCCTGTGCACCACAGCGTTGGCAAGTTTTGTCGGACTGATCATTCCGAGACTGATCCGTCTTGGAAAAGGTGTCAGCTTTAAGATGGCTACATCTGATATTCAGGCAACAAAGATGGACAGTATATTAGATACAGTGAAAGGACTGATTCCTTCCAATCCGGTGTCTGCATTTGCAGAGGGTAATATGCTGCAGGTGCTGGTATTTGCACTGATCATGGGCTTCACATTGATCGCGATCGGAGAAAAAGGAGAGCCATTATTAAAGGTAATTGATTCGTGCAACGAAGCATGCCTGAAGATTATCAGTACGGTTATGTATTTCACACCGATCGGAGTATTCTGTACGATCGTCCCTGTCGTAGAGGCAAATGGAACAAAGACGATCGTATCACTGGCTACACAGCTGATTATCTTATATGTTGCGTTCTTTGGATTTGCATTTGTTGTATATGGCGGTGCAGTAAGCATTCTCGGAAAGACAAGTCCGGTGAAGTTCTTCAAAGCGATCATGCCGGCAGCACTGAATGCATTTGGTACATGCTCAAGTTCAGCAACGATTCCTCTCAGCAAAAGTTGTGTGGAAGATGAGCTGGGCGTACCGAATCAGATATCCAGTATCACAATTCCGCTTGGAGCAACTGTTAACATGGACGCAGTATCAATCCTGATGTCGTTTTATGATCATGTTTTTTGCAAATGCATGTGGCGTACATGTCAGTATTCCGATGATGATCATCATCCTTCTGGCGAATGTTCTTCTGTCAGTTGGAACACCGGGAATCCGGGAGGAGCAATCGCATCGTTTGCGGCACTGGCAACAATGGCAGGTCTTCCGGCCGGAGTCATGGGTGTGTATATCAGCATCAATACATTATGTGACATGGGAGCAACCTGTGTGAATGTAATCGGTGATATGGCCGGATGTGTCGTACTGAAAGAGAAGATTGAGATTGAAAAATAAAATGAAAACCTCAGAAAAACAAAATATATTAACAAGAACCTGGGTGGTTGCAGCACTGGCGTGTGTCTGCTGCATCTTATGGGGCAGCGCAATTCCCGTGATCAAGACAGGCTACCGGATCCTGGCAGTCGATTCAGCGGACACTGCAAGTCAGATTGTCTTCGCCGGTATCCGGTTTGCATTGGCTGGAATTCTGGTGTTAGTATTTGCATCTATCCGTGAAAAACATATGGTTCTTCCGGATGGAAAAGTATTCCGCTATGCGATTCCTGTCTGTTTTGCGCAGACCTTTGTCCAGTACTTTTTCTTCTACATCGGAGTGGCACATACCTCCGGTGTAAAAGGCGGAATTATCACTGGTCTTGGAAATTTTATCGCAATTTTAATGGCATGTCTGATAGTAAGAAATGAAAAGATGACAGGCAGAAAACTTGCCGGTTGTGTTCTCGGATTTGCAGGAGTCGTGATCATCAACATGGCAGGCGGCTCTATGGATATGGGCTTCAGACTGACAGGAGAAGGCTTTGTGCTGATCGCACAGTTGTCCTATGGAGCATCCACCGTACTGATCAATATTTTCTCCCAAAAAGTATCACCGGTTATATTAAGCGGATGTCAATTCTTCATGGGTGGCGTCTTGCTGTTTGTAGTAGGAATCCTCATGGGTGGACATCTGGATCACATGTCTGTTGCAGGAGCGGTATTGATCCTGTACCTGGCGATGGTATCGGCTGTAGCATATACACTCTGGTCAGTTCTGCTGGCACATAATGAAGTGTCAAAAGTAGCAATCTTTGGATTTGTCAATCCGCTTTGCAGTGTGGTGTTATCGGCACTGGTTCTTGGAGAAGTAAGCCAGGCATTTAATGCGAGAAGTCTGATCGCACTGATTCTGGTATGTGCGGGAATTTATATTGTGAATTATAAAAATAAAAAGTAGATTGCAGAGGACATCTTAAAAAAACCGTAATGAAATGTGAATAAAGCAAGAGGCTGAAAAGTTCTTTCTAAAAAGAATTTTTTCAGCCTCTTTTGCATGTCAGCGATATAGAGTTTACAATTTCCCTTCCGGAATCTTACTGATAATCGTTTTATAAATTCTGATCAAAAATGTCATAGACACAATAAATGATATTACTTCCGCAATCGGGAAAGACCACCATACAACGTGCAGTCCGCCGATCTTAGACAGGATATAAGCAGCAGGGATCAGTACAACCAGCTGACGCATGATAGATACGATCATGCTGAATACTGCTTTACCGAGTGCCTGGAATACGGTACCGGCAATGATACAGAACCATGCGATCAGGTAGTGTATACCGATGATACGAAGTGCCGGAACACCAATCTTCAGCATGTCAGCAGATGCGTTGAACATTCCAAGTAATACCTGTGGAATACCTTCAAAACAGAGGAATCCGACAAAAGTAAGGCAGAATGCAGTTGTCAGACTGATCCGGATCGTCCGGATCATACGTTTTCTCTGCTGTGCACCGTAGTTGTAGGCAATGATCGGTGTGATACCATTATTCAGTCCGAATACCGGCATGAAGAAGAAGCTTTGAAGCTTAAAGTATACACCGAATACGGCAGTTGCGGTAGAAGAGAATTCGATCAGGATGCGGTTCATCGAATAGGTCATGATCGATCCGATAGACTGCATAATAATAGACGGAATACCAACGGCATAAATGTGTCCGATCAGGCTTATGTCCGGACGGAATCCATTAAAGCTTAAGGATACTTCATGGTTATATTTGTGATTGCAGGTTCCGGCTACGATGCCGGCTACGCACTGTCCGATGACGGTGGCAACGGCAGCTCCGGTTACCCCCATCTTCGGGAATCCGAGAAGTCCGAAGATCATAATCGGGTCAAGGATGATATTGGTGATGGCACCGCATAACTGAGAAGTCATACTGAAGATTGTTCTTCCGGTAGAAGTCAGTAATCGTTCAAAGAAAATCTGTGTAAACAAACCAAAAGAAAAGATCATAACTGTACTCAGGTAATCAATTCCAAGATTCATGATCTCGACATCTGCATTTCCAATCTGGCTTGCATAGAACGGTTTTACAATCGTAAAGCCAAGGATTAAAAATATAATGTAACTGATGGCATAGATAAATGCTGCATTATCAGCAATCTTATTCGCTTTTTTAAAGTTGCGCTCTCCCAGGGACTTGGAAAGGAGTGCGTTCATGCCGACGCCGGTACCGGTAGCTACCGCGATCAGAAGTGTCTGAAGCGGAAAAGCCAATGAAACGGCAGTCAGCGCATTTTCCGATAATTTTGCTACGAAGATACTGTCAACGATGTTATAAAGTGCCTGTACCAACATGGAAATCATCATTGGCAGGGACATGTTAAATACTAATTTTCCGACGGGCATGGTTCCCATCTTGTTCTCTGCTATGGGAGCAGATGATTGATTTTTACTCATAAATCTCTTTCCTCCACAGTGACGCCGGTAAACCAGAGCGCCTGTTCATACAATTTCATTCTGTCTGTTATCAGACCCAAAAATATATATTAACATGAATGCAGAAAGGATTCAATCATTTGAATGCTGGATCGGACGATATTCGTAGCTTGGTATAAAATCCTTCTTGTCATATAACGTATCATAATATTGGAAGATACGATCCATTACTTTTGAGATCTGTGTCTCATCCGGTTCATACAGAATGAGCAGATACTGCATAGAACTGTAGCGGGTACAGATGTCTACCCTGCGGATTTTTTCATGAATGGCCTGTTCCATACATGCAAGGGCCTGTTCTCTGTTTTCCGTATGTGTGACAGATCCGGGCGCGGTGTCAATTGTGACCATTATAAGGAAACAGTGATGTTTATAGCGCTCATTGAGATGGTTCATGTATTCATATATTTTTGCAAATTCCCGATAATCAAGGTTCAGGCACCATTGTAACGGCCACTTTCGCTCAGAGCATGGGCAATTAATCCTAGATCTTTGCCGGTCACTTCATTTTCGGAAAGATCCAGTTCCATCTGCTGATAGAAGAAGAATCCCTGCTTTCCGTTTTGTTTTACATGATAGAGTGCTCTATCGGCTTTGGAATAGCAATCTTCAAAAGGTTCGCCCTTTGCACTCAGATATATCCCGCGGAGATAGAAGCATATTGGATCTCAGGGTCTTTTGAGGTGGCATGTTCGAATTTTTCAAAAAGATCCTGAATGAATGCTGTCACCTGTTCCTTGTCTGTTTCAGGAATGAAGAGCAGGAACTCATCACCGCCGAGACGGCATACGATAGAATTCGGCGAGACTTCCGTAAGAAGCGTACCGAGAACTTTCAGTGCTCTGTCACCTGCTTTATGTCCATGGATATCATTGATCTTTTTCAGATTGTCCATATCTATGAAGATGAGGCATCCGCTATATTGCTGCATGAATTGTGCAGTGAGCTTTTCACCTCTGCTCCGCATCGGAAGTCCGGTGAGGAAGTCAAAGCTTTCACTGTCTTCCTGCGTCTGTAGCTTAGACATGACATTTGAAACGAAATTTTCAATCTCATTTTCAATAAATGGAAGTTCCGGATCATCCTCTGAGAATTCACAGTGTTCACAGATCTGACTCTGTCATCGCAAAGCAGTTTCAGGAAGATGTCTGCAAGCTCCGGATCAAACTGAATGCCTCTGTTGTTCTCAATTTCTTCAAAAATCTTTTCCGGCGGAAGTGCATTCCGGTAGATTCTCCTGGAATTCATGGCATCGTAACTGTCGGCAATAGCTACGATGCGGGCAGAAAGCGGAATGTCCTCTCCGGCAAGTCCGTCCGGATAACCTGTTCCATCATAATGTTCATGATGTGAACGGGCGACTTCGGCAACATGAGGGATCAGAGAAATGTTTTTTAGAATTTCGGCACCGATAACAGTGTGTTCTTTGATAACGGAATATTCTTCCGGTGTAAGGCGGGCAGGCTTGTTCAAGAGCATATCCGGGATACCGATTTTGCCGATGTCATGTAAGTGTGCGGCATATTTCAGATTCATGATCTCTTCGGAACTCCATCCAAGTTCACCTGCGATCAGGGCGGCATATTCAGCAACGCGGTGAGAGTGCCCGCGGGCATATTCATCCTTTGCTTCAATCGTAGTAGAAAGAGTCTGGATCATCTGAAGGGATACTTTCTCCAGCTGACGTTTCCGTTTGGCCAGTTCTTTTTTCTGACGCCGGAGTTCATCATATGTATATTTCCTGCGGTGCGAAGCACATTTAAAGAGAAAAGAATTATCATACCGATTCCGACAAATATACCGGAGAGAGATACAACAAAATAAGTAGAGATCCCTTCGATCATGACAGAGACAGTAGCAGCAAGCAGCCCAATGAATGCAAGCAGATTCCGGCGCTTTTTATCTTTCTTTATATCCAGTGCAAATGTGAACAGCACTGCAAATACCGTAAGAAGGAGGATGGCATGAGACACAAAAAGCGTCTCGATATAATCAAGAATTCCTGTAAGATGCAGAATGGTACTGATGATGAAATTAAAAATTGCAAGCCATCCGATCGGAAGATAGAGTCTGCGGTATTTTCTATGCTGTACCTGATCGGCATAAAAGAGTACCGGAAGAGGGGAGAGCATGAGAATAATAAAGCACAGGGTGGCAAGTGCTGAGGAGTGCGGAACCAGAAGCTGGCGGAATTTTGATTCGCCGAGCATCCAGATCGATCCCATAAGCATGCACCATCCCAGATATTCCATGTCGAATTTGGTATGATAGATAAGTCCGAGCATGATACTGAAGATAATGGTTATCACACTTGCAAACAACAGGAAGAATGCAATGATTGTTTCCATACCGTATTGTGTGAACAGGAATTCCCATATATCGGTCTTATCACCGCAATATACCGTATTGACAACACCGGAGTATTGTTTGGTATTGGTGCGTAATTCGATACGCAGTTCTTTACCGGCATCTGCATCAGATGTCTTACAGAAAACATAACGGCTCGTAGAATTTTTGCCGGCAAGGCGGGTGTCTTTGGTGTCGTATTCGGAACGAAGTTTCCCATCAATATAAAAACGTACACTCTGTAAAGAAGAACGGACAGCTAATGTATTACTGTCGTAATCTTCTGGTAACGTAGAGGTGATCACCATAGTATCCTCCGGTGATACGGAATATCGTCCCGGAACGGTAATCTTTTCGGAACTGCCGTCGGATTTCTGCCAGGTGAACGAACCATGGTAAACTGGCATATCGGACACTTCATTTATGTCTCTTTCGTTGGTTCCGAATGCCTGAAGGATGAGAAACCAGACGAGTATGCCGGACATAAGAAGATAAAATAAATATCGTATTTTGTATTTTGTATGTATAGTTCTTTTGTCATGTCAGTCCTCCTGGAAGTACGCTGTGATTACAGTTCAAAAAAGTCTTTGATCTGATTCAGAATAATGTCCATCAGCGTATGCGCGCCTCAATGCCAGCCCATGCGATATGTGGTGTAATTAACAATTTGCGGCTGTCTTTGATCTGAAAAAGTGGATTCTGTTCACTCATCGGCTCCTGGCATAAGACATCCAGACCGGCGGCAGCAATCTCATCCGTTATCAAAGCATCATATAAGTCCTGCTCTACAACGATCGGTCCACGTCCGAGATTCAAAAAGATGCAGGATTTTTTTCATCTTTGCAAATGCATCTTTTATCTAGAAGATTTTCAGTATATTCATTCAGGGGAGCATGGACAGAGATGATATCTGAAGTAGTAAGCAGTGTATCAAAATCAACCTGAGTGTATCCGTTCTGGGCAGGTTGTCCGGAAGCAGAATAATAGATTACATGAGCGCCAAACGCCTCTGCAATCTGGCAACACGGTGTCCGATAGCACCAAGCCCGATGATGCCCCATGTCTTGCCATTAAGTTCTGAAAAATGTTCGGAAAAATGAGTAAAACAGGTGTCATTGATATAATTTCCATTTTTTACATAATCGTCATAATAACGCAGCTTTTCAAGAAGATAGAAGAGCATGGCAAATGTATGCTGGGTTACTGTTTCGGTGGAATATCCGGCAACATTGCGCCAGGCAATGCCGCGGGAAGCCAGATAGTCTTTATCCAGATTATTGGTTCCGGTAGCAGTAACACAGACAAGCTTCAGATGCGCTGCGGTATGGATTGTCTGTTCGTTAACAGGAACTTTATTGATAATCAGAACGTCTGCGTCCTTGACCCGTTCAGGTGCTTCTTCCGGTGTGGTAAAGTCGTATCTGGTGACCTCCCAAGTGCGTCGAATCCGGAAAGGTCAATATCATCACCGATTGTTTTGCGTTCTAAAAATACAATTTTCATAATAAGTTCATCCTTCATAATGAAATCACTGCTTTACCGGATACAGATATATACCATATAGGCAGCATATAAGATAAGCATGATGATTCCTCCTTGCGGTTGAGTTCTTTTGAAGTCCATGCAAAGATCAGAGTTATCACACTGATCACGATCAGACAGCAATGTCGATCATGTTATCCCAGGCGAAAGCCACCGGACTGATTGCTGCGGCAACACCGAGTACAAGAAGAATGTTAAAGATATTGGAACCAATGACATTTCCGAGCGCCATATCGACTTCATCTTTTCTGGCGGCAACAATGGAAGTGACAAGTTCCGGAAGGCTTGTACCCATGGCAATAATGGTAAGTCCGATCAATGTCTGGCTGAGTCCAAGGCGGACTGCGATCGCAGAAGCTCCGTCGACGACAAAATCGCCGCCGTACTTGATCGCGATCATACCTCCAAGAATGAAAATGAGACATTTCCATGCCGGAAGGAGATTGATATGTGAGGTAACCTGTTCAATCTCTTCTTCGGAAAGAGAGATTCTTTCTTCTTGTATAGAAGAAATAGCATCAGGTGTTGATTTACGGCGAGCTCTTTTGACTGAGCGGATCATCCAGAGCAGATATCCGGTAAATATTATAAGAAAGAGAATTCCATCGATTCGTCCGAGTGTCATACCCAGATATCCAAGCAACAGTAAAAGTCCTGCACAGAAGATAGATAATGGGAATTCTTTCTGTAAAGTACTTTTCTGAACGGCAAGCGGAACAAATAAAGTACAGACACCGCATACTACCAGCAGATTAAAAATATTAGAGCCAACCGCATTGCTGATGGCAAGGGAATTATTGCCGGTCAGGGAAGCAGTTACACTGACTGCACATTCCGGAAGGCTGGTACCCATGGCTACGATGGTCATGCCGATGATCATGGAAGGATCCGGAGCCGCTTTGCTACGCAGAACTGCTTCTACAAAGAAGTCGGCACCTTTGATCAACAGGACAAATCCGACGATTAATATAATGAGTGATTTTAATAATTGCATGTGATTCTCCTTTTTTCCGTTTTTAAACAGATATTAACAGCCGACAAAGGCTGTCTCCTTGTAATTGTACCATAAAATCAAACAAAGAGGAAACAAGTGCCAGTGTTAATGTATATAAATTATTCTTTCCAAACGCACGGATTTACTGTATATTTATATGGAAAATAAAACAAGAAGGAGAAATACAAGTATGTTAAGTATGGTCATTGACAGCATTAGTTCATTCATGTACAGTAAATTGCTGGTCATTATGTTAATCGGAACTGGTGTGTATTTTACGATCCGGACGAAATTTCCGCAGGTGCGGCTGTTTCGCAGCGCCTGCAAAGCGGTAATGGAGAAACCGGATGATGAAGATGCAGTCTCTTCTTTTCAGGCACTGATGGTCTCCACTGCATCGAGAGTTGGAACAGGAAATATCGTAGGAGTATCGTCTGCAATCTGTATCGGGGGATTTGGAGCCGTATTCTGGATGTGGGTGATCGCAATTATTGGAAGCGCATCTGCGTTCGTGGAGAGTACATTGGCGCAGATTTATAAGAAAAAGGGTGAGGACGGAACATGTTACGGAGGACCGGCGTATTACATAGAGGCTGCACTTCGGTGCAGACCGCTGGCAATTGCATTCTGTATTGCCATGATCGCGACATATGCATTTGGATTTAATATGCTGGCATCTTATAACCTGCAGTCTACATTTGCAGGATTTTCTTTTTATCATGCAGATGTGACACCGTGGATCATCGGAGGGATTCTGGCAGTTCTGACAGGATGGTGTCTGCTGGGCGGCGGTTCACGTATTATAAAAGTAACTTCGATGCTGGTACCGGTTATGGGTGTGGCATATATTGTGGTGGCTTTGATCGTGGTTGTGATCAATATCAGATATATTCCAGATGTGTTTGCAACGATTTTCAGGGAAGCATTTGACTTTCAGGCAATCTTTGGTGCATTTGCCGGATCTGCCATGATGCAGGGAATCCGCCGGGGATTATATTCAAATGAAGCGGGGATTGGTTCTGCACCAAATGCGGCTGCATCGGCAAATGTCACGCACCCGGTCAAGCAGGGACTGGTTCAGATGTTATCGGTGTTCATTGATACCTTATTATTATGTACGGCAACCGCTATGATGTGTATGTCATCCGGGGTAGCCCCGTCGGAAGCATTGCAAGGAGCACCATGGGTACAGGTTGCATTGCAGGAATCACTCGGAACGTTTGGTCCTGTATTTATTACGGTGTCTATGGTATTATTTGCATTTACAACACTGCTCGGTAATTGCTTTTACTGCGATAATCTGCTGACATATATTCATAAAAGTCAGCCCGGACGGCATTTCATGATGGCATTCCGTGTGGTATGTGCGCTTGTTGTATTCATGGGAGCCGGAATGGAGATGTCTATGCTATGGAATATCGCAGATGTGTTAATGGGAGTGATGGCGATGATTAATATTCCGGTGATCATCCTCTTATCCAATACGGCACTGAAAGCACTCGGTGATTATGAAAAACAGCTGAAAAAGGGTATGAATCCGGTATTTAAGAGTACGGATATCGGAATGAAAGAGAAAATGGATTGCTGGGAGTAGAGGAGGTGACAGCTATGTATTATGTACCGGACGGAACAAAGGAATGCGGATATTACGAATGTAAGAAATGCGGGAATCGTTTTCTGTCCCTGCAGACGATGAAACGGATCCCGTGTCCGGACTGCGAGCAGGAGATCGATTACGAGATCGGACCGGATGAATCTCTGGAAGATGTGCTGGATACGGCAGAACTTCTGCAGAAGATCGAAGGCACAGAAGAAGTTGCGAAGATGGATGCGCTTCTGAGCCTGGCGATTACCGGCGGGGATTGTAATTGGATTTAATTGGGATTTAATTTATTAACGTAGTTGGCCTCTCGATCCTTGAAGAAAACAGTATAAAGTGGTTCTGGTTCAGGTTCCATGCTCTAAGAAAAACTAAGAGAGCCAGAATCTCCTAAAAGCAAAGGAACTACGCTCAAACTCGGCGTTCGCCTCAAACACGTTCGCTTCGTTCCTTTAACGGAGATTCTGACTCTCTAACTACTACTGAATTAACTCTTCCGCATGTTTAAGCGCGGCTGATATATTTGGACAGAAATTCTCACGTCCAACCAAATCTACGAATCCGGATTTTTTCATAACATTCAGAGGCTGTTTATTTACATGCGAGAATACCAGTGTAATTCCTTTATTTTCACATACCTTTGTAAGATTGAATAATGCGTTCATAGCAGTACTGTCAATTGCAGGAACGCTTCGCATACGAAGAACCAGACAGCGTGTAAAGTCTTTGACAACAATGTGTTCGATTGCATCTGCAGCGCCGAAGAATAATGGTCCGGTGATTTCGTAGACACGGATCTGCAATGGCAGTTCCTTCAGTTGTGCATCAACATCCGGGGTGTCATCATCTACATAGACCCAGCTGTCTACATGAGTTTCTTCGCTCATACGTTTGATGAAGAGGAGACATGCAAGTACCATACCGGTCTCAATCGCAACCACCAGATCAAACAGGATGGTCAGAAGGAATGTGGTGAACAATACAATGATGTCGCTCTTCGGAGCGGTGCGCACCAGATGGGTGAATGTACGCCACTGGCACATATTATAGGCAACGATGAACAGGATCGCTGCAATAGTCGGCATCGGGATCATTCCGGCAAATGGCATCAGGACAACAAGTACGATGACCAGTGTGACGGAGTGGACTATTCCGGCAACGGGTGTACGTCCGCCGTTTTTGATATTGGCAGCAGTTCTTGCAATTGCACCTGTGGCAGGGATTCCTCCAAATAAAGCAGAAGCAATATTACCTGCACCCTGTGCAACCAGTTCCATGTCGGAACGGTGCTTCCCGTTGATCATTCCGTCTGCAACAACGCAGGAAAGAAGTGATTCGATGGCAGCAAGTACAGCAATGGTAAATGCATTTGGAATCGCATTCTGGACAATCTGTACATTAACCTCCGGCAGATGGAATGAAGGAAGGGAATTGCTGATCGTGTAAAGATTCCCAATCGTGGAGACCTTAAGCGGCAGGAATTGTACCATCAGGCTTCCGACAATAACGGCGATCAGCGATCCCGGAATTCTCTTTAAGAGCATCGGTGAGATGATCAGGATCGCGAGACTTACGATTCCGACGATTAAGGCATCTGTGTTTATCGTAGAGATATTTTCTGCAAATGCTTTGAATTTTTCGGTCGTTTCGATTGGTTTTACGCCGGCGGGATAAGTTATGCCGAAGAAATCTTTCAATTGCCCGATCACGATCGTAACTGCAATTCCTGAAGTGAAGCCCGTTGTGATCGTATATGGAATGAATTTGATCAGGCTTCCAAAATGGCAGAATCCCATCAGGATCAGAAAGATACCTGCAAGGATGGTTGAAATCACAAGTCCGTCTAACCCGTCTTTTGCAACGATACCTGCAACGATAGTTGCAAATGCAGCAGTAGGTCCGGCAATCTGGACACTGCTTCCGCCAAGTGCAGAGATGACAAATCCTGCAACAATCGCAGTGAAGATTCCGGCTTCCGGTCCGACACCAGATGCAAGTGCAAGTGCTATGGACAGCGGAAGTGCAATGATTGCGACAATGATTCCTGCGGTCACATCTTTTACAAACTGGGAACGGTCGTAAGATTTCAGTGAAGTCAGTAACATTGGTTTTAATGAGTTCATGTGTTGATTTTACCCTCTCTCTCTTTTTTATTCCTCTAATTTATAAAAACAACAATTCAGTATAACATAGGAAGCAATTTGCAAAAACCGGGAACTGAGATGTTTATATTTATGTACAATTCCGGAAAAGCAAAATCTCCGGAAACATTATGTTAGATTAAGGAAAAGTATCGGGGAAAAGCTTGAAATTCATATTCTGAGCGTTTATAATATGTTGCGGGCAGTTATATGCCGCACAAAATAGTTAGAAAATAAATAATAAAATTCAAAGAAAAAGGCAGGTGAACAGAATGGACGGTTGCGATAGTCATGGGCGAAGTAGCAGCATAGGATGGGAACAAAAAAGTTTATTAAGCAACAGTCGGTTCTGTTGGATGTAAGTATCGCTGCGATATACATTATAGATTTCTTTTATTTCTTATCCTATTTCCCAATGAGTATGACAAGTGAATAGTAGCAGTCGTTGATGGAGGATATGATCGTTACATATCCTGCAGTGTATTTGTGGTGAAGAAACCGGGCAATCTGTGCCATGGTTATATTTCACGTGAGGAAAAAAGGGTAGGAGGTAAAGGTATGGAAAATAAAGATTACACAGTTGAAATACTGGAAATCATCAGAAGCAATACATCACCGGGGATTATGAGAAGCAGACTGGAAGATTATCATGCGAATGACCTTGCTGAAGTATTTCCGCAGCTGAAGATCTCCGAAAGAAGAAAAATCTGTAGAATTCTAGATCTGGACATGCTTTCAGACATCTTTGAGCATATTGATGAACAGGCAGCAGCCGAATATCTGGATGAGATGGATATCAAGAAAGCAGCAGCAATCCTGTCTGCGATGGAGACAGATGCTGTAGTAGATGTTCTGCAGATGATGCCAAAGGAGAAGAAGAATCTTCTGATAGAATTAATGGATGACGATGCCAGAAAGGATATGGCAATCATCGCTTCCTTTGATGAGGATGAGATCGGAAGCAGAATGACGACGAACTGTATCATGATCCGTGAGAATCTGACGGTAAAACAGGCAATGAGCAGTCTGGTAGACCAGGCGGCAAAAAATGATAACATTTCTACGTTATTTATGGTAACGGAAGATAATACATTTTACGGAGCAATGGATCTGAAAGATCTGATCATTGCGAGAAGAGAATCCCCGCTAGAGGATCTGATCGCAACATCGTATCCATATGTATATGGTAATGAGCTGATCGATGACTGTATTGAGAGACTGAAAGATTATTCCGAGGATTCGATCCCGGTACTGGATAATGACAACAAGCTCCTCGGAGTCATCACATCCCAGAGCATGGTAGATCTGGTCGATGACGAGATGGGTGAAGACTATGCGAAGTTCGCCGGTCTGACCGCAGAGGAAGATCTGAAGGAGCCGTTAAAGGAGAGTATCAAGAAGAGACTTCCATGGCTGCTGGTATTATTAGGTCTTGGAATGATCGTTTCATCTGTAGTCGGTCTATTTGAAGAAGTGGTAAGCCAGCTTACAATTATCATGTGCTTCCAATCACTGATCCTGGATATGGCAGGTAACGTAGGTACCCAGTCACTGGCTGTAACAATCCGTGTACTGATGGATGAGTCTCTGACCGGAAAGCAGAAAATAGAACTTGTATTTAAGGAAATGAAGATTGCATTTTCGAATGGTGCGATCCTTGGAATCCTGTCATTTGTACTGATCGGACTTTATATCGGATTATTCAAAGGAAAGACATTCGTATTTGCATATGCGGTATCCGGATGTATCGGTGCATCCCTGTTACTGGCTATGGTAATTTCAGGAGCGGTAGGAACACTGATCCCGCTGTTCTTCAAGAAGATCCATGTAGATCCGGCGGTAGCGTCCGGACCACTTATCACAACGGTCAATGACCTTGTAGCGGTTATATCATATTATGGACTGAGCTGGATCTTCCTGATCAATATGATGCATTTGGTCGGATAAATAATGAATATGGGACATCCGATGCCGTTCCTGAAATATGTGGTATTGATCGAGACGATTATTTGCGGTTGTTCTAGTTGTGTATACTTATATCCGATTTATGGGATTTATCTTTGGTGGAAAAG